>Ga0182030_10022303_pt1 | contig 11791 bp, 10 predicted proteins | sample 812S3MmetaG_FD_121299 | JGI IMG/M metagenome (GOLD analysis project Ga0182030, IMG submission 121299) | Permafrost microbial communities from Stordalen Mire, Sweden - 812S3M metaG (Illumina Assembly) | ecosystem: Environmental > Terrestrial > Soil > Wetlands > Permafrost | place: Sweden... | reverse complement strand
GCTCAATGTGGGAGATGAGTTGGTACTGATCGGTCGTTCCCCTGACATCGAGACCATCCGGGCCATGGCATCAGGACTTGCACACACCACGCATCCCGAGGCGAACAACCCTGACCTCTAGGGGCCCGCAACCCAGAGTCGGCCACTGCTGGTTTGGTCGGATTTGGGGATCTACAGCCTGAAGCTCGAGGTCACTGGTCACACATCAGTCCGAGCTGGGAATCGTTCGAAATGGGGATGATCAAGTGGGGACCTCAATCCCGGCGAGAATGCACGCCGTGGATCCCCTAATCGCGCTGGCTGTCTTTCCGATCATTTTCATCGGGGAACTACCGGACAAGACGATGTTTGCGAGTCTGGTGATGGCGACGCGCGGTCGACCATTTTTTGTGTGGTTGGGTGCGGCCAGTGCATTCGTGATTCACGTTCTCATTGCGACCACCATTGGCGTCGCGATCTTCAGGGTGCTCCCCCACCGGGTGGTCGAGGGCTTCGTCGCGGTCATGTTTCTCGTTGGCGCGGTCTTCGCCTGGCGGGAAGGTTTGAAGGACGAAGAGGAACTTTCGGAGAAAGAGGCATCGAAGCACGGTGTCATTGTGACGGCATTCATCGTGATCTTCGTGGCCGAGTGGGGTGACCTCACGCAAATTCTGACCGTCAACCTGGCCGCGCACTATCACAACGCACTTTCGGTGGCTGTTGGTGCCACGTTGGCTCTTTGGGCTGTCGCCGCCATTGCGGTGGTGAGTGGACAGACGGTCCTGCGATTCGTCAACGTGCCAACGATTCGCAAGGTCACCGCGGTGGTGTTGGTGATTCTCGCCGGGTATGCGGCCTACTTGGCGCTGAAGTAATCGCGCATCAAGTCCGTTGCAGGTGCGCAATGAGTGGTTCGATGAGCTGGTCGGGCGCGGTTTCGGGAATCCAGTGCGAGACATCGTCGAGCACAACAAACGTGTACGGACCGTTCACGTAGAGCGCGGTGGATTCAGCGGCAGTGCGAAGCAGAGCGGTATCGCCGGTTGACCACACGTAGAGAGTGGGGACCATCAACGGCGGAAAGTCGGCCGCGATCTCGCTGTCGGCGGCCCGGAACCAATTGAGAGCGGCCTTCATGGCGCCCGGTTGGGTAAAGGCCTTGACGTAGGTATCGGTGACTTCGGCGGGAAGTCCACCGGCTTCGAGAAGTGATCGGAGGCCCGAACCCGTGCCGTCGGAGCCGAGCAGCAAGCTTTCGGGCCGGTCTGGTCGAGTGAACGGCTCCATCGGTGCAGTTCGCTTCGCCTGCTGCGGATCGCCGCCGGAGAGGGCGAGTCGGAGAGCGAGGGGGTGGGGAGTGGAGACGACGGAGAGTGAGCGAACTCGTTCAGGGTGGCGGGCGGCAACGATCCAAGACACCAACCCTCCCCAGTCGTGACCGACGAGATCAAACCTCTCGAGGGAGAGGGCGTCGGCCATGGCGAGGACGTCAGCGACCAAGTTGTCGGTGGCGTAAGCCGACACATCGGTCGGACGGGCTCCGGGCGAATACCCTCGCTGATTGGGAGCGATGGCCCGGAATTTTGCCGCACCCAGCTCAGTAAGGATCGTGCGCCAGCAGGACGCCGTTTGGGGAAAACCGTGAAGTAACAGGATGGGTCGGCCAGATTGAGGGCCGGAAGTCTGCAGCGAAAACGTGGAGCCGTTGGCCGCTAACTGTGTGTGCTCAATGGTGCTTGCGGGGTCGACGCCCGAAGAGGAGCGAGCGGCCTTACGACGTCGGTGCGCCGACCTGGGCATGGGCTTGCGCCGGCGTGAGGCGAAGGGTCTCTTCGGAAATTGATTCGACCAAGGCCCGTTGGGCCACGTAGTCATGAGAAACCGCGGAGAACGCTGTCTTGCGCGCTTGGCGGAGTTCTTTAGGCGCGTCGATCAGGAAACCCCAAAGCGCCAGGGCCACTTGCACGTCATAAATGCATGGTGCCCGTCCCACCAGGGCGGCACGGCGGGCGGCGATGAGTGCGCAACCTACGAGCGAATCGTGGGCCGTCTCGCCCTCGCTCAGGCGAAGTTCATTCTCATAGCGATGGGCCAGGCGCAACGCGAAGCCGGCGTCGGGGCCGGGCGTGCCCACACTGTGACCTTTGAGGGCGGTGGGCGTGAGCAGTTCGGCCGGGCGATCGGTTGTCCACGATCCCGGGACGTGAAGGTGGCGAGCTGGCCGCACCTGGTCAGCGTCGGAGATGGGGACAAAGGTCGGCTGAGTCATGTGCGGGCAGACTACCGCAGCTGTCCGGAAGCTCCGGAGGGGACAACCGGGAGCACCAGGGTGGAGGGGTGCTCGGCGTCGTGCCAGATCTCCTGGTCAGCCGGGCGAAGTTTGACGGCGGAGGCGAGTGGTTCATCCCAGCCGGTGTTGCGGGCGAAGAGTGGGTAGGCCCCGCTGGACACCTGCAGGCGGACACGGTGACCGGATGTGAAGGTATTGGCCGTGGGCCACAACGAGATGGTGACCGCGAAGGTGCCGTCGGCATCCTTGGTCACGTCTCCGGGACCCAAGCGGAGGATGCCATCGCTCAAGTTGGTCGAGCGACCCTTGGGCGACACGTCGCAGAGGCGCACGAAAAAGTCAGTGTGGTCGAGACTTGATCGGACCCGGAGCTGCACCGAAATCGGACCGATGACGGTGAGGTTGTCGGTGAGGACGGGGCTCGTGAAAGTGACGACGTCCGAGCGGGTTTCTCGCTCGCTCTGGTCTTTGGCTCCGGCACTCTTGGCATTGAGCGACGGGCCACCAACGGCGGGAGTGGGGTCGCTCGGGTCATACCGGTACGAATCGGGGGGGCCGTCTTGGGGAGCGTTGGGGCCGAGCGTCCCACCGGAGCCGAGGTGCCAATTCTGGTAGTCGGCCGCCGGAGGCCATTGCGGGAACTCGGCCCATCGGTCCTCCCCCATGATGAAGAGCCGCACGGCGGACCGGGGCGAAGTGGAGCGGGAGGCGCCGAGAATCTCGTCAAAGAATTCGAGTCCGTCACGGAACGCCTCGCCCATGCCGCGGGGGCTGGCGTGGGTCCAAGGCCCAACGGTCAATCGGACGTGACGATCGGCGGCACGGAGCGCGGCATAGTCGGCCAACTGCGCTGGAAGGAAGAGGTCGTACCAGCCGCCGAGGACAGTGGACGGTGGAATGTTGTCGAGCCGGCGACCGAAGTCGACTGGATCCCACCAGGGGTCGCCGGGCGTTTCGTGCGTGAGCCAGTCTTGGTAGAAGGGCGCCGGGTGACCGATGGCGGACGTATCGCCGTCAATGAGCGGCAGGACTTGGCAGGCCCGCTTGATGATGGCGCCTGCGGCTTGCTGGGCCCTGAGGACCTTGAGATTGCCATCTTCTTGATGCTCGAGCTGGTTGAGCCAGGTGATGCCCGATTCCAACCCGAAGACGCCGCCGGGGTAGACGACGGCATCGCGGAATCGCGATGAGGTCACGGTCAGCGCCATGCCTTGCACGAAATCGGGGGCGTCTTCGGCGATGGCCCACTGGGTCAAGCCGAGATAGCTCGGACCGAAGGTGAAGAGTCGCCCATCGAACCAGGGCTGGGCGGCGATCCACTCGAGAGTGGCTTGGCCATCACTCTGTTCATTGCGGAACGGATCCCAGTCGCCGCCCGAGCCGAAGGTGCCTCGGCAACTTTGGATCACCACTTGGTAGCCCCGCTCGGCGAAGAGGCGACCGGCGATGCCCAGTTGGCGGCGTCCGTATGGAGAGCGGAGCAACACCGTTGGCGCCCGGCCGACCCGGAGGGTGGCGGGATACCAGCGGTCAGCCAGCAGGACAGCGCCGTCGGGCATGGGCGAGGACAGATTGCGCTCGACGCTGACGTGTCGGGTGTCGACCGGAGGGAGCTTGGCCAACTTGGCGGCCAGGCGAGTGACGAGCGTCATGACTATGAGCCGTGGAGCAAACCGACAACGACCGAGTCGTACAGCGCCTGCCAGCTGGCCTCAATGATGTTCTCGGACACCCCGATGGTGGTCCAGGTGACCAAGCCGTCGGTGGTGTCGACTAGGACCCGCGTCACGGCACGGGTGCCCTGGCCTGAGCTGAGCACGCGGACCCGGTAGTCGGTCAGGTGGATCGACTCGAGGACTGGGAACTTCGGACCGATGGCGGCTCGGAGCGCGGCATCGAGGGCGTTGACGGGACCATTCCCTTCGGCGGTGGCGACGATGCGCTCAGACCCGACGTGCACCTTGACCGTCGCCTCGGTTGTCACCCCCGAAGCGTCGGCGAACGGTTCGGGCGAATCATTGCGGGCGCCGTGGTCGGTGATGACCCGGTAGGACTCGACGCTGAAGTAATCGGGCGCCCAGCCGGTGGCTCGCTTGAGGAGGAGCTCGAGGGAGCCGTCGGCCACCTCGAAGTGATACCCCTCGTGTTCGAGCCGCTTGAGTTCGTCAAGAACCCGACCGAGCACTTCGCCGTCGAGTTCGAGACCGAGTTCGGCCGCCTTCATGGCCAGGGTGGAGCGACCGGCCATCTCCGAAACCACGACACGGGTGCCGTTGCCGACCAAGTTGGGCTCAATGTGCTCGTACAAGTCGGCACTGCGAGCCACTGCGCTGGCGTGCAATCCGCCCTTGTGGGCAAAGACGGAGTTGCCGACATAGGGCTGCTGAGCGTTCGGCGGAATGTTGACCAGTTCGGCAATGTGGTGCGCTACCGGGGTCAGGCGCTCGAGGCGGTCGGCTGGAATGGTGCGGATGTTGAGTTTGAGGGAGAGATTCGGAATGGCCGCCGACAGGTCGGTGTTGCCGGCCCGCTCTCCGTAGCCGTTGATGCACCCTTGGACCTGGGTGACACCGGCTTGGACGGCCACCAGCGAGTTGGCCACGGCGCACCCGGCGTCGTTGTGACAGTGGATGCCGAGCTGGGCGCTGGTGCGATCTCGCACATCGGCCACGGCCTGACCTACGTCGTCGGGCAGCGAACCGCCGTTGGTGTCGCACAGCACGAGGGCTTCGGCACCCGCCTCTTCGGCGGCGGCCAGGACGGACAGTGCGAAGTCCGGATTGCGGCGGTAGCCGTCGAAGAAGTGTTCCGCATCGAGAAAGACGCGGAGGTCATGAGCGATTAAGTACTGCACCGAATCACGCACCATGGCCACGGCCTCGTCGAGCGACGTCCGCAACGCTTCGGCGACGTGGCGATCCCAGGTTTTGGCCACAATGCAGGCGACGGGCGCGCCCGCGCCGATGAGATTGGCCAGCACAGCGTCATCCTCCGGACGAACGCCGGCGCGACGGGTCGAACCGAACGCGACCAGCGTGGCCGTGTTGAGCTTCAGCTCTTTGGCGGCCCGGGCGAAGAACTCGACGTCCTTGGGATTGGCGCCGGGCCAGCCGCCTTCAATGAAGGTGACACCGAGATGGTCGAGCTGCTCGGCGACTCGGAGCTTGTCATCGACGGAGAGGGAGAGGCCCTCCTGTTGGCTGCCGTCGCGCAGGATCGTGTCGAAGATGTCGACGGATTCGGGGAGCTCGGGGACCTCGAAGTCGTGAGCGTGGTGGATGCGGCCGTCGGCATGAGTGTGGCGGGCGGTCCCGTGGGAGTGGGTCTCACTCGACATGGTCGAGCCAGTCCTTGTAGCGGTCGACTTCGCCGCGCACAGTGGCGAAGTAGGTCTGCTGCACCTCGACGGTGATCGGTCCCGGCTTGCCGGTGCCGACCTCACGGTCGTCGACCGAGCGGATCGGGACCACTTCGGCCGCCGTGCCCGACAAGAAGGCCTCGTCGGCTAGGTAGAGGTCGGTGCGAATAATGGGCTCATGTCGCACCTCGACGCCGAGGTCGCGGGCGATGGTCTCGATGGAGTTCTGGGTGATGCCGGCCAGCGCACCCGAATCGGACGTGTGCGGCGTGATGATCGCTCCGTCCCGCACGATGAAGATGTTCTCGCCGGTGCACTCCGAGACGGAGCCGTTGGGGGCGAGGAGGATGGCCTCGTCGTATCCGGCTTTGATCGCTTCCACTTTGGCGAGTGACGAGTTCATGTACATCCCCGTCCCCTTGGCTGCGGTCGGGACCGCGTTGGGGTCGTGACGGCGCCACGAGCTCACCTTGCACGACACGCCGTTTTTGATGCCCTCGTCACCGAGGTAGGTACCCCAGGGCCAGGCGGCGATGGACACGTTGGTCGGGCACGGCAACGGGTTGAGTCCCATTTCGCCGTAGCCGAGGTAGATGAGCGGGCGGATGTAGCAGCCATCGTTGAGGCCGTTGACCCGGACGACCTCTCTCGTGGCGTCAATGATCTGGTCCACGGTGAAGGGGATGTTGATCATGAAAATCTTGGCCGAGGCAAAGAGTCGGCGGATGTGGTCACCCAGGCGGAAGACGGCCACGCCGCTCGATGTCGGATAGGCCCGAATGCCCTCGAAGACGCCGGAGCCGTAGTGCATGGTGTGGGTGAGCACGTGCACCGTGGCGTCGGCCCAGTCGACGAGCTCGCCGTCCATCCAGATCTTTTCGGTCGGGGTGATGGGCATTTCTCTTAGAGCCTTTCTGCGATGGCGTCGCCCACGGCGGTCGTGGACATAGTGGTGGCGTTTTCGTTGGTGGACATAAGGATGGTCTGTTCGCCCAGAGCCATGTGGACTCGCTGGGCGGCGTCCTCTTCGCCCAGAAAGGCCAGCATCAGTGCCGCTGAGTGGATGGCGGCCAGCGGATTGGCGATGCCCTGGCCGGCGATGTCGTGGGCGGCGCCGTGGACCGGCTCGAAAAGGCTTGGACCTGTGCGGGCTGGGTTCAAGTTGGCCGAGGCAGCGAAACCGATCCCGCCGCTGACGGCGCCGGCCAAATCGGTGAGGATGTCGCCGAACAGGTTGTCGGTGACGATGACGTCGTAACGGGACGGGTTCTCCACCAGGTAGATGCAGGCGGCATCGACGTGGTTGTAATCCCAAGAGACGTCAGGGAACTCGGGGGCGACCTCAGTCACCGTGCGGTGCCACAGATCGCCAGCGAAGGTGAGGACATTGGTCTTGTGGACCAAGGTGAGGTGTCGTTCTGGGCGGTCATTGGCCAGATCGAAGGCGAAGCGGACGCAGCGCTCGACGCCGAATCGGGTGTTCACCGAGCCTTGGGTAGCCACCTCGTGGGGCGTGCCGTGGCGCAGGGATCCGCCCTCGCCGGCGTAGGAACCTTCGGTGTTCTCACGAATGACCACGAAGTCGGTGCCAGCGGCGATGGAACCCGGGACACCCATGAAGGGGCGCAGGTTGATGTAGAGGTCGAGGCTGAATCGGAGGCGAAGGAGCATGCCTCGCTCCAAGGTGCCCGGCGGAACCGATGTGTCGCCGATGGCTGGACCGACTGCTCCGAGGAGGATGGCGTCGTAGGTGCGGAGTTCTTCGAGAGTCTCGTCCGGGAGGACGGTGCCGTCTTGGCGGTAGCGGGCGGCTCCGAGATTGAATTCAGTGGTTTCGATGTGCACGCCGGTGGCCCGGACGACCTTGAGCGCCTCGGCGCAGACTTCTGGCCCGATGCCGTCGCCTCCGATGACGGCGATTCGCCAGGGGTTGGTGTTCGTGTGGGTCACTGACTAAATCCTGTTCTTTTGGTCTATTGGCTGAGTGGTTGAGTGGCGGAACGGGCCGGAAATTGAAAAACCGTCCACCCGGTGGACGGTTCGAAGGCGCGCGGGAGTGTGGCGCGCCTATTGAATAATGCCTACAAGGTGCTCGGAGGAGTACATAAGGGTGACATTCTCTCGCGCTCTGGGGGCTTTCGTCAACCACCAGGGTTATTGGCTACTGGCCGATCACCGGTGCCTCCGGGCGCGGTTAGCCTTATTGGCGCTTGCCGCCTGGCTCCGTCGAGGTGTCGGGCACCCCGGCACACGCCTTTCGAAGGACTAATTGTGACGAATACTGCTGGTTCACACAGCGACACTGAAGCCACCCAGCTCACGCAAGGGACATACGACCGCCTGACGGCAGAGCTCGAAGACCTGACGACCCGCGGCCGGGTGGAGATCGCCGAGCAGATCGAGGCAGCCCGTGCGTTGGGTGACCTCAAAGAGAACGGCGACTACCACGCCGCCAAGGACTTCCAGGGAAAGATGGAGTCCCGCATCCGGCAACTTCAGGCCTTGCTGAAAGAGGTCGAACTGGTTGATGAGACGGACGTGGGCGACGGGAGCGTCAGCATGGGTTCGACGGTGACCCTGCGCTATGAGGGCGACGACGAGGATGATACGCAGCAGTTTTTCGTTGGGTCCATAGAAGAACGGCAGGGCGATCTGCCGGTGTTGTCGCCGAGCGCACCCTTGGGTCAGGTACTGATGGGGCGTAACGCTGGTGACACAGTGGAGTACACCGCTCCGGGCGGCATGCTTCGGGTCATCATCGTGTCGGTGGATCACTGATGGGAGCGGGAGCGGGAGCGCCGAAAACGTTGGCCGAGAAGATCTGGGATGCCCACGTGGTGGCTGCCGTCGATGGCGAGCCTGATCTGATCTTCATTGACTTGCACCTGATCCACGAGGTGACGTCACCGCAGGCCTTCGACGGGTTGCGCTTAGCTGGTCGCACGGTGCGTCGACCTGACCTCACCGTCGCCACGGCCGACCACAACGTCCCGACTACCGACATCGACAAGCCGGTGGCGGATCCGATCTCGGCGAAGCAGCTCGCTGTATTGAACGACAACTGTGCCGAGTTCGGGATTACTTGTTTCCCAATGGGCGATCCCAATCAAGGCATCGTCCATGTCATTGGTCCCGAGCAAGGCTGGACGCAGCCGGGCATGACCATTGTCTGTGGTGACAGTCACACTTCCACTCACGGTGCGTTCGGTGCCTTGGCTTTTGGGATTGGTACCAGCGAGGTAGAGCACGTGTTAGCTACCCAGACGCTCCCCCAGGTGCGACCAGCCACCATGGCGGTCACGGTCGATGGTGAATTGGCTGATGGTGTGACGGCGAAGGATGTAGCCCTGGCCATCATTGGTGCCATTGGGACGGGTGGCGGTATTGGGCACGTGATTGAGTACCGCGGCTCAGCCATTCGTTCGTTGTCGATGGAAGGTCGCTTGACGCTTTGCAACATGAGCATCGAGGGTGGGGCTCGGGCAGGCCTGGTGGCTCCCGACTCCGTGACCTTTGAGTATGTGAAGGGTCGTGATCACGCTCCGGTCGGTGCCGACTGGGATGCCGCGTTGGCGTACTGGCAGACCTTGGTGACCGATGAAGGTGCCGTGTTTGACAAGGAAGTAGTGCTTGATGGAGCGGCCATCACGCCGCACGTGTCTTGGGGTACCAACCCGGCGCAAGTGGTGGCGATCAGCGGCAACGTGCCCGACCCCGAGTCCATGGCTGACCCGGGCGAACGCGATTCAGCGGCGCGTGCGTTGGAGTACATGGGGCTGACGGCCGGGACGCCGATGAAGGAAGTGGCCGTCGACACGGTGTTCTTGGGGTCGTGTACGAACTCACGGATAGAGGACTTGCGGGCGGCGGCGGCTGTGCTCGATGGGCGCAAGGTGGCCACGGGCGTGCGGGCTCTGGTGGTCCCGGGCTCGCACCGAGTCAAGGACCAGGCTGAAGCGGAGGGTCTGGACAAGATTTTCTTGGCGTCGGGGTTCGAATGGCGTGAGCCCGGGTGTTCGATGTGCTTGGCCATGAATCCGGACAAGTTGGCGGTTGGCGAGAGGGCGGCAAGTACGTCGAATCGCAACTTTGAGGGACGTCAGGGTCGGGGCGGCCGGACCCATTTGGTTTCGCCGCTGGTTGCGGCGGCGACTGCTGTGGCCGGTACGTTCGCTACTCCGGAGGACTTGGACTGATGAAGCCTGTCACTGTGATTACCGGTCGGGCGGTGCCGTTGGACCGTACCGACGTCGACACCGACCAGATCATTCCTTCCGACTGGCTCAAGCGAGTAGAGCGGACTGGCTTTGGCGCCGGGCTCTTTTCCGAATGGCGGGATGATCGCGATTTCGTGCTGAACAATCAGGATTTTGTGGGAGCCACGGTGTTGGTGGCTGGTCATAACTTCGGCACTGGGTCGTCTCGTGAGCATGCTGTGTGGGCGTTGATGGATTACGGCTTCGAGGCGGTCGTGTCGTCGCGGTTCGCTGACATCTTCCGGAACAACTCAATTAAGCAAGGACTTTTGCCGGTCACGGTGTCGGCTGAGTTCGACGCCGAGCTGATGCGGGCGGTGGAGGCTGATCCTTCGTTGGAAATCACCATTGACGTCGCTCGAGGGACGATTGAGGCGCCAGCGGCTGGGTTGGCGGCTGACTTTCCTTTGGATGAGTTCACCCGGCAGCGTTTGTTGAACGGCTGGGACGACATTGGATTGTCGTTGCGTCACGGCGAGGCCATCACTGCTCATGAGGAGCAGCGGCCGAGTTTTATGCCTTCGGCTTGAGGATTGCGCGACAGGGGATAGGAATCCCCGACCGTTTTTCCGGGTGATGAAATGCGAGAAATTGCTGGATCGAAGTCCCCGTGACTCTTCATTGACGGATCTGTGTATCACCGGTGATACACTGGAAGGGTGGAAAGTGTCACGATCAGGGAGCTGCGAAATCACGGTGGAGAAGTGGTTGAGCGCGTCACCAGAGGTGAGCCAATGACCATCACTCGCGATGGCACGCCCGTCGCCGAGCTTCGACCGCTACCTCGTCCGCCACTTTCAGCGTCAGCGTTGTTGAAACGTTGGAGCCACCTTCCTCCGGTAGATCCAACATCACTCCGATCAGACATCGACGAAGTACTGGATTCGGCGCTTTGAGTGATCCGCTGAAAGGGCGCGGGATTCTCGACACCTCGACGGTGATCCTCCTCCAACGGATGAAAGATCCATCGTTTCTCCCCAGTGAGCCACTCATTACCGCAGTCACGTTGGCTGAACTGTCGGTGGGGCCCTTGGTCGCTCATAGCGACAAAGAGCGCTCTGCTCGTCAAGCACACGTGCAACAGGCAGAAGCTGATTTCGAGCCCATGCCATTTGACAGCGCGGCCGCTCGAGCATTTGGCCGAGTGGCTGCATCGCTCAGGCGATCTGGGCGAAAATCCAGCGCGCGTTCGTATGATGCGATGATCGCCGCCTGCGCGTTGGCCAACGATCTTCCCGTCTATACGTGCAATCCTTCGGACTTCGTCGGGATAGATGACCTTGTCGTGATCGCAGTGCCGAATCCTGACGACGCACCGTCAATTTAGGGGCACAGCCAGGTCTGAACGGCCTTCAGTCCACGGCTACCGGGACGAGTTCGAAGGCATTCACGTCGACCAGGCCCTGGTCGGTAAGGCGTAGGTCGGGAATGACCGAGAGGCCGAGAAAGCTCATGTGCATGAAGGGCGCGTTGATTGACGTGCCGAGTGTTTGGGCGGCTTCGACTAGGCGGTGAAGGCCGGCGGCGACAGCGTGGGCCGGGAGGTCGCTCATGAGGCCGCCGATGGGCAGGGCGAGTTCGGCCAAGACGTTGCCGTCGTCGTCGACGGCGACTTGGCCGCCCCCGATTTCGGCCAAGCGAGCAACGGCGGCCGCCATGGCGAAGGGGCCTCGGTCCGTGCCTGCGCCGACGGCCATGCAATTGTGTGCGTCGTGGCCGACCGTTGAGGCGAGTGCGCCCCGGGTGAGGCCGAAGCCGTGGACCCATCCGAGACCGATGCGGCCCGTGTTGAGGTGGCGTTCGACGACGGCGAGGCGGGCGACGGCCGGGTCGGAGGGATCGGTGATGATCGACGATGTGGTGAGCGAACCGTCGTGAATGCCAATGGTGCGGGCGCGGGTGCCGGGG
>Ga0182030_10022302_pt1 | contig 11791 bp, 6 predicted proteins | sample 812S3MmetaG_FD_121299 | JGI IMG/M metagenome (GOLD analysis project Ga0182030, IMG submission 121299) | Permafrost microbial communities from Stordalen Mire, Sweden - 812S3M metaG (Illumina Assembly) | ecosystem: Environmental > Terrestrial > Soil > Wetlands > Permafrost | place: Sweden... | reverse complement strand
CAGTTTCGAAAGACGGCGATATTGCAGAAAGACATCAGCAAAATGTCTGGCACAGCTTTGCTCCAAGAAGCGAAAATGAGGCGCGGTGAAGTCGGACTTTGAAAACGGTTGGCACGGAGGCCCACCGATCAAAAGTCCGACTTCACCGCGCCTCATTTTCGCTTCTTGGAGCAAAGCTGTGCCAGACATTTTGCTGATGTCTTTCTGCAATATCGCCGTCTTTCGAAACTGCGGATTCGTGCGCAAGGTCTCGCAACAGTCGGGATCGATCTCGACCGCTGCTGAAGTTCGGCATCCTGCCATATGGGCGCCCAAATCGAGACCGCCCGCGCCTGTAAACAAACTGATTACCGGTAATCTGGAAGCCACTGTTCTATCCTCTTAAAATAAACAAAATTACAGTCGTCGAGCCCAAGCATGCCCGCAAGGAAACGCCAGATATCTCCGCACTTTTCCCAAGAGTTCAACGAGTGGTTAAGCGCGAATCCTAGCTGGATAGGGTTGGTCGGTGCCGGCTCACGCTCGACGGGCTTAGGCGTTTGTCCCCCGCCGCCCGAAGGTGGCACACTTTTGATGTTCTGCAGACTGGGCTTCATGCGTAGTGCGTTCTCGGCCTGATGTCTCAAGACTTGCACCAGCTGCGTTTGATCCTTGATAATCGTTTGGAGAAGCGGACCGTCGATGATTATAATGTTCAGGTTGCTGGTACCAACGATTTTTTGCCTATATGTCAAGGCACTCTCGGTCGCCTTGTTCGTGCCCACGACCAGAATCACGTTGGCGAGTGTCACATCCTTCATACCGACTTCCTTGGACACGGCCTCGAGCGTGATCTTGCCGACTTTGCACTGCACCTGCCAACGAGAATAGGTCAGCCGCGCGGAATGAAGCAGTGCATCCACTTCGCCGCCTCCCGCCACCTCTTCGTCGGTTTCGCGCCAACCCATGAAGTCGAGATCAAGCACCTGGCACAAGCGGATCGCCAAAAACTCGAGAGCTTTTCCACTTGTATTAGTGTCAGAGCTTTCGGTTTCTCTCACTATTTCCTCCAGCGGTTTGCTGCGTATCGACCGGATCTCTGCGTAGCCCGCCGCTTTGTAGAGGGCACTCAGGAGAGGCTCAGCGATTTCCTTCTCAAACCTTCCTGTGGGCTTTACATCTGTCGCTTTGCCACCACGTCCCTGAGGCGTTTTCCGACCCTGTTTCGCCTTTTTGCGAATCTCGATAAGGCCGGTCGATTGCAGCGGCTGGAGAACAAGCTTTACGATGTCCTTCCAATTGAATCGAATTTCTCCGGCATAAAGTGCCTCCGCATGTCTGCAGATCGTGTTGTATGGTGTCCATTCAGTGACATTCAACGCAACCATCGCCCGTAAGAAAGAAATTTGCTCGCTGTTCAAGTTCTTCAATGCATTCAGCGTTTCTGTCGGCGCGCCGACGAGCGTCGCATATTGTGCCTCGTTCACTTCATAGTTTTTAAGGACATCCGCTTCTCGGAGCCACCCGAGAACGCCCGAGAGATCGCTCGAATTGCTGCTGGCTTCAATTCCACGATGTGCGAGTTCGTCGGGCAGGGACTTCAGCTGAATCTTTATGCCCGCAGCAGCCATTTCGCGCAGCGTCTCCACGATATTGACGCCGTTCATATCCACGAGAATGCGTCGGGCGAGAAGCGCGCGAGCTGCTGGCAAATCGTCCTGGAGGGCCAAGAGCTCGTTTCCAAAAGCGGAAATCGCGGTATGGTCACCTTCGATGATTCCATATGTCTTGAGGGAGATCAGCGTGTTTCCGGCCAACTCTTGGGGAGAGGCCTTATTTTTGAAAAACGCTCCAGCGATGGCTTTTTTTAGCTTCGAACTATTCCCTGCGTTTTGCCGCAGAACCGCGAGGAGACGCTTCAGTGGCGTCTGCTCGGGCGAAAATTGCTGGCTGTACGGGACGCGAAGGCCCATTGCAATAGCCCTCCATTGTGCCATATCCGCAACCGCCACCCAAGATACGGCGGTTAAAACAATTCTACCCCTTCTTGTTGTGGACTTCGAATCTGTTTTACAAAAAAATGAAATTTTAACAGCGGTCATCGACAGGATTCGATAGCGAGAGGGTCCTTTGCTCCTGTGGAAAACTTCCTGTGGAAAACCATTTTGACGAGTCTGAGGCCCTAGGGTATGCTGAATGTAGCATAAAAGTAGTTATGAGCCAGCATTTGGCCCCCGCCAGATGCATCGGTTCCCTCATCATTTATCCCCTAGCCCGTTGACCCTCTCCGTCGTCCCAATTCCTGAGCGCAAGCTGACCCGTGCCGGTCTTGACCGGCTACCGGCCGCCATCGCGCGTGCCGGTGAGAAAGCCGCTTGGCGGTTCATTGAATTCTTCGCCGCCAACATCCGCAACAAAAACACCCGCGCCGCGTACGCTCACGCCGTCACGGAGTTTTTCGATTGGTGCGAACAAAAGCACTTCGAACTGACCGACCTGCGACCGGCGTTGATTGCGGGATATATAGAGGGGCACCCAGGGTCGCCGCCGACGGTTAAGCAGCATCTCGCCGCCATTCGAATGTTGTTCGACTGGTTGGTCATCGGCCAGATCGTTCCCATGAATCCCGCTGCATCGGTTCGCGGCCCCAAGTACGTGGTCAAAGTCGGCAAAACGCCGGTGCTTACCGCGGGCCAGGCCAGGGAATTGCTCGACTCGATCGACACGGCCACGATTGTCGGCCTTCGCGACCGGGCCCTGTTGGGCCTGATGTGCTACACCTTCGCCCGCGTCAGCGCTACCGTCCATATGAACGTCGAGGATTATTTTCAAACTGGCAAGCGCTGGTGGTTCCGGCTCCACGAAAAAGGCGGTAAGCGCCACGAAGTGCCCGCTCACCACAACGCCGAAGCCTACCTCGACTCTTATATCGCCGGCGGTGGCATCGGCGACCAGAAGCGCTCTCCCCTGTTCCGAGCGATTGACCGGCAGCGCCAGCTCACCGACCGGCCAATCAGCCGGACGGACGTTTTGCGGATGATAAAGCGGAGAGCGAAAGACGCCGGGCTACCCTCTTCAACGTGTTGCCACACTTTCCGGGCGACCGGCATCACCGCCTACCTCGAAAATGGCGGCACCATCGAAAACGCCCAGGCGATTGCCGCGCATGAATCGCCTCGCACGACGAAGCTTTACGACCGTACTGGCGACGAGATTACGCTGGACGAAGTGGAGCGTATCGCAATTTAGCTATTCTATCCCAGCTTGTTTCAGTCCAGCGCGCAATTCCGATTCGCCTTCGGCTCCGTCAAAGCGGGCCACAAGTTTCCCGCCACGATCAATGATTAACGTAACAGGAATGTTTAGCACTCCAAAAACTCCCATTACCTTTCCATCCTTGTCGACCAACGAGGGAATCGAGAGTTGTTTCGCCCCAAGATATCGGGCAGCAACACCCGCTGGTTCGTTATTGATGCCAAACACCACCAGATCATCTTTCTTAATTGTACTGACTACCGTGTTCAGCGTGGCGAGCTGATCCTGACAGGGCAAGCACCAGCTCGTCCAGAAGGTCAAAACCATTACCTTGCCTCGAAGAGTAGTCGAGTCCACCTCCTTGTCCTCCAGGTCGTTTAGCTTGAAACTCGGCGGAGCCATACCAGCGCGCAAGAACTGTGGAAACAATTCACTCGGCGGCACCTCTTTGGCGTTCGCCGGAGGCGTGAAGGTAAACAGGCTGTCGTCAAGAGGTTCGTCTATCCGGGCAATTGTCACGATGTTGGAGTTCTCTATTCGTGCCACACTGTTTTCATTCAGTCGATCCGTTCGCAGTACGATCTTTCGCGCCTTGTCGATCCACATGGTAAATGCCTCCGGGGGATTCGCGCGTCCCGGGAGAGGATACAAGCCTTCCACCACATAACACGGCCATTTCTTCCCTCCGACTTCGACCTCTTCCTCCCTAGAAATGTGCGCGTTCTGCAAATTCTCAAGGCTTGATGCACTGCCCTCAACAACTCTGGGTGTGGCTAACACGATAGCCCGTTTTGTGTATTTGTCACTTGTATATTTATTCGCACTCGGGCCGTAATAGGTCCAAGTATATCGACTATCAGATACTGTAATCATCTGCCCAACTAAAGGACCATCAGGCGTAATCTCCTGCCTGAACTGTCCATTCGGACCCATCGCAAACATATGGACCGATTTACTCTTGGAGTTGGTGGGCGGTCTGCCCGGTATATGGGTAGATATGGATCCTGTCGCCTCGCTAACGATATATAGGCTCTTCATCTTGGCAGATACTTCTCGGACGTCCTTTAGCAGACTGTCCACAGTGGGCCGCGCAGGAGGTAACGTTTCCCGGGGCTGAGAGACTACCTGCTCTACCACGAGTTCTGCGCGGGGTGCCTCTCTCCGATAAAACACCCTTGGCTGTTGTATATCGACAACGGTCTTGCTTCGCCGAACGGGTAAATTGGAACCCGTGAACGGGTGCTCCAACGTTCGTCGGTTGGATTCCTCCAGTAATTGAAGTTCTGGCACGCGCACCGTGGGATATCTCAACCATTCCCTAAGCGTAATTTCGCCGTCCTTCGGCGAATTGTCGGCAGCGCCTTTTGCTAGTCCTTCATCCATCAGCGCATATGTTAAATAGCCATGTCCGAAACGAGGCGTTTCAAGCGCTGATTGATAGCTCTGTGCGGCCGCGAGAACATACATACCCTTCTCATACGCGAGCTGTGCGAGCCCCGATGAATTCATTGGGCCGCGTCTGCTTTCAGTTGACACAAGCGCCTGTCCGGAATTGCAGGCGTCCAAAACAAAGGCAATGGTTCCGGCATCGACGGTTTCGAAACCAGATTCCAAGTCGCGATCTGAGATGCTGTGCGAAAGGATACTGCGGAGATCCGCCGCGCTAACTGTTTGTCGGGGTACCACGTAGCCTAGGTCGTACGGCGTGAGATAATACCGAGGGCCAACGGCGATGCCATGTCCTGCAAAGTAAAAAAAGACGGCATCTTCAGGCCTTGCAGGCTGCAGACGACTCTCCAAGTCAATATCTCCCTTTGGAGTGCTCTGGGATTCGGACCCTGAAAGTCGACTTAAAATGCGGAGAATGTTCTTTTTCGTAGCTCTGCGGTTCGTCAAAACTATAGTCTGAATTCGCGCAAAACGACCGAGGTTGTGCTGCGCGTGTTCGAGTGTGGTCGCAAAATCATTTGCATCGGCAACGGCATATTTAAGATTAAAGTCTCGGTTGGCGTAATCGTCAATACCAACCGCAATGACATACGCAGTCCCCCGCTCCACTGAGGAGTGACCGTTAGCAATATCGAGGTCCGCGTCCAAACTTTTGACATTCGCGCGATTGAAAGCATAAGCGGAGAGACGTGAGCTCCCGGCACCTATCGAGACAGTTGCATGCAAAGTAGCTTTACCATCTATATCGAGAGGTATTTCGCCTCTCCAGGCCCGAACCAGGGAGCCATTTCTAAACAGCCGGACATCGCGGACTCCGGCGCCTCTCACTCGCTCTGAATCGGGCTGAGCCTCTGCCACCGTGATGGTCAGTTCCGCTGAACGTCGGCTTTCCTGACTGTTATTCAATACCACATCTTTATCTATGCGAACTGTCGGTTGCCGTCGGTCGATTGATTCAATTGGCCGAGCGGCTCTCGGTCTGCGGCCGGAAAAAATGTCGGAAATTAATCCTGGAGCATAAAACTCATTGAAAAAAATCTCAACTGGAGACGCAGAAACAAGGCCTCGGCCGAACCTCCACATCAGGAGATTTTGCATCCCTTGAGGAGAACCATCGAACAGTCCATCGGGAGCAACGGCGACCCAATCCTCCGAATCCCAACTAGATCCGAACGTTAGGAGGATTTTGCCGGTTAGAGTGTCATATAGTGCCGTGGACCCCTGGCCGAAGGTGACAGCTAGCAGATTTCGATCGGATAAGAAACTGATGGCAGTCATCTCAGGACCCACTTCGAGTGTTCTGACACTCTTTCCGGTCGCCGCGTCACATAGCTGTAGCGTGGAGATGCCCTTTGCCAGCGCAATTACTTTACTATCTCGGCTGAATGCCATCGGTTGTCGAGCTGAATCTATGCTTATGTCTTTTCCACTGGCCAGATTCAAGATGTGGACAGCGCGCTCCGCATCGTTGAATAGAGCCATCCGACGACCATCTCCACTCAAGAGGGCGGATTCGTATCCGCCGAGGTCCGAAGGCCGGACCGAGATCGAGTTACCACTTAACGCATTCCAAAACGTCAGTTGGCCCTTGCCACGACTAAGAACGATCAACTCTCGGGTGTCGGGCGTGAACCCCACGACCTCCGTACCTTGCGCGGTAGCTGGCGGGCGAATGCACAGGGATTCGCTGTTCGAATCCAAATCCCACACTCGGGCAGTGTTGTCTGTGCTCCCGGATGCCATCCACTTTCCATCGCGGCTGAAGACTATTGACGTGATGGCGCCTGTATGGCCGGCGAATTGGTGGAGCTCACGACCGCTTGCAACATCCCTCAGAACAATGGTGTTCGATCGCCCAGCCGCGATGGAGCGGCTGTCACTACTGAAGGCCATTAAGCTGACCGAGGTAGGTCTGGTATCGCTGGGGCTCCAATCCGCCAGTCGCCCACCGCCAGAAATGGAAAACTTCTTGACGCCACTGTCTCCCTTCATGTCCCAGATGACAACTACCAAGCTATCGATTGAAAAGGTTGCCAGCCAATGGCCATCAGGGCTGGTCACCGTGTGCCTCAGCCTCTCAGCTCGTTGCCGAGTACGTCGAATAAGGCTACCGTTGTCGGTATCCCAATAGGAGATGGAATTATCCCAATTTGCTGCAGCCAGCATATGACCGTTAGGCTGAAAAGCGAGCGAACTTATGACGTGGATGAATACAGGACCGACAGGACTGTTATCTGTTTCCGCAGTCCAAAGCTTTTGCCCAGTCGCGACACTCCAGCAAGTCAAATTCTTGTTATGACCGGCCGCCACATAGTCCCACTGTGGACTGAACAGTAGCTCGCTCGGCAGTGATTCGTCACCTAGTCGGAGGGAAGTGCTCGCGAATACCCCTTCGTCTACCTTCCAGAACTGAACTCGATCACCCTCTTTTGCAAAGGAGGCAAGTTGACCTCCATCGGGGCTGAAAGAGATCGGACGGCCCGAAATCACCCTCCCTAATTCGCGCCCGGTTGAGACCTCGGCGACTACGACCGTTGTCGGGTCAATGGAGTAGGCGATTCGTGTTTCGTCCGGACTAAATACAAACGCGAGCCCTGGGAATCGGCGTATTTCCTTGCCAGTTGCCAAGCTCCACAGCGTGATCCCTGCTATTTCTTGGCTACCCGATGCAAGCCACTCTCCGGTGCGGCTGAAGATGATCGAATCGTGTGCAGAACCTGGACCTTCGAACCTGAATTCCTCTTTCCCTGACATTAAATTCCACACTCTGACGGTTCCGTCGTGACTCGAAGACGCGACTAGTTTACTATTGGGACAGAAGGCAACGGACGTTATGATATTCGAGTGACCTGAATAGGTGGCAATCTCTGCGCCCGACGCGGTGTCCCAAAGTTTCACTTTGCCGTCCCACGCGCCCGACACTAACCAACGTCCATCAGGGCTAAACGAGATCGAAGTTATTGCAAGGGTGTGTCCGGTTTGCAATACCAGTTCCGGTTTTTGATCGAGGTGTGACGCGGCGAGGATTCGCGGCAAGCTAACGAGCGGGAGCGCAGCCAGAATTGTCAACACTCGCCGCAGATTCAAACAAATTGTGTTACTCATGCTTCTCCTTACCCTTTACGCTGTTTCCGCTCCAACCGTTGCTTCAAAACACTCTCTTGTCCAATAGTTAGGGCGCGATTCACGCAATTATATCTTACCGGCTATTGGATTTGGCGAAATATTACGCTCAGAGTGATCACAATATTCTTCGATGCTGAAGGCGCTGAGTACAGCAATTCTGAGCTATTCTGCGCTGGGAGCGCTCCGCGGTTCGGCGCCTCCGACTTGTTCAAGTCGCGCGCTTTCTCGTCTAGCAAGATTGCATCAAAGGCATGAAACTTCAATTCTCCAAGGGCTTGCTTCGTAATTCTCAGAGGCTGGGCCGCGAGTCGGAGGTCCGCGCGTGCCTCATTTAAGAGCAACACCGTCAGTTCTTCCCCAATGTGCGTTTTGCTACTTCTCTTAACCTCCAGAAAGGGCGGTGCGTCCCTCGCCGAAGGAATGTCAATCTTCATTCCGGGGATAATCTCGTTGCTTCCATTTTGAATTCGGGCAGTTGGGAATATCAGCACACCGTCCGCAGTCTCGCGGTCCGAATACAATTCTCGATCGACCACATAAATAAAACCGTGGAATTCTGAATTGACACCGAGGCGAATCCGTTCACTGGGTGACACGACGAACCCGGAATGCGCGATCTCCGGAATCCATTCCAGGACCTCAGCTATAGGAGCAGGCGACTGCGGATGCTCGATAATTCGCTTCCCCTGGTCGCCGCCACCCTGGCCTCCTTGCAGTCGCCAAAGACTTATTCCAACCCGTGACGTCGGAGAAATCGGCTGAGAATGTGCGGCTGGCGACACCTTCCAGTAGAAGAGCAACCCTAAGCCTAGTAAGCCTAGGCCTGCAGTTGCACGTATAAGCCAGAGACGAGTGCTCGTTGGTGGCTGCTTCGGTTCAATAGCCGACGGAGCTATTTCTGAAGGCTGAACTTCAGGGGTTTGAACGACGGTTGGAGACGCCTGAGGAGCCATCTCGTCCTCAATTTCGGCTTCCGCTCCACCGATGGGAGGCACCTGATTCACCGAGTCGCGTTCCCTCTCGTCCTGGGTGACCGTTGTAAACACCTCAACTGGGTGTACAAACTCAATTTCCCCTTCGCCTCGATCTATATAGCGACCGTCGTCATCCAACAGCGTCCTCAGGCGAGTGACCAATTCATCGAGACTATTTTGCTCATCAACGAGATCCTTCCCCTGCCAAACGTAAAGGATGATCCGTCCGTTCGGGATGCGCTCACCGCGATGCTCCAGCAGGAATATCAATAACCGGCAAGTGAGGGCAGTTAGATCCACTTCCTCGTTGTTCTTGAGCAATCGCCAGGGCCTTTTTGAGCCCGGTGAGGTCCGTGGCTCTAGACGGTAAGGGCCGAAGCGATATTCTGAAACGCCACCTTGCACCTGGAACTCCTGTAAAAACAATTACTTAAAAAATCTCGGGTTATCTACGGAGCGATCTGGGATCGTCTACGGACTTGATCTCAGGAAATGCCGTTCATGATGGACCTGGATTTTAGGGGTAACTAAAAATCGATCCCGTGAAAATGGATCGATTTTGTGATCAGCGGTGATTTCCCGCCGCGTGTGTATTTTACCTCCTGAATCAAGTCCTTGGGAGTTGACCAAGGGCCGCGGACTGGCATCCGTGACCGAGAAACAGATGAATAGAGCATCCACATCCCATCAACCCCCAAGCCAGCCCATTCACGGACGAGCTAGCGCGGAGGCTGATTACTCTCTCATTAAGGCGATTTCTCGGCTGCCAGAAAAATGGTCAGCGACTCCCGGAAGTATATCAAAATACAGGGCTTTGTCAAGAGGAGAAATTTCCACATGTCGATACAAAATGAAAACTCCAATCCAGATGCAGCGTTGAATCCGCAGCTTGTTGAGCTGATCTGCGGCACATTGCGGCGATCCCACCACCTCTCAAAGCAACTTCGCGGCCGTTTACAGGACGCGGAGTATCAGAACCGAGCGGACTTGGTTAGCGTTCTGATCATGTCTGGCACGGCCCGACCGAATGGCATTCACGCTAACGGGACCATCGGCCTGGATATCGCCGCTGAGCGCCCCTATCAGGTTCACCAGCCGCTTTGGAGATTGCATAAAGACGCACGTGCTTGCCTTGCGCCGCTACTTGCCGAGGTGCCTGTCAAATGTTCGCTGCTCGAACACTTGACTGCAAAAGGCTGGAAACCCAACTAAGTGCCACCGATGCCCGAAACACGAGGAACAAAATGACTATCCCGAATCACGACTCCAGATCGAAACAGCAGCGCCCTCACCCGGTCCCTTCGCCTATCCGCAATCCGGTTCGTTTGGCGTTGTTTTGGCTCTCAAAAACCGATCCGCGCCTCGTCTCCGTGTGCAGTCGCTGGGCAATGGAGACGCAAGCGGCTCTTGGGGTCTTCGTGCTATTTACCGCGGCTTTGGCGTTCGGAGCCGTGTATTACACCCTATCAACGCTCAACGCGTCGGCCTCGTTGGTTCCGTGGATCGCCCTAGGTTACTCGATCTTCGTCTTATTCCTTGATCGGGAAATCACCGGGAGCCTGGACAAGACCTCTGCAATTGTCCGCCCATTCCTTGCGCTCTTTATAGGAACGCTCGTTGCGATCCCGATCGAACTATGGGTTTTTCAGGGACGCATCGACCAGGAGTTGCAACGCCAATACAGGCAAGACAACAAACTGCAACTAGATGAAGCGCATCTCCAGCAATCTCAGCTCGGCAAGCGACGTGATGAGTTGGTCACCAACTTGAACGACCTCCGAAAGCAGGAGGCGGACTGGGCAAAGACCCTCGATGCAGAAGCGGTTGGCCGCGCCGGAGCCGGAAGAACTGGTTTGCCCGGAGCTGGACCAGCGTTTCAGAACGCGCAAGCCCAGCAAGCAGCTGTGCGTCAGCGCATCCAAGAGGCCCGTCAAGACATCGACCGAATGGACCAATCCTTGCCACTAGAACGCCAACGTCTCGAAGCACAATTCCAACGCGAGGAAGTCGGGAAGGTAACCGACTTCGTTACGCGTTATGAGGCGCTGGACAAAGTCATCCACGGCTCCGAGCCGCTCTATTGGTTTTCGTGGCTGATCACGTTGGGGTTGATTTTTATCGAGATGACGCCAGCGCTCTTGAAAATCCTGACGCCGCACGTCGACTATCATCACTTAGTTCAAGCGGAAATCCGCGAAAACGTGGCGCGAATCGACGAGATCTCCGATCGAAACTACCGCCTTGCGATGGAGAACCCTGAGATTCCCCGGCTCTCGGTCGCTGAAAAATTTACGATCGTGCGGTACACGCCGATTCCCAACTCCACCCCTTTTGAGAGGCGTCATGAGACCGGGTCCTAAACTCGAAATCGTTCCGCCCCTGCCGCCCCAACACGATCCCTCTGCGCTCGATCACTTCCACGAGGATCGCGTAAGGCGGGATCTGGCCAGGTTCGCGGAGGCACCTAGCCTGTTTGCTCAGTATGTCGAGCGGGCGCGCGTTCGCTTCCAGAAATCGGGTGAGCGGGCGATTTTGGAGCGTTGGATCGAGTTTTATCGGACCGGCGAGCGCTTGGTTACTGCCAAGGCTGCAATGGAACGGAGCAAGAGTGAATACCTTCAGCTGGGCCGTGAACATGAAGTCAAGGAGACGGAAAAGGACGCCAACCTTGCGAAGCTTCAGGCAGACATCGAGGAAAACAATTTGCGCCGCGACAAGGCTGCCTATCAGAGGGAGCATTTGGAGCGGTTCGTCGAAGCCGGAACTCAGACAGCGCGGAGTGAGAACGAACAGAAGCTTAACGAAGCTGATGAACGCCGACAGCTCGATGCTCGGTGGGACCTGAATGAATCCTTGCGGGCCCTTCACACATTGATTGAACTCCAGCACTGGCGCCGGCAGCAGCGCGATCGGGTTCTGCAGGATCGCTCGCTTACTTCTCAGGAACAAAGCGAGGATTTGCAGTTCGTCGATGATCTTTACGAACAGAAACGCGCGGACCTCAAAGT
>Ga0182030_10022300_pt1 | contig 11793 bp, 15 predicted proteins | sample 812S3MmetaG_FD_121299 | JGI IMG/M metagenome (GOLD analysis project Ga0182030, IMG submission 121299) | Permafrost microbial communities from Stordalen Mire, Sweden - 812S3M metaG (Illumina Assembly) | ecosystem: Environmental > Terrestrial > Soil > Wetlands > Permafrost | place: Sweden... | reverse complement strand
CCCTCTATATATACTAATTATAATATATCTAGAAGCTTCTATAGTAGTGGCAAAGTCACGTGACTTTGCCGCTTGAAAATGTCTAGAAGATTCTAGCATTTACTAATACTATAGCTATAGTAGTATATAGATATTTCTAGAATGTACTAATTATAAATCAAGCAACAGTTGATATGAAATGAGGCTGAGGAGGCTTCTCTAGGCTTTGCATTAGGATGGTATTACAACATAATGCAGGGGAAATTCTGACATGAAGATTAGTATTACTTAGCGCTTGAACCCCCAACATTAATTTACCTAAAACAGGGAGGTGTATGTAACTAGGTAAACACACACCAAAAAGAAAAGGGGGGCTAGCTTTTGAGTTGTCCATAGATTGCAGCTTCAGTGAGACTTTAAACTCAGAATACTCACAAAATAGCGGTTTAGACCCTAGAATTCAGAGCGGTCGAGATTAGGATCGATTGATATCAAATTCTAAAAGATTAATAGACGGCGCACTCTAATTGTTTGGGTGATGATAGCTTGAGTTTGCAATTTTGCGAGCAATGAAACACCACGAAAGTGCGAATATTGTCCGAATCTCTGCTCTGGGCATGATTATACTGGATCAGAGCCATAAGCTATTCATTGGGCCTTAATATATGCTCAGAAGGCCACCTTTAATCAACTGGGAAGCCACCTTGGTTGCGATTTTCAATTCCGAAAGTGAGTCGCGCTGAACATTAAGTTTTGCGTAAATTGACCAAACCTTTGTCCTTAGAGAGGTTACCATGCACAAATCTAAACTTTCGAGTATCTTTCATAGACGGCACGTATTCGAATATTGTTTTTAGGACGAGACTGGTAACTCGTGCTGCAATTCCGTAAGCGGTATATGGGCTCGGTGATTACAGAATTTAATTCTGCCTTTTGACTTTGTATAAAGATAGAAACAAAGTCAAATGAGTAATCTCGCTAGAGACGGACTTGAAGTCTTTTTAAGATAAAGCAACTAGTTACATTGCTATGAGAGATCTCGAGCACCGAAACCGAGACCCCGTATATCATCAACGCCGGAAAGGGCCAGGGTTGCGTGTGGCACAGTAAAACTTCCGAACACCGACCTCGACACTCCACAATCTCCTTCGACATCTCAGCCTCGAAAGACTTGGCCGTGTCGGTAAATTATTTATATGAATGATATACCTATCAATTTACTGTCTATATAGTAACGCAGTAGATAGTATATTGATATTTCTCCAGGACATCCAAAATGAACAACGCAGCCTCGCAAATGTCTCCTTCACCAATCCTCATGACGGCTCTTTCTTTGATCCACCAGCCTAAGTTGAAATGTGAAACGATTAAGAAGGAAGCTCAAGATGTGACGAAGACAGAGCCAGATGCTACATCGTCCACTATTCCCGACGCTTCTACTCCGACCCCAACGTCGAACGCCACTTCTGCACCTGCGACCACCCTCGCATCCCCTCTGGATATCGTACCCACGCACGACTCCGGCCCCGTAGTCGAATCTAGCCCACCAAAACTGCGGATCGCTTTCATCATGTCCTCACTTTGCGCCTGCGTTTTTGTTGCCGCTATTGACGTGACTATAATCACGACCGCCGTATCTGCCATTACTAGCAACTTTCAATCCGCTTCTGGCTATCAATGGGTAGCGAGCTCATACGTCCTCGGAAGTACGGGAAGTACCCCATCATGGGGGAAATTACCAGATATCTGGGGCCGCAAGCCTATTCTATTATTCGCCATCATTATCTTCTTCAGTGGGAGTCTGATATGCGCTCTCGCAGAGAGCATGGCTGTCTTTCTGGCTGGCCGTGCTATACAAGGTGTTGGGGCTTCGGGATTGTTGACTTTGGTCAACATTGCTATTAGTGACTTATTCTCAATGAGGGATCGAGCTTTCTATTATGGGCTGACTTCGGTTGTATGGGCTGTTGCATCTGGCGTAGGGCCTGTACTTGGCGGGATATTTGCGCAGCAAGTCACGTATGCCCTCATCTCACACCCCCATTCCCAGACCGGTAGCTAACAAGTCATATTTGGTCACAGATGGAGATGGTGTTTCTGGCTCAACTGTGAGTGTATCTCTGCGTGTTTTCGTCAGAACTTCGCTAATGAAATCAAAGTACCGATCGCTGGTGTGGTCTTCTTCTTCCTCCTTTTCACAATGCCGCAAGACAACCCTGGAACCCCCGTATTGGCCGGCTTGAAGGTTATAGACTGGATTGGTAGCCTACTCATTATAGGTGCCACTCTCATGCTTCTTTTGGGTCTGAATTTTGGGGGTGTGACCTTTGCCTGGAACTCTGCAACTGTCATCAACCTAATATTGTTCGGCGTCTTCGCGGGTTTCCTGTTCGGAATTAACGAGTGGAAACTCGTGAAGTATCCTGTGATACCACCACGATTGTTCCACGATTGGTCATCCGTCGGATCCTTCGGTATATGCTTTTGTCAAAGTTTTATAATGATGGGCGTTGCTTATTATCTTCCTCTATATTTCCAAGCAGTTCTGGGAGCTGGTCCACTTCTTTCGGGCGTTTATCTCCTGCCGTTCATTCTGTCAAACACTGGAATGGCAGCCGGGACTGGGGTCTATATTCAAAAGACTGGAAAATATATTCCGCATATATACTTGGGGCTTGTGCTGATAGCACTTGGAACTGGGCTTCTGATTGATCTCGATGTAGAAAAAAGTTGGACCAAAATCATCATCTATCAGATTATTGTCGGTGCTGGGATCGGGATGAACTTTGAAGGTCCACTCCTTGCTGTGCAAGCAACTATTGATATTCAAGACATTGCTACTGCGACAGCAACAATGGGATTTACCAGGATGCTATCGACTGCTATCTCGGCAATCATCGGTGGTGTTGTGTTTCAGAATCAAATGCTTAAGGAATCTTCGGACCTCGCAAGTCTAGGCTTGGCGGTGGCCGATCTGCTTCGAGGCGGTGATTCAACAGCGAATATCGATGTCATCAGGACACTACCCTTTGACCAACAGATGATTGTGAAAGGAGTATTTCATCGGTCTTTGAGAATGATGTGGATAATGGTGAGCCATATTTTTAGATGACCAGATTGTAAAACAACTAACTTGTTTAGTATGTGGCTTTTGCCGCTCTCGGTTTATTTGCAGGATGTTTCATCGCTATCCATCCCTTGAGCAAGAACCATCAATCTGCTCAGGTTGGGCTTTTCGATACCGCAAATGATGCAATTCGGGTGGGGCATGGTGGTACAATCGTGAGAAGAGGGGAGCAAGAGAATACAGCAGAGAATACTACAGAGGGGAGTGTCATCGAAAGAGAAACTTTCGAATGAAGAAAGTTCTAGTCTCCAATTCTTTCAGTAGTTTCCCCACGCCCTAAGGAAATTTGTTATTCGAAAGTCTATATATCAAGCAACACCTGGGGCCTCGCCTCCAGCGACTCCACATCAACACCTTGTCAACATTACTTGAGTTGAATGCAAAAGAGCATACTTTGAATTATTTTTATATGCAGACTAGAACAAGAAAGGTGCTTAGAAACTATTGACTATGCAAAGGGATTGCCCATTCTCATTTAGATGAAGAGAGTGGTGGTGTGGCCATTTGCAACTGATAATGAGATATAGTAAATGATCGGTATGGAAGGCTAAGTTGAAGAATCTTCGATTGATATTTGCGGTTGTTTTTGTGGAGGCCAAGACTCAAATTAAAACGATCCCGGCTCAATCACCCCCAATTAGAAGCATAGGGCCCCCTATTCAAACGATTTGCCATTCAACCACCTATTGAGCATATCCAGAGCCACCTCTGGCTGGTCTTGAGGAACCTATCAGACACTCAATTAGTATATCCCGCTGTCTCATTTTCCATGTGATCAACATACCATATGTCCCGAGCCATCAACAGTCACAAGCGCAAACCTCGTCGTCTTTTCATCTCCATCAACCATCTTCACATTAACCTCCTTGAACTTCCCCGCCACAACCTCCTTTCCATCCTTCTTGCTCTTCCATGGCTTCAAGTCCAATGACGTGAACGCAGCTTGGCCTTTCCAAGGCATATTTGAAGTCCAGCGTTTTGCACCAGCTGTATTGCATGCGAGGTCAAGGTTTCCAGAGTAGATGAGGACATCGATTTGGCTGGCTAGAAGAAATTGTACTTGAGGTCTCATGCTAATCCCGAAATCATTGGTGAGAAGAAATGCAGCCTCCACTGCTTCGGAACCGGCGACGAATTCCTTGACCTCTTTAGGAATTCTCAGAGCGGCGAACGTGGTCTCCAGGTTTAGATAGTCTTGAAGTAGTAACGTGTTGGCATAGCAGAAATCATCGATATCACAGGGAGCGGTGACTAGATGAGATTCAGTGGTGGATTACAACAAAGCCAAAAGCGGTGAGCTTTGCGGAGGTTTAAAGGACTCACTATCGAATCGGTTGCGTCCACCTTTGCCAGACTCTCCATCATAATAATTGATCACGCCATCCTCGCAGAACTTGATGGCAGCCGAACAGATGATAGGATCTGGGTGCTCGTAACATACTTCTCCTAATTCGAGACACCGAGGAAGGTTTTTAGCCATTATTTCACACCGAGTTTGGTTGAAAATTGGCTCTTTGACACCGGGATTGGTGGTGCAAAGTGTTTCCCAGTATCCATAGGTTGTATCTAATGGTGAAACGTACGCGTTTCCAATGGCCACTGATTTCAAAGGGACTTGTGGTCGTTTTGGGAAAAGAGCGTTCTGGCTGACAATTTGAGCCCCAAGCGCGGGAAGATAATGTCCCTATGGAAATTGGTCAATGGAGTTTGAGCTAGAAACGAAGTTTGAACATACAGCATAGCTTTCTCCCGTGATGACAAGTGGTCCCTCTGAGTGCTCTGGAAAAACTTGGCTCACTAACAATTGCAAAAACAGATGCATATCAGCCGCACTTGTAAAAGAATTATCAGGTATCGGCTCTCCCTCATCGACATATGAGAAACCAACGCCGGCAGGTTGGTCTACAATATCAATGCTGTCTCTTTGTTCCACCCATAAGGATTATAGACCGTGCCATTCCCGTAATCGTTTATCAAACAAGGACCCAATTCTTGAAGCATTCCAAGCATACTTGAGCCACCTGGACCACCTGTGAGCCAAAGAGCAAGTGGCTCTGATCTAGTTCTCTTGGTTGCTGTCTCGCTCTTAAAGTACCAGAAGAAGAGATGCTTGTGTCCAATGTCTAACCAGCCTGTATATTGATCTACGGGGGTATCGCAAAGGGTTGAATTTTGGCGCTTGATACGAATTGAATGATCGGGAGATACATCACTTTGAAACGTTGTAAAGTCGGAGAGGGAGTCAGAGTCTTGCAAGGGAATCTGGGCGAAGGTGGCGGCAATTGCCAATGTGGCAAACGCTGGGAGCCATAAAAAGAACTTCATCTGGAAAATGGAGTTGGAAGAACGCCGACGTGAATTGGGAGAACTATATTTATAAATTGGAGCAGTGAAAAGGACGCTGGTAAAAAAATATATATATATATTTAATAGGGAGGTTGAGGGTGTGTACTCCGAGAGATTAGGCACCTAACTCCGCTGCCCCGCTATTTGAAACAGGAAGGTGGGGTGACGAGTACTTTGAACCTCACTGTAAGCCTTTCTGTAGAGCCATGCTTATCGTTAACATTGAGCTGGCTATGAAGACTGAATCATCAACATCGACATTAACTAGATTACTGAGATTGAATCACCAACCTCAACTTAGAAATTTGATTTAAAAGGGGCCTGCACTAAGGTAACCACTAGTAGCTTCTGCTTCCTTAGCCCCGACGCCAATGACACGCCGAGAACTTGCCTGCAATGCTCAAGTATATCAATGACAAGCCATATATACGTGCCCTCTATCCCTCTCCAATGTCGAAGAGCGCTTTGCAAGTGGCTTATAAAACCCTCATAAAACGCAACCGCTTGACGCCAAACCCCCACCAAGCAGCTTTAATCACGAAACTTGCCACCCTGCAAAACGAGCTGATATCCAACGACAGCAATACCCCTCAAAGAGGAGTGTACATCTACGGTGACGTGGGAACAGGCAAATCTCGCATCGCCGACCTTTTCTTCTCCACTCTTCCCTCTTTAATCTCCTCCCGACGCGTCCATTTCAACGAGTTCATGATCGACATCCACCTGCGTCTACACCGCGCGCGCTCCCAACGCTCTTTCCAAGGCGATCCGTTGATCCATATCGGACGTGATGTGCGAAATGAGAGCAAGGTATTATGTTTTGATGAATTCCAAGTCACAGACATTGCGGACGCGATGATCCTGAAGAGATTGTTCGGCGCGATTTGGGACAGTGGCGGCGTCATGGTAAGCACAAGTAATCGGGCTCCAGATAGATTGTATGAGAATGGATTGAACAGGGATCTGTTCTTGCCGTTCATTGGAGAGCTGGCGAGGAAATGTGAGATTTGGAGGATGCGGGGCGAGGAGGATTATCGCATGGGAGAGACGTCAGGTGGACGCGTCGATGTCTATTTTACAGACTCTGATAAATTTAAGATGAATCTATCCATGGCGGTTGGGGCGTCTGAAATCAAGGAGATGGTGATTCCGGTACTGATGAGCCGGGAGCTGAAAGTTCGAGGCGCTGCTCTGCCGAATAGGCAGGTCATCGTCTCCAGCACGTTTGGAGAACTTTGCGAGGCGTTCAAAGGGTCCGCAGATTATCACGCGTTATGCAAATCGGCCACCAGTATTTACATCACCGGTCTTCGCCAGTTCAGGGTTGACGAACTAGACTTGATCCGGCGCTTTATCACGCTGGTTGATTTGGCATATCAAGCAAACTCCCGAATCATCTGTCTCTCCAGTGTGCCTCTTTTTGAAGTTTTTGCCAATGTTGTCCCAAATAAGCTTCCTGTTCAAGGCCAACTCCAGCAGCGGCTGATGACGGTAAAGGGAGAGGGCGGATCGAGCAGTTCAATGATGAGCACGTTCATTGGGGATATGGAATGGTCTGCTACAGGACTATCAAAAGCTTCTCTTGCTACTGGTGGGGCAGGTGAAACCGATGTCAAGTTTGCTATAGGAAGAGCAGTGTCCAGGCTCTTTGAGATGGGATCAAAGAATTATGGCACCAGGGATTGATCTTCACTTGAGGAATCTTGGTGGCGAGAATCAAGGATGGTTTATCCTACTCAAATTATTTCCAATTGAAGGGCACACGAGAAACCAGAAAGTGCCCTGCTCAGTTCAACTGGCCGACCCTACCGATGAGGGGCGCTTGCCATGATGGAGATTGGGCAGCCTAGAATCGCAATGCTCCGTGGTTTTATCGTTATTTACGCTCGAGGAAATGGTTGGCTCGCGACGCCAGCAACTGAGATGCGAAAGGAAGAGGGGCTAGCTTAGGAAATAAATCTGTGGCCCTCATGAACACCTAGAGTCAACCTATACTTTTCATCTGCTTGCTATGAACCAAGGGGCGCGTATTAGAGCTTTGCATATCGTTTTAACTCGATAAGCCATATATAAAGGCTATCTAATAGCTTTATCCATGATTGATGGTTCGGTATTCACCCTCTCTTTTTACGAGGTCGTAAAGATAGGCAATCGGTCCTCATTGTCAAGTGATCATAAAACCAGAATACACACACAAATCAAATTCTTCGCAGTGAGCATCGCATTCGTCGTTTTATTTACGACGTGCTTTTCTTTTGTACATGAGAGAAGGATGGAGAGAGCTTTAAATTTTATTCTGTACTCCTATGCCCCATTACAACTTCGAGGAAAACAACTGCTTATACTGTTGAATGCATTTTTGAGTGGGAGCTTTAGTGGAATTTTACGGAAGACTTTCATGAGCCTCGATCCTCATGAACAGGGTGAACAGGGTGAAATGGAACGGATAAGGAATCTCAAGTGAGTGTTAGAAGTATAAAGCATGATGGCCTGTCTTCGATCTCACTTTTGTTCTGTATCACAGCCGCTATATTTGGGTCTCTCAAAACCGTTTCTTGGAAGACATCCACAAAACCGATGTTTGGGAGTGTCTCATTCACACCCCAACCTCTCAAGATATCAGCCAAACATGTATCTTTCACGAACCTTCACTATTTCACCTTCATCTTCACTATTAAAGTAACGTTGTCCACCCGCCACATCAAGCGCGAAGCTGCAAATATTATCTCAGAGTCCGCAAACAGCGCACCTCTTAGGTCTACCAAACGAACTGTCGGTGCTCTCGATCCAACCATGGTGGACCAAATATGAGCAATGAGAATTCATCTAGTGGGGGAACAAATGTCGAGAGTTGCTCTGGTGGGGTTTGTGAACTTGTAGGTCCGGGAAATGGAAGTGAGGTTTTTTTTTGTGTTGTGGGAACACTGAGGATTTTGATCTGTTATTTAGAGGTGTATCAAGTTTGGCGTTTTGGATTAGGGTCTAGGTGGTTTATAGTGGCGAATTGATTTGGGGTTTTGGAGTTAGTATTTGTTATTTCAGCTGGATTTATTGTCGATTTTTGAGACGATATGTTAAGTTTGACAGCTACAGATTCGTAAATCTAGAGGGACAAGCTTCCATTCTCACAAGACAAAAGTCGGAACTTTTGGCAGTATAGTGCTACCATTCAGAATCGTTTTATAGGGACATCTTTCTCGTGATTTGGGTTCTCATTCTATAAGAAACCCAGGAACTCGAGTGCACACAATATCTTTTCTTTCAACCGATTCTTCATTAAAGTGTGTGCAAACTTATAGAGCGCTTCATAAACGCGGTATATTATATGAACTGCCAGAAGGATTGTTATAAATACTGAGCTGATACAAATAGATGGTACTAAACGAGTGTGTTGTACCTCAACATATTGTGTAAGTAAATCCCAGCACTTCTCTCAAGAAAGGAAAGAAAGTACGATAAGTTGCCATGCGCATATCATCCCATCTTTCAGTTTCTTCAGTATCATTCAACAGATGCGTCCTTTCCATTAAAGTCTCGCAACATCTGGAATATCCTGAGGCAAATCGTCCTCGTCCGAAATGATGATGTCAGGGATGTGTATAACATCTGGACCCGCGTCGTCTTCCTCACGCTTGATTACGTCCGCAATATCATCCGCGATGTCGACCCCATCATTAACGTCGTCGTCAAGAATATCGTTGCCATCTTCCACCAGACGCTTAGCTTCCGTCTTGATGCGATGAGGGTTTCGGGATTGAACTTCAGATCCTTTTTATTAGCAAGGGAGAACTCGAAAAGAAAACCTTTAAAGCTCTTACGCTGGCCACGCAAACCAAGGACTGCGGCACCGGCAATCCCAGAAGCCAGGATGACCGTACCAACCACGAGATTAATACGCATTTGAAGAGAGATTTAGGATATTCTTATATACTGCTAGATATAAGATGGGAGAGATATATGTGTGCCAAAGTTTGACAGATGATGATATCTTGGAATCTTGCGATGCTTGGCAAGTGAAAGATTGAGAGTGACGCGCCAGAACTACTTATAAGGGCGCCATCAACTTTTCCTCAAAGGGAAAGTCGAGAGTCCCCGCAGCGAAGATTTAGTTTACCTGCACTGAGGATACGAGCTGTGGTGGAATCTGATGGTAATGACTTTAGTTGGCTCAGCCCTCGTAGACATTTCGATGCTTCACGATAATACGTCTCCTCCGAGACTTTACAGATGTTTCCAGCTGAAACCCCTCTTATGCAGCCTCCAAATTCCGAAGGTCTGCATTCTATCCCTTTTGAGATATCAGAAAGTGTTCTGAAGGCGGTCGCTTGCGAGAATTCTGAGAGATGAATAGATACTTGGAATTTGCAATATAAGGATCTTCATTACGAAACACACTTTTAAAAATTATCTATTGGATGAAAGGCAAGTTTCTGGCCCTTAGCTGCCAAACCAGGTTAAGTCTGTTAAATCCGTCTTACTGCTTCGTGGCTTTACCATCCGACCACAGTATTCTGGGTAGTTTGTTGGTCATGCCGGCATTGGCCCTTGCTTGATGGTCATTGAATCTCCCGTGAGGTTCTGAATTCCTTGAATCAACCATAAAGACTTCTCACACATCCACCTGTAGGTCAGAGCACCCATAAATCAGAGCTCTACTGAAGCAGATACATCAACTTAACCTCAAGCCCCCTCCATCATGAGTTTTGTTTCAAAGATCAAGCAATCTGTGGTTAACCAAACCTCTGGATGGAAAATCAAGTTCAACAAGTACAACACCCTCGACGAAAATACAGACGATGAGGAGCAGTCCAACCCGTGCCTTGAGAAAGGTACCAGTTCTCAAAACTTCTTAACCTCGCGCTCTTCAAACCTGCTCGCTGTACTTCCGTGGCTCTTGACAGTTATCTTCTTCCTCACTACGGTGTTCCAGTATAGCGGGAAAGCTAGCTCAGAGTCTGGAGGCAAAGATCTCGGTTCTTTTGATCAAGGTTACGCCAGTGATTTCTGTGGGTATTGATTTTTACACGGCTTGCTATTGCTAAATCAATTTTTAGATCCGGTAAAACCTGAGATTAAAACAGAGCTAGTCCGGTTTACTGGAAGTCCCGCTTTTACCGAGAACAGAACTATGTTCCTTCCTCATCCAGACCCGATTGATTATAATGGCGATGGTCCAGATGTAGATGAAGCGTGGGAAGAATTGACCAGAGGTACGACAGGGTTCCTTCTCCCAAGGGATATAATTTGTTAACCCAGTATTTCAGGTCGCGATATCCTCATTTCCGAGGAAGAGGCTCGCAAAACGTGGCCAGATGACTACACTAAATTCTATGATCTAAAACGAAAAGGATATGTAGCCGGGTAACGTCTCTTCTCCCCTCCATGCCAGGTTACGCTTCTAATATTTAGAAAAATAGGCTTGATATGTTCCACACCCTGCACTGCGTGGTATGGACACCAAAGCTCCTAAATCGAGGGTTCAAAGTTATTTTAACACGCTTGCAGGGTCGAATTCGCAAATTAACACCAGAAACATTGCGCCAAACTTTGAACAGTCACAATCAACGAATGCACTACCATCATTGCCTTTCACAGATCAGTCAGTACGTGATGTGCGCTGGTGATATGACGCCAATTCCTACTAGGTATTATCCATCGATCGGTAGGAATTATGTTGATTCTGACATGCCTCACACGTGCCGCAATTTTGATAAGTTGAGGGATTGGCTTACAGGAAGGTATTATTCTGTGGATGATTGAATGTTGGAGGGTGTCCTACTTAGATTCGAGGGGCGGGTAACGATAACGATGGTGGAATGTTGTCTCTTGAGCTTCAATGGCCCTCATTTTTGAATGTCTTAAATTGAGTTTCCATTAGTATATGATGCTTACTTAAACTAAATTCTCCAAAAATCGATATCTTGGTGGTCCTATCATCCCTCGATTCCATCCGTGTTCCCTTCCCCCCGCAACTCTTTAGTTTGTTGACTTTGAGTTAGCGCCATGCAAGCCACCAAGCTGAAGAAATCGCACGGCTATTGGGGAGCATGCATGGAAGCTTGTATTAAAGCTTGTTTAAAAGCCTCTCTCAGCCGTCCGAGCGGTCTTCGTATATCCGCAGGCCTGCATGAATTGGGCTGAGTTGGACTGGCCTGGGCTGAAAAGTGGCATATTAGAAGCCCGATGAGTTGCAGCAGGTTCTGAAGATTAAGCTGCATAACTATCCATTACAATCACAATTGCGCCACGAATTCCCCCTCATTTTCACACCTCTACCCCGCACTACTTCGCACTCAATGACGGACTTTCAATTACGAGCCCAACCAAACCTACTTGCTACT
>Ga0182030_10022298_pt1 | contig 11793 bp, 7 predicted proteins | sample 812S3MmetaG_FD_121299 | JGI IMG/M metagenome (GOLD analysis project Ga0182030, IMG submission 121299) | Permafrost microbial communities from Stordalen Mire, Sweden - 812S3M metaG (Illumina Assembly) | ecosystem: Environmental > Terrestrial > Soil > Wetlands > Permafrost | place: Sweden... | reverse complement strand
GCCCGCGTGCATCAGCTCGCGCACCTTGGCCAGCCGCTTGCCCAGCTTGCCGCCGGGATGCAGTTCGGCGAAATCCTCCGCCCGGAAGCCTTTGCGCAGGCTGACCGCAATGGCCAGCGCGTCGCCCAGGGCCAGCATGGAGGTGGTCGAGGCGGTGGGCGCCAGATTCAGCGCGCAGGCCTCGCGCTCCACGCCGCAATCCAGAGCCACGTCGCTGGCCTGGGCCAGGGTCGAGTTCAGATTGCAGCTGAAACTGACCAGCGCGTCGCCCTTGCGCTTGAGCGTGGCCAGCAGGCGCAGAATCTCCTCGGTCTCGCCCGAGGCCGACAGCGCCACCACCACGTCGCCCGTCATCAGCACGCCCAGGTCGCCATGCACCGCCTCGGCGGGGTGCAGAAACAGGGCTGGCGAGCCGGTGGAGCTGAGCGTGGCGGCGATCTTCTGCGCGATGATGCCGCTCTTGCCCATGCCGGTGACCACTACCCGGCCGCGTCCTTCGCCGCAAAGCAGAATCAGCTCGACGGCGCGGTCGAATGCCGCGGCCATCGGCCCTTCCAGCCGCGCTGCCAGGGCTTCGAGGGCCGCCGCTTCGGTGCGCACCAGGGCCGCCGGCTCGCATGCCGCCAGGCGCACGCGTTCAACTTCACGATTGCTCGGATCCGTGCCAGAGAGAGGTTCATTTCCTTCGTCGCTCATCGGTTTCTGATGGTATCAGTTTGCACCTGCGGTGCGGCCACCTGCGGTGGGGCTGGCGTTGGAATGCTGCGCCGGTGGGACCACCCGCGGTGGGGCTGGCGTTGGAATGCTGCGCCGGGGCTGGCCACCCGCGGTGGGGCTGGCGATAAAACCCTGCGGATTTTCGCCCCCCGCGCAGGAAATGCGGAAGGCGGGTTGTTCGGCTTCGTGGCTGTTTGCTCAGAAATGACGGGAAGGGCACGTGGCGAGGCGATTTGTCCCAGCCCGTACAATAAAATCGAGAGGTCAATATCCGTGAAGCGCAACAGCGTTGTTGTGGTTGGCGTTCTGTTCATTCTGGCTCTTTTTTTCTGGGAGGGCTGGGCCAGCTTCCAGGCTCGCAAGCTGGCCGCCGGGCGCGAGCGGGCCGCGGCTGCGGTGGGCCAGCCGGCCTCCGGCTCAGCCGGGAGCGCGTCGCAGCCGGCATCATCGCTCCAGGGCAAGCCGGCGCCCGCGTTCACCCTGGAAGACCTCGATGGCAAGAAAGTCTCGCTGGCCGAATACAAGGGAAAAGCGCTGATGCTCAACTTCTGGGCCACATGGTGCGGTCCGTGCAAGATCGAGACTCCCTGGTTGATTGACCTCCGCGACAAGTACGAGCCCCAGGGATTTGAGGTTCTGGGTATCTCGGTGGACGACCTCGACCACGGCAACGCCGAGATCTTCGCCGACCAGAAGCGGGGAATTGCGCGCTTCGCTCAGCAGATGCACATGCCCTACCCGGTGCTGGTCGATGGCAATTCGGTCAGCGAGCCTTACGGCGGCCTGGACGAGCTGCCCACCTCCTTTTTCGTGAACCGCAATGGAACGGTGGTGGCCATGCAAGTCGGCGTCACCTCAAAAGACGAGATCGAGGGTAATATTCGCAAGGCGCTGGGGATGTAGAAGATTTGGGTGAGCGAGCCGAGGCGTTGCCGACGGCGGCCTAGTACTACAGCTGTAGATCGAAGATTCCGGAGGGAGCAGGGGGCTTCAGCCCCCTGAAAAATGGGCCAAATATCGGGGCCTTCAGGCCCGGATCAGGGCACTCCGAAGCAAGTACAACTGTAGTAATAGGCGCAGAAGGAAGAGTCGAGGATGGCGGGAGGGACGGGAATGCGCTTGGCGGCGGTGGCGGCTCGGATTTACAGCGTGATGCGGGGGTGCGGCACGGCGTTGATTTTCGGGGTGGCGCTGGCTCCCGGAGCGGCGCTCGGGCAGGCCGGGCGTTCGCTGATCGATGATGCGGAAGGCCGCGCCCCGAAAGCCGAGGCCGTGCGCTTTTTGTACCCCGAGCAGGTGACCATCCCGGCCGGCAAGCCGAGCACGGTCGAGCTGCACTTCCGCATCGCGCCGGGGGTGCACATCAACTCCCACACCCCCGGCGGAAAATATCTTATTCCCACCATCCTCTCGATTCCCGCCGGTGAGGGCGTGCTTCTGGAAGGGGCCGTATACCCGCCGGGCGCGGAGTTCCGGCCGCCGCTCGACCCCAAAACGCGGCTCAGCGTCTACGCCGGCGAGTTCACTGTGCGGGCGCGCCTGGTGGCCGCGGCGGGCGATCATCTGGTCGAGGCCAGGCTTCACTTTCAGGCGTGCGAGAGCAACGCCTGCATGCCGCCCAGGACCATTCCGGTGGCCATGGATGTGATCGGAAAGTGAGTACCGCGCTGCTTCCGCGCCCTGGCCGTCCGAACAACTGTCCCGTTTCTGGTCTATAATCCGAGCCATAATTCCAATCCCGGAATCTGTGTGTTTCGCACGTCGCATTCCATTGGATTTCGCCCCAATCCCCCCGGATCATAAAAGGAAGGGGATGCCGGAATCGCATCAAGAATACGTGTGAGATACGTGTGAGAATTTGGACTTTTCAGCGGCTTCACGGCGATCCTGCCCCCGGCGGCGGGGAGGGAAAGTCTGTATCCGCAAGCCGGATCGGCCGGCGTGGCGCTCTCTCGAAAGGAACTTGCGGGCGAATCGGCAAATGGCTGGTTCTACTTGCTTTGGGAGCGATGGCGGCGCAGTGGGCCGGTGCGCAGCAGAACACCGCGGCCGAGCAGGCGAAAGCGGCGGCGCGGCGGCTCAATCTGCCTCCGCAGGTGGTTCAGGCAGAGCGGTTCCTGGCCCGGCGCGGCTGGACGGAAGGCGGGAGGCTGCCTTGGGCGAGGGGTGAATCACTGCGCCGGAGCGCAAACCCGGCTGCGGCCCAGGCTCTGAGCGAGTCCCAGGCGCAGCTCCAGTCCCAACCCCAGGCGCAGTCGCTGAGCGGCTCAACCTGGCAGCCGCTGGGCCCCACGGCCGTCCAATCGCAGAACTTTGGCCTGGTCACCGGACGGATTTCCGCGCTGGCCCTGGACCCTTCGGACTCAACCGGCAACACGCTCTACGTGGGCACCACCGGCGGCGGAGTCTGGAAGTCGCAGAATGCAAACGCGGCCAGCCCGGCCAACATCACGTTCAAGCCACTGACCGACGACCTCTCGGCGCTCAGCGACGTGATCGACACATCCATCAGCATCGGCGCCGTGAGCGTGCAACCGGGCGGAACGGGCGTGATTCTGGCCGGCACCGGCGACCCGAACGACGCCCTCGATTCCTATTACGGCGCGGGAATCCTGCGCTCGACCGACGGCGGCACCACGTGGAGCCTGAAACAGACCACCGCGGACTTTTTGTACAGCTTTGCCGGGGAGGGCTTTGCCGGCTTTGCCTGGGGCAATGTGACTTCGAGCATCCAGGCTTGCGGACCCAATCCCGCCAGTTCGAATGTGGTGGTGGCGGCGGTTTCGCAGGCCTACGAGGGCAAGCTCGTGAATGCAGCCTGGCTTGGCAGCAACTCCGGCGGCAGCTACGAGGGGCTGTACTACTCCACGGACAGCGGCGAGAACTGGTGCCTGGCCACCATCACGGACGGCAACGGGGCGGACGTGCAGGGGCCGAGCGACGCCTTTGTGATTCCCGATGGAAACGCGGCCACCTCGGTGGTGTGGAACCCGGTGCGGAGTCTGTTTATCGCGGCGGTGCGCTACCACGGCTACTATCAATCCTCGAACGGCGTCATCTTCACGCGCATGACCGATCAGCCGGGAGCCAACCTGGCGGCGAGCGCGGAGCTCTGCCCAACCAATCCTGGCGGCAACACCGGCTCGCCCGCCTGCCCCATCTTCCGCGGTACGCTGGCGGTAAATCCCACGACCGGCGACACCTTTGCCTGGACGGTGGACGAGTACAACCAGGATCAGGGGCTGTGGCAGGATGTATGCTCGGCGAGCGGCGGCGCCTGCGCGAGCACCACGGTCACCTTCGCCCAGCAGTGGGCGACGGCGAAGCTCGAGACGGACACCGCGCTGGGCGCGGCCACCATCGAGAACGGCGACTACAACCTGGCTCTGGCCGCGGTTCCTTCCGGGCAGGAGACCTTGGTGCTGGCCGGGGCCAACGACCTGTGGCAGACCAGTTGCCCCTACTCGCAGGGTTGCACGTGGCGCAACACCACCAATTCGACCACCTGCATGAGCGCGCACGTGGGCGAATACCAGCATTCTCTGGCCTGGAATGCGTCGAATCCGCTGGAGATTTTTATAGGCAACGACAGCGGCCTGTGGCGCTCGGAGGACGCAATCAGCGAGAGCACGCTGGCCGCGCCGGAGCCGGTTTGCTCGTCGACCGACGCTTCTCATTTTCAAAATTTGAATGGCAGCCTGGGTTCGTTGGCCGAGGTAGAGAGCATCTCGCAGGCGGGCGCCACGCCTTACACGATGATGGCCGGGCTGGGAGCCAACGGAACGGCGGGCGTGAGCGGCACGAGCGGGCCGACAACCGACTGGCCGGAGATTCTGGGCGGCGAGGGAGGGCCGGTGGACATCGACCCGGTCAACAGCGACAACTGGTACGTGAACAACGGGGCGGGTGTCTCGATCTATCGGGGCACGCCGCCGGAGGGGAGCACGCTGGGCTCCTTCAGCCCTGTGCTGAACGAGACGACCGATCCGGGGACGGATGTGGTGAAGGACGGGCTGACCATGACCGCGCCGGCTCCTTTTCTGGTGGACCCGCTCGACCACACGCAGTTACTCGTCGGAACCTGCCGGCTGTGGCGCGGACCGGCCAACGGCGCGGGCTGGAGCGACGCCAACGCCATCAGCCCCATTCTCGACGGAGGCGGCAACACGACCTGTAGCGGCGACGCCCTGATTCGCTCGATGGATGCCCTGGCGCTGCCCGCCTCGGCGGCGCTGCCCTCGGGCGGAGAGATTGTTTATCTGGGGATGTACGGCTCAACGGATTTGGCGGATGACATTGCGACGCTGCCCGGGCACGTTCTCAGCCTGACCTATAACTCAGCCACGCTCAGTTGGTCCGCGCCGGTGGACCTGACGCTGAATCCGGTCACCAACGACAGCCTGGTCACGGGGGCGTTGAACTACTACGGGCTGGACATTTCAAGCATCTTTATCGATCCGCTGGACACCACCGGGCGTACGGTCTACGTGACCGTGGCGGGGTTGACCAACCCGAACAAAAATGTGCAGACGGTCTACGGCTCGACCAACGGCGGGGCAAGCTGGGAAGATTTGATGGCCAACCTGCCCGCGGCTCCGGCCAACAGCGTGGTGGTGGACCCTGAAAGCTCCAGCACGGTCTACGTCGCCACGGACGCCGGAGTGTATGCGACCCAGCAGCTCAGCTCTTGCGTGAGCGGCTCTTGCTGGGCGCTGCTGGGTAGCGGACTGCCCAACGCGCCGGTGGTTGCGCTCAGCGCTCAACCCGCATCCGCCGGCTCACCGAATCTCATCGCCGCCACCTACGGCCGGGGCATCTGGATGACACCCCTGCTGGGTGGCTCCGGGGCTGGTTCGGGTCCGGCCACCGACACCCTCTCGGCCACCTCGCTGAGTTTTCCCAACACGAATGTCGGACAGATCTCGCCGATCTCGCAGAATGACTCCGTAACGCTGAGCAACAGCGGTGGCGTGGCGCTGACCTCCATCGCGGTTTCGGTCGCTGGAGCCGGCGCGGCGGAATTTGAGGTGACGGACCCCTGCACGGCCACCCTGCCGGCCAATTCGAGCTGCACGATCAGCGTGCAATTCGATCCTACCGCGGCGGGAACCGAGACCGCCGCGCTGACCATCCAGGACGAGCTGCAGACGCAGACCGTCGCTCTGACCGGAACGGGCATCGCTCCGCCGGAGTTGGCTGTCAGCCCATCGAGCCTGAGCTTTGTCGCGACGGTGATCCAGTCCACTTCGACTCTGCCGCTGACGGTGACCAACGGCGGCGGCGCCCCACTGGCCGGTGTGAGCTTTGAGATTTCATCGCAATCCCCGCCGGCCAGCTTCTCGATCGGCTCGACAACCTGCGGCGCGACGCTGAGCAACGTGAGCGGCCAGAACAACTGCACGGTTCAGGTGCTCTTCAACCCGCAAGCTGCGGGCGGGGCCACGGCTTCGCTGGCGGTCTCCGACTCTTCAGGCGTTTCTGCTGTCACTGTGCCGCTCACCGGCACGGGGCTGAGCACGGCGGGGCTCAACGTGAGCCCCTCGCAGCTGGCCTTTCCCGTCGTCGCGCCCGGCCAGTCCAGCGCGTCCCAGACGGTGACCATCACGAACAACAGCGCCGTTGCGGCCAATGGGCTGACGCTCACGGCGACGCCCCTCTTCAGCCTGGTGCAGACCTCGACCCCCTGCGGCACGAGCCTGGCCGCTGGAGCGGTTTGCTCGACCGGGGTGGTCTTTTCGCCCTCCCTCAACGGGCTGTACGCGGGTACGCTGACAGTCGCATCCACCTCGCTTGCGTCCTTGGCCGGCGTCTCGCTCAGCGGCGCGGGCGGTGTGCCGGGAGCGGTCCAGTTCGAGCCCAACCTGCTCGTCTTCCAGCAGACAGGGGTGGGCCTTACCAGCAGCGCCATCTCCGAGACCATCACCAATCCCGACAGCGTAAACACCCTCAGCGGCCTGACTTTCGCCATTTCGACGGGATTCCGCCTGGTGAGCAACGGTTGCTCCTCGACGCTTGCGCCTCTAGCAAGCTGCACGGCCAGCGTCGAATTTGCGCCCTCTAGCGCCGGAGTGCAGAGCGGCAGCCTGACGGTGAGCAGCAGCGCGCTGCCGGGGGGGGCATTCCTGGCGTTGTCGGGCATGGGATTCAACTTTTCCATGGCCCCTTCCGGCTCGCCCAACCAGAGCATCGCCAACGGCCAGACAGCCGACTACGCGCTCACGATCACGCCGCTGAACGGCTCCCAGGGCGTCTTCACCTTCCAGTGCGGCACGCTGCCTCCGTACTCGTCCTGCACCTTCAATCCCCCCAGCGAAGCCGTTACAGCCAACTCCAGCGGCAACGAAGTGGTGGAGATCGCCACCGGGCTCACCCAGACCTCGGCCCGCGCCTCGCACCCGTCGCCGTGGCCCGCTCTTCCGCTGGTTTGCGGCCTGATCTTCGCGCCCTTCGCTCTGAGGCGCCGGCGCAGGGGCCTGCTGCTGATCGCCCTGTTGGCGATTCTGGTGGGTGGCGTGACCAGCTGCGCCTCCTCGGGCGTCGTTGCGGGCGGAACTGTCCCTCGCTCCGGCCCCGGTATTACTCCGGCGGGAACCTACTCGATTCCCGTCACCGTGACGGCGAACGGCGTCGCCCAACAGACCACCCTCACGCTCACCGTGGACTGAGCTTCAGCGTCGCGACCCAGGGCCATCGCATGAAGGTTCCGGCCTGCCAACCTCCCTGCGGGAGCAAACTTCTCGCTCCGCTTCATGCGATTGCCCCACGCGGGCAAGATGCCTGCCGGAAAACGCTATACTTTATTTTCGGGCTTGGCCGCGAACGCCCGCATCGGACCGTTCACAAGGCCGGGATGGGGGACAAGCAGGGAATGACCGCCAAAGTCACTGTGGAAGATGTGGAGCGGGTGGCCGAGCTGGCCCACCTCGAACTCAAGCCGGAGGAGACTCCGGGCATGTTGCGCGACTTGAACGCCATTCTGGAGTACGTGGCCGAGTTGAACGAGCTGGACACCTCCGGCGTGGCTCCCCTGGCGCAGGTGGGCGAATTGGCCGGCGAGCTGCTGGGCGCGGCCGGCGGGGGCGCGCTGCGCGCCGATCTGCCGTTGCCTTCGCTGGACCGCGCGGAGGTTTTGTCGCAGGCGCCGGAGACCGATCAGGGCTTTTTCAAGGTGCCCAAGGTGATCGAGCGCTGACGCGCCCCCGCGGCGAAGTTTTCTTCCGCGTCCGAGGGTGCGCGGGAATGGAAAAACCGGCTGCAAAGGGGCTGCCGAGAAGCCGGCCAGAGGCCGAAAACCAGGCCGACCGGCCACAGGCCGAAAGCCAGCAGGAAAGAGAGGAATGATCCATTGTCCAGCGAAGCCAAATTCGTGTCCAGCGAAGCCAAACCCGCTGAAAGCTTTGTAGAAAAGCCGAAAACCCTGGCCGAACTGCACGCCGGCATCGCGAGCGGCGCGACCAGGGCGACGGAGCTTGCCGCGCGCTATTACGAACGGATCGAGAAGGTCAATCCGCGCCTGAACGTCTACCTGAGCCTGACGAAAGAGCGCGCGCTGGCGCAGGCCGCCCGCGTGGACGATCTGGCCGCCAAGGGCGACCCGCTCCCGCCGCTGGCCGGCGTTCCGGTGGGCATCAAGGACGTGCTGGTGATGACCGGCGCTCCGGCTACGGCGGGGTCGAAGATCCTCTCCGGCTACCGCCCTCCCTACGACGCCACGGCGGTTTCGCGCCTTGAAGCGGCGGGCGCGGTGCTGCTGGGCAAGCTGAACTGCGACGAGTTCGCCATGGGCTCCTCGAACGAAAATTCGGCCTATGGGCCGGTGCGCAATCCGGTGGACACCGAGCGGGTTCCGGGCGGTTCGAGCGGCGGCTCGGCGGCGGCTGTGGCGGCCAATCTGGCCGTGGCCACGCTGGGCTCGGACACGGGCGGCTCCATCCGCCAGCCGGCCAGCTTTTGCGGGGTGGTGGGCGTGCTGCCCACCTACGGACGCGTCTCGCGCTACGGGCTGATCGCCTTTGCCTCGTCGCTGGACCGGGTGGGCCCGTTTGCGGCCAACGTCCGCGACGCCGCCACGCTGCTGGGCGTCATCGCCGGCCACGATTCGCACGACGCCACCTGCTCGTCGGCCCCCGTTCCCGACTATGCCGCCGAAAGCGATCAAAGCGCGGAGCGCCTGCGCATCGGCGTCCCGGCCGAGTACTTCGGCGAAGGCCTCGACCCGGAGGTGCGCGCCTCGATCGAATCCGGCATCGACGCCCTCAAAGCCGCCGGCTGCACCGTCAAGCCGGTCTCGCTGCCGCACACCCGCTACGCCATTCCCGTCTATTACCTGATCGCCACGGCCGAGGCCAGCGCCAACCTGGCCCGCTTTGACGGCGTGCGCTACGGCTACCGTTCGCCCGCCTCGGAGACTCTGAGCGCCATGTACTCGCACTCCCGCGACGAGGGTTTCGGCGCCGAGGTCAAGCGGCGCATCCTGCTGGGAACCTATGCGCTCAGCGCGGGCTACTATGACGCTTATTACCTGAAAGCCCAGCAGGTGCGCCGCCTGCTGGCCGAGGAGTTTCTGCGCGCCTTTGCCGAAGTGGACGCCATCGTCACGCCCACTTCGCCCGTGCCGCCGTTCAAGCTGAATGAAAAGACCGGCGATCCGCTGGCCATGTACCTGGCCGACATCTACACGGTGACGGCCAGCCTGGCGGGCATCTGTGGCGTAAATGTCCCCTGCGGGACGACGAAGGCCGGATTGCCGGTGGGCATGCAGGTGCTCGCCCGCCCTCTGAACGAGGGCACGGCTTTCCGCGTGGCCCGCGCCGTCGAGGCGGCGGGGATTTAGGAGCAGATGGCATGAACAAGGGAGCGAGATTTTGGGTTGTGGTTCTGGCCGCGCTGCTGACAGTCACGCAGGCGGCTCAGGCGGCGCCGCGCAAGGCGAAGGTGCACACGGTATCTCTGGGTGCGGAGCATACGGAGCCGTACTCGAAGGCCAGCGACCCGGCGGGCGCGGCCGCGGATGAACATTCGTTGAAAGTTCGCGCCTTAGTGGTGGACGGGGTTCTGAAGGATTGGACCACCGGCGAGACCCACGAGGTGACCGGGAGCAGTTTTGTGGTGCGGAGCGCGGTCCGGCTGAACAACGCTCTGCCCGGCGACAAGCAGATCCAGTGGGCCTGGCAGCGTGGTCCGTGGCTGCTGGTGAACCGGCAGACCCGCCACATTCTGGAGTTGAAATTGCCCCGCTTCGACTCCGGTGTGAGCCAGGTGGTCTGGTTCCGCGACGATGGAGCGTATTGCGGCGTCGCCGCCAGCGGCAAGATCCTGTACGCCGTGGTGGCGCAGATTGCGGTGCGCAAGCCGGTGCTGGCCAAGAAACTCTCTTCTTTCAACCCGGAAGGCCATCCGGGTCCGGTCTGCGCGCTTGCCGAGTGGCAGCGTGAGCCGCTGCGCGTCACCTTTCATCCCACCGGCGAGCAGGCCGTCAGCTTCGACATTCTTCCCGGCTCGGCCGTGCCTGCCGAGGACGCCGGCGACCAGCCGGAGAGCCCCGCGGCGGCCCCAGAGGCTAATCAGAAATAATACTCCACAGCCGCCCGCCTTGACACGCCCCCGGCTGCGCGTATCTTATCTTTATTAGGTACCCTCTTGGAATCTTCCCGGAACGGGCTTGGGTAACGCGGTACGGTATCCGGATCAGGGCTGAGAGGGCAGGGTTGTGTCAAACAGGAAGCAGACGGCAGTTGTTGGGTCGCAGACAGGCTGCGGCCAGGGACTTTGAATCCAGTCCCAGGCGAGCGGTAGCGCGACTCGCCTCTCCGAGCGCCGGGGCCGTTCGCAATCCGTGGCCCGGGCCAGTCCGGTTCGTTCCCGGAGACAAAATTTTTCGCGGGCCCCGGCAAGCGCCGGATGCGCACGCGCCCCGAAGGGTGGCAGAATCTTGCGGCCAGGGGCATGCAAAGGATGAGTGTGGCAACGAGTATTGCTTTGTTGGCGTTTCCCGATCTTTCAAAGGGTGGCAGCAGTTTTCCGCTGCTGATGATCGTGCCGATCTTTCTGGCGATGTATTTGATGATGATCCGCCCGCAGAAGAAGCGGCAAAAGCAGTGGCAGGAGATGCTGGCCAACATGAAGGCTGGCGACCGAGTGACCACGGCCGGCGGAGTTCGGGGCGTCATCTTCTCCATCAAGGACGATGTGGTGGTGATTCGCGTGGCGCCGGACAACATCAAGCTGGAAGTGGCCAAAAACGCGATTGCCGCGGTGACTCCTCAGGACTTCACCTCAGGGGCTTGATCTTCGGGCGGTTGCAGGGAGCGCGGGAGCGCGGGGTGAACTGCGGCGCTCAATCGGCATTCTGAAAAGAAAAGGCCTTCGGGGATCTTTCCGGGCTGCGCGAGTTTGAAAGTTGCGCTAGAAAATCGGAACTAGAGAAACGGGACGATGAAGAAGAATCTCAACGGTAAAATTGCCCTGATTGTTGCAGTCCTGGTGATTTGCGTCTACGGCATCTTTGGGGTGCCCTCGGGCTTCTCCGGCCAGGCGTTGATGAATTCGCTGACCAAGCGCATTCACCTTGGCCTGGACCTGCGCGGCGGCGCTCACCTGATCTTGCAGGTCGAGGTCCAGGAAGCGGTCAACGCTGAAACCGACAACACGGTACAGCGCATTCAGCAGGATTTGAAGGCGGCCAACCTGAGCTTTTCGCAGGTCTACAAGCCCAATCCGGCCAAGCCTACTCTCATTTCGGTGGAGGGGGTTTCCCCGGACAAGGCCAGCGAAGCGAACTCGCTGCTGGAGGGCAAGTACTCGAATGAGTACGACGTGGCCAGCGGCGACGCCGCCAACAGCTTCACGCTGATCATGAAGCCGCCGGTCGAAAAGGCGCTGGAGCAGAAGACCGATCAGCAGGCCATTGAGGCCATCCGCGACCGCGTGGACGCATTGGGCGTCAGCGAGCCGCAGATTCAGGAGTATGGCCTGGGCGACAACCAGATTCTGGTGGATTTGCCGGGCGTGGAAAACGAAAGCCAGATCGAGTCCATCATCCAGGGCACCAACCGGCTGGAAATTCACGCCGTGGTG
>Ga0182030_10022296_pt1 | contig 11793 bp, 24 predicted proteins | sample 812S3MmetaG_FD_121299 | JGI IMG/M metagenome (GOLD analysis project Ga0182030, IMG submission 121299) | Permafrost microbial communities from Stordalen Mire, Sweden - 812S3M metaG (Illumina Assembly) | ecosystem: Environmental > Terrestrial > Soil > Wetlands > Permafrost | place: Sweden... | reverse complement strand
CTCAGATATTTAGAATAGATACAAGAGCCTTAGTTTTATTAACGGGGAGTTTTTGGCATGGGAAATAGTATTAAAGCTGAAATAGAAGATTGTATTAAAGAGTTAGAAGATTTTAAGGTTCTTAGTATTGCACAGCAAGAAACCAATATTCATTTTAATATCCTAATAAATACAACAATTAAAAATCTTATTTATGATTCCCCAACATTAAAGCAGGAGTATGAAGCAAGAGTTAATTACTTTGATAATTTAACTAATGACAGTGATTTTATAGAATTAATCAAAAAGTTAAATACTATTAAAGATGATTTGCTTGATTTAATTGATATTAACGCTGTAAATAGTTGGATTGCAGAAATCCAAAATAATCACTTCAAAAGACTAGAAGAAGTAATGATAGAAACACTAGAAACACATAATATTGAAGAATCAATTACAGAAGCTATAAGATTAATAAATAAGTTTAAAACATCGAAATTAAAAGATAAATTTGATTTACATAAAAACGGTATAATTAATTTCTTAGATGAGCTAGAAATAGGCTATGAAGAACAAATTAGGAATATATTGCAATATTCTTCTGATATTCTATATTTTTTAAATTGGAAAACCAGTGGGAGAGTTAGCGCTGACGGAACATCTTTTAGTGCAGAAGATTCTATTAATTTTTTTAAAAATCCTAATTACATATACTATGATCGAGATAGTGAAGAAAACTTTTTTATTCATCAAATAAATATGGGAAAATCATATTATAGTTATGTTCTAGTAGCACGTTTAGATAAATTAATTGAGTTTATTTATACAATTTTTATATATTTTAAAAATGAAAAACTTAGAGATAGTTTAATGAAAGAGTTTAATGAATATAAAAATCTTATTAATCAATTTATTTACGAAAAGCCCAAAAATAGCTATTTTCTTTATTTTTATAATCTTAATAATGCTTTTACATATAAAATTCAAGGGGATATTTATATAGCCGCCAAGCAAGTTTTAAAACAATTAAAAGATCAAATTATAAATAATAAAAACGATATGGAATATACTTGGGATAAAGATAAAACAAATCCTCCTATAAGCATTATATTGCAGAACGGGAAAGCTGTTGATATGTTTGTTTACTTAAAAGCAAATAATAGCAAGCCTATTGAACGCAAAAATATAAAAATAGCTATTTTAAGACCTAAAATGTCAGATAATACTTTTAATACCTATATAGGGAATATTCGTAATCAATTAGCTGATTTGACAGGAAAAGAAAAAAAAGCTTTTTGCCCTGAAGATATTCATGGAACATTTTTTTGTAATATCCCTAAAGATATAGAAGCTGTGAGCAAAACTGATAAGCCCACAGCTTAATATTATTTAACAAATAGTCAAGATTGCCTACTTTAAAGAGCTTCAAAATTATCATATTTTAATATTTTCCCCACAATTGCTCACACGTGAGCTGTGGGGGTTTTGTCGTTCATACTTATGCCTATAGGTAAAACAAATAAGGGTTAGTAAATATGAAGATAGTTAATTTCAAAGTACCAGGACAAACATTCGACCAAATGCAGAAGCTTAGAGAAGAGAAATCTATCAATATAAGCCATGCACTAAGAAAATTTCTTGAAAATTATATCAGTGAAAATCTTAAGAAGGGAGTTGCAGCTTAAAATGACAAATAAAAAAGCCCAGGACAAACCCGAACTTTTTAAACCTTATTCTAATCATACATCGGTTTATATATCAAGTAAATCCCCAAGAGAAGAACTCATCAGCGAGCTTATACAATTTCTTTGCAATGAAAACCTTCTTGAGAAATTCAATAGTTTAAGAAGGGGGCTTACTAATGGCTAACCCTCAGCCTACAGATAGTCATTTAAGACTTGCAAACAGCATTTTAGATGAAATTATACTTAGAGATTTTTCTAAAAGACAAAGAAGCATCATTGATTTTATTCTCAGACTCTCCTGGTCTTGTAATAAAAAATTTGCAGTTATACCGAAATACACAAAAAACTTTGAGCTTTGCGGAATCTCTAACCAGAACATCACAAAAGAATTAGATTATCTTGTTTTAAATAAAGTTATTTTCTGGGATAAAGCTACAAATATTTTTCAAATAAATAAAAATTTTGAGAAATGGCTTATTCCATATAAAAAAGAAGCAAATATTCTTGAATTTAAAAAACTTATCTCTTTGAATTTAATACACTCTCAAAATGAGAGTAAAACTCTTGAATTAAGAGAATCACTCTTAAATTTCGAGAGTAAAGCTCTTAAAAAACAAGAGTTAAACGAAGCTGAAAAGCCAAACAGTGAGCAAGAAAAGAACACCCCTATAACTAGTCTTATAACTAGTAATTATATTAAGGGAAAAACTAAAGTTTTTAAAAAGCCATTAATTCATGAAATAGAGGCTTATTGTTTAGAGCGTGATAACGATATTAACGCTGAGCAATTCTTTGATTTTTATGAGGCGAGAGGGTGGCTCATAGGCAAAAACAAAATAAAATGCTGGAAAGCTTGTGTCCGAACGTGGGAAAAGAACGGCAAATCAAAAGAAAAATCATCAAGCTTATTTTAGGAGTTAAGAAATTGGAATACAGAAATAAATTAAATCAATTAGGTATCGATGCCGATAAATCAGGCAAGTTTATTTGTCCGAAATGCTCAGCCACAAGAAAAAATAAAAATGACAAATGTTTATCTGTCAAATTTGAAGAAGATAAAGTCTTATATAAATGTCATAACTGTGACTGGTCAGGAAGCGTTTTCTATAGAGATAAGTTTGAATACAAACGAAACTACAAGAGACCTGAACAACCTCTTACAATCGACAACAAACAGGCTCTTTATGATTATTTCAATAAAAGAGGAATCTCAAAAAAATCAGTTGATAAATTAAAAGTAAGTATTAACGCCAAAAAAGAAATAATTTTCCCTTACTACAAAAATGATGAGCTTGTAAATGTCAAATACAGAACCAATCTAGGTAATGGCAAAAAGACTTTCAGGCAAGAAGCAGACTCTGAGAAAACCTTCTTTGGCATGGATTTAGTGACAGATTTTAGTCAGCTAGTAATTTGTGAAGGGGAAATAGATGTTCTAAGCTTTGCAGAAGTTGGAATACAAGCCGTTTCAGTACCACAGGGAGCAAGTGAAAACAAGCTTGAATGTATAGATAATTGCTGGAGCTGGTTAAACAAATTTGATAGCTATATTTTAGCAGTAGACAATGACTCAGCAGGCGATAAGCTGAAACAAAACCTCTTAAACAGACTAGATAAGCATAAATGCAAAATAGGCAATCTTGGACAATACAAAGATGCTAATGAAATATTATGCAATTGCCCTGAAAAGGTGCAAAAAATTGTTAATGAAGCCGAATATATAGCTCCCGATGGGATTGTAAGCTTTTATGATTGTGTTGATGAAATTATACAATTTAAAGATCATGGCTACACTAAAGGCTATTCGACTGGCTGGCCGTCAATTGACGAAAAATTTACGATTAAAACAGGATATTTAATGATAATTACCGGCTACCCCTCAAGAGGAAAATCGTTTTTTGCCGATAATTTGCTATTTAATTTATCAAAGAAAGACGGATTAAAACACTTAGTAGCAAGCTTTGAAAATACAAATGCTAATCATTTTTCAAGAATAGCTCAAATGTACTGTGAAAAAAAGTTTTCAGAGTTAAGCAATGATGAATTTAATGAAGCTTATAAGTTTATAGGAGATCATTTTTACAGGTTTCAAGTTGATAGACTTTGGTCAATAGATCAAATAATAGAAGCCTGTGAACAGACCGTCAGAAAATACGGCATCAAAACATTAACAATAGACCCATATAACAGGCTTAATAATGATTATACCGAGAGAGAAGATAAATACATAGGCTCAATGCTTGCCAAATTATCAATGTTAGCTAAAAAACTAGATATTTTAATTATTTTTATCGCCCATCCTAAAAAGCCGGATGGGGAAAAAGAGCCAAATTTATATTCTATTTCTGGAAGTTCCGACTGGTACAACATGGCCGATTATGGCCTAATCATCCACCGAAAACGCTTAGAAAGCGGAGAGCTGGAAAATAAACCTAAAATTTCCATAGCTAAAATAAAAGATTTTAATTTAGGTAATCCGAGCGGTGGAGAAGTTTCTTTAGAATTTGTTCCATTTAAACATAAACTAATTGACTATAAGCGTAGTCATGGGTATTTATGATGAATATTCTTGAACAAATAGAATTTGATCTATTAACAGTCGAATATCTAAAGCGAATAGATGCAAAAGTTAATAGTATCAATATCTTAAAAGCGAGGGAGCTATTTCAATAATAAATGACAAATCAGAAAGCATTTTATTATTTGATTGTCCTGTCAATGAGAAAGATATAGACGCTCAGGCGATTAAGAAAGAATTAGAAGCTTTTAAAGAAAATTGCTTTGCAGTAATCGAAAAAGCTCAGGCCATGCCGGGGCAAGGTGTATCATCAATGTTTAACTATGGCATGGGATACGGGATTTATAAAGGTATATTTGCGGCTCTTGATATTCCATTTCAAGAAGTGCCACCGGTGAAATGGAAGCGTGAATTTTCTCTTGACAAAGACAAATCAAAATCTATTCAAGCGGCTAAGCAACTATTTCCAAAAGAAGCAATTAACTTGCTTAAATCCAAAGATGGAAGATCAGAGGCCTTATTATTAGCTGAATACGGTAGAAGAAAATATAAAGGAGTATAAATAATGTCAGTAAATCAAGCATCATATAGTTTAAGCAACTATGAAAGAGAAACCATCATTAACTTTAATGAAGATGAAAAGACAGCATTAGTCTACACACACAATAAATCTTTAATGAAAAAACTTGATGAATACTGTTTAAAACATCCTAAGCTCTACAAGCTTGAAAAAGAACACTGGTACGGTAAGCATTTAAGTAAGAGCTACATAATCCCCAAAAAATATGTAGGCATCAGACAACCTAAAATTTTAAGTGAGGAAAACAAGATAAAATTTACAGCTAATCTGAGAAAGCAAAATCACTAAATTTAAAGAATTTTTAACCCAGTATACAGGCAATTTAAAAAATTAAAATCTATTTCAGGTGTAAAACTACCTAACCAAATTTACCCCTCTTAAAATCGATTAGATAAAGGAAAAATAAAAATGACAAAAATCATAAATATTGAAGAACACAAATCAAAGAAAAGGAATAGTGAAGCCGGAACTTTGTCAGATGGAACAGAAGTTATTTTTGAAACAATTCCCAGAAGTGAATTAACGAAAGAATCAAAAGACTTTCAAGATTTACTAGGCGGAATCCCTATTTACAGAATGAATTTACTTAATGCCCCAAAGAAAGGGGCTTAACCAATATGAATATAAAATTAAGACTTAAAAAACTTGAAAAGCAAGTTAATACTGATTTAGGTGATAAAATAATAGAAAAATGTGGAGTACCAGTATATTATATTGAAACTACAGATTCAGACGAAGAAAAAGAAGCCTTAAAGCAAAAGTGTATTGAAGATTTCATTATTAAAATATCTACAGAGTTGAATATGTCAGTAGAAAGAGCCAAACAAGAGTTTGAAAAAAATGATGTTGGGATTATAAGTGTGAATTTTGTCTAGTTTTGTAAAGTAACGTAAAGGAATAGAGGTCAAAATAAATGTTAAATGCCAAGCAAAAGAAATTAATTCCCTTAATAATCAAATTAGGTAGTATAGATCAAGCTTGTAAAAAAACAGATATCAGCAGACATACATATTATGACTGGCTAAAAGATAAAGAATTTGCTCAAGAGCTTAAATTACAGCAAGATCAAATTTACAACTCAGCCCTAATTGAACTTAATAATCTTGTTGGTGATGCTGTAAATACTTACAGGGAATTGCTAAGCAGTGATGATGAATCTATAAAGTTTAGAGCCGCATCGGCAATACTTGAAAACAGATTAAAGCTTGTAGAATCCAAAGAGCTAAAAGAACGAATAGAAGCGCTCGAAGTATTAGCACAGGAAAAGGATAAATAATAACAACTTTCACACTCTATTTGAGGTGGGTTTATTTCTTATTGGTAGATTTACACCTAAAGTTAATTTTACTCACCTGAAAATGGCTTCTATGGAGTGCAAGCATCTTTTAAAAACTTATTTGCAGTTATCACAAGAGCAATCAGTTTTATTTTGAGATTCTTTTTCTATTGCTTCAATATTTTTTTCAGTTAATTTTTGAGATTCTTTAATTTTGCGGATAGAGGTTAATATTTCATCTTTATTTTTCATATATTCCTTTATTAAAACAATTTCATTTGCTTTGGATTAATTAAATCATAGTATTGCTGGAAATCAAAACAGCCAATATCATTATAAACTGGTGAATTTATATCAATATTAATCAATTTAGCATTGCCGGCAGTGCATTTGCTTAAATATTTACAAGTACCGCAAATAATCCATTGTTTTTTAGCCATTATTTAAATATTCCATTTCTTTTTTATCTCTCTGGCATAGAATCCATTCTTAGCAAAATCAGGAAGTTTATTTAAATATTCAAGGGCTTGATTTTCATTAAAATCCAGAGGTGTACAAGCCGTTTCTTTGTCTTTTTCTATTTGTTTGATAGTTGGAATTGCAGATTTATAAATTATGCCTTCCTGTTTATTCTGGTAGCTCCTAAAGTTATTTTTTTTAAAAGATGAGACGTTATTTATTTGTTTAGAATTTATTTGTTCATGTTGTCTTGTTTTTTGACATCCCCCATGTGTTTTTTTAAGACACCCATGTTGAATTTCTACAAGTTCAAAAAATTTTGGCGTTAGATAATATTTTAATGAGTCACCCAATTCACCATTTGTTAAAATTAAACATTTTGCCCTTAGCTCTTCAATAGAATTAATTACTGTAGCTCTTGAACAGCCTGTCTCTTCAGCAATGGTATTTTGTTTTGGGAAGCAATAATCTTTGTCAGGGTTCCAGTGATCTATTAAGCATCTTAAAACGAGTCTTGTAGATGCCTTTAATTTGACCTTTGAGAAAAACTTGCTAAATGTAATGGCTTTACTTAATTCAAACTGTGTAACATTGATTTTAATTGCCTGTGCTTGCATTCTTCTTACTTCCTCCAAAAATTGTCCATGCCACGCTATTGCAATTTTTCGAAAGAAGTCGTACTATTAATTTGAAGTTTTAAGAGTGCTTTCTTTCGAGAAAGTGCTTTTTTGTTGTTTCAATATTGTAAACAACATGGACATGACTATAACAGTTGTGATTAAATGTTGTCAATATTAATTAAATTAAGTTGTTTTTAGCTAATATTAACTCAATTTAACTACAATAAAAGAGGTTCATTTAACCATGGAGATGTACACAATTCAAGAATTTGCAGAGTTATGTGGCGGTATTAGTTATAATGGTGCGGATAAGAAAATTGATGGTTTAATTAAAAAAGTTCAACTTGGTAAATTGAATGGTGAAATTGAACGAAAAGAAAAGTTAATTGATGGTAAATTAACTAAAGTTGTGCTTATATCAAATGATTTGCTGGATTTGGTTAAAAAGAATAAAAAAGAATTAAATTTAGCTAACTCTAACCAAGTTGAACAAGATTATATTGAACCAAATGTAATAAATCTTAAAAAGTTAAATGAATTAAATGATATTAAATCTAGTTCAATTGAACAGTTAAATACAACTAAATCTAATCATCTTTCACCTGCCTTTGTTGAAAACGTCATAAATGAACTTATAACCACACAAAAACAGATGATTAACTATGCAGAACAAGCTGGACAAGTAAAACTTTTAGAAGATATTGAACGACGTAAAGAAAATGAATATTTAAGACAAATGGCGGAATATAAAACTATAATTGCTAGCCTTGAAAAAGAAAATCAAGAGTTTAAGTTGCAATTAGAGCAAGAACGAAATAAGCCATTCTGGAAAAAGAAAGTTTTATAAATATATTTAATTGTTTGAAATACCCTTGCTTTATTCAAGCAAAATGTTATAATAAAAGAATGAAAACACCTTGTTCTATTCAAGAAAGATAATTAAATGAAATATAGAGTAGACATCACTGATGAAGCAAAACAAGATTTTAGAACTCTTGATAAAAACTCTCAAAAAAAGATTGCAAGATGTTTTGAATGGATTGAAGAGTATGATCTAAACTTTGTCTATACTAAGCCGATTGGTGCAAACCTTTTTGAAATAAAACAAGATGATATTCGTGCTTTATATGGCTACAAGGATAATCAAATAATAGTTGTAGCAGTTATATTTTTAAAGAAAACTCAAAAATGCCCTAAGATTTATATAGAAAAAGCAAAAAGAATATTAGAAAGGGAATTATAAAATGGGTACAGAAGGCTTTAAAGACTTCATTAGTCGTGAAAATCCCGATCTTTATAATGAAGTTAAAGAAGAAGTTCAACAAGAATATAAAAAACGTGGTGGCTTGCGTGAAGGTGCAGGACGAAAAAAACATTATGAAAATAAGGTCAAAAAAACATTTGAACTTGAGAAAGATGATGTTATTTGCTTAGAAGAATATGCAAAACAACATAAAATAAGTAGAAATAAAGCTTTGCATGAAGCTATCCATAATTTAATCAGACACGAAGCTTAAAAACTTTAAACAAATATAAAAAGCCGGTCATATAAAGTGATCGGCTCTTTATTTTGTTAAAACAGACAACGTACAAGGCGATTTAAGGCGTTTAAATTATGCTCAGGGCCTATGCATCCTAAATAATACCCTCTAAAATATCCCTTTGCTCTTTAATACTTGACTTAGTATAAATCCTGGTAGTTTCAAGGCTTGAATGTCCTAGAATATCAGCAAGCAAAACAACATTATTAACTTTGCTCATAAACTCTTTAGCAAATAAATGCCTGAAAGAGTGGGCATGGACTCTTTTTTTATTAACTCTTGCTTGTCCTGCTATATATTTCAAGTCTCTCCAAATGCAAGAATTATCAATCGGCTTGTTATTGGAGGTTATAAAAATAACACCTGTTTTAATACCGGCTTGCGTACAGTATTTTTTTAGTTCTTTGCTTAATTTCTTTGATATAATTATATCTCTAATTTTACCTTTGTTTGAAACTCTGGCATAGCCTTGTTTAAATGCTTCAACGGTGATAAATTTCAGTTCGTCAATTCTTATGCCGGTGTTGGCTAGCACTTTCATGGTATAAAGGGTTTTAGTTTTATTCAGCTTTTCAGCATATTTCAAAAGTCTTTCATAATCAGATACGGATAAAACATTTTCAAGAGAAGTTTTCTTTTGAAGTTTTAACAGTTTTAGCTTTAAATTTTCCAACCCTGCAAAAGTTAGAAATTTATTTATAATAATTATTTTGTTATTTACACTGGAAGGCTTACAGGAATCAACCAGATCACATTTATAGGCAATTAAAATATCCTTTGTGATAGATTCTAAGGTGGTTATATTTTTAGAGGTCAAGAATTGGCATATATCAGCACTGTATTTTTTAATTGTTCTGAGCGATCTTTCATTTTCTTTTAATTCGTTCAAAAAGCTTGCTAATAATTCATCAATTTTATTCATTTTACAAAAACTATCCCTTTGATTTTACATATTTAAAAACCTTGATATAACTAGTATACCATGCCAAAATAAGCAATACAATATAACAACGTATTATATTGTATATTTTACCAAAACTATTATGTCAAAAAAGGGGTTAATATTGCTATCATAAAAGAACTTAAGCCTGATTTATAAAAATTAAGAAAACGGCCAAATTTAGAGTTTTTTTAAAAAAGTATTTTTCAAAATTTATTTTCAGTTATTGGCTCAGCTTAAAGATTTTTTTACAATATAATACGGAAAGCTTGCTTAAAAGTATTTTTAAGTATTTTTTGCCCTTTTTAGGGTATAAAATATTTCTGATAAAAATATTTATTTTTGAATAAAGATAACGTACGAGTGTACGAAAACTTTAGGACAAAAAATGATAAATAGATTCCCTTATTTAAGAGGGTTATCATGACCATAGTTGAAGGCATGGTGATAGATCATACATCTTGAAATTAATTCAACTACCTCTATCATAAAGTCAGTTATTTATTTGCACTAAAAAGCCGGCTCTTACACCGGCTATAATTTTATTTTATTAAGTTTTTCCCTCGTCTATGAGCTTTTTCTAAGAATATTGTTAGTTCGTCATCTGAAAATTCGCTTTTAATTCCATCTAATATTGATAACCAGAGCTTAACTTGCTCATCTGTTAAATTTTGCATAAAATGCCCCCTGTAATCCATCTATTATTTAATAACTCATATATTCATTACTGTTACGCATACTTTGCTCTTGTATAAGGCAAGGAAGAAATTTTTTGTAAATTTGTAAATAAATAATTTCTGCATCAAGCATAATGAAACTTTTATGAAGTAAAAGTCTTATATAGACCAAGCTTAATAATAAATTGCGATACATAGCTAATTTCTCCTATATTAAAATTTACGTTTATACTGGGGGCTTAATTAAAAGCCCAACTTTACTATTAATTTCTTGGTGGTCGCTGCATCTCTTTTGTTTACAGCTTCTTGTAATTTGAAATATATTTTTTGAGTATATGCACTGTATCCGAAAAATGCTGTTTCTGATGCCCTTTCATTTACTAAATTTAATCTTTCGCTCCATGTCATTTCATTACCTCGTTTGTATTAATTAACTCACTTTGTATATTATTATTATAATAAGTGATTCACTATAATACAATGCAGTGAATAGATTAATTAACATAGTGTTACATTTTAAATCAAGTAGTGTATTATATATAAATATAGTGATACACTAATATAGTTAGTAAGAATAAATACGAGGTTTTTAAAATGGCCGTATCAGAAAATAATAAAAGAGTCATAGTTACTTTACCTAAGGAAATTTATACAAAATTAGAAGAGCTTGCCAAAGAAGAAAGACGGTCTATTAGTAATATGGGAAGCATCATATTAATTAAACATTTTGAATCAATGGAAGCTAAATAAGCCATGCCATTTATGACTTACTTAAAATAAACGAGGTATAAATTATGAGTACACCGAATGAAAGATTAAACGAAATAGTCAAAGATATGAATGACTTAGAACTAGCTGAAATTATTGATTTTGCTGAATTTATTAATAATAAAAAACAGAAAGCTTTTGATGAAGCGTTTAAAAATGTTCAAGAAACTGATGAATCAATATCTGATAAAGAATTAGAATCTATACAGGAAGCTAAAGACTCAGGCTCTATTTCATATAAAGAAATGTGGAATGATTATGACGAAGTATAATTTTGAATTTACTAATAAATTTAAGAAGCAAATATATAAACTTGATAAAAGCACCGGAAAACAGATTAAGCTAACTATTGATAAATTTATCTTAAATCCTGACTCTTGTGACTGGAAAAAGCTAAAAGGCCATGAAAGTTTTTACAGAATCAGAAGCGGTGATTATCGTATTATTTTTGAAAAGCAAGATTTTGAGAATGAAAGTATTGTTAAAGTCCTATTCTTGGAAGTAAAACACCGTAGAGAAGTTTACAAGGATTTATAGAACCTATCGCAAATTGTGACCAGTCTACATAAAACAAAAACCCGCTTGCAGGCGAGTTAAAAGGAATATTTAAATTCATGATTATATTATCTCAGATATTTAGAATAGATACAAGAGCCTTAGTTTTATTAACGGGGAGTTTTTGGCATGGGAAATAGTATTAAAGCTGAAATAGAAGATTGTATTAAAGAGTTAGAAGATTTTAAGGTTCTT
>Ga0182030_10022295_pt1 | contig 11794 bp, 9 predicted proteins | sample 812S3MmetaG_FD_121299 | JGI IMG/M metagenome (GOLD analysis project Ga0182030, IMG submission 121299) | Permafrost microbial communities from Stordalen Mire, Sweden - 812S3M metaG (Illumina Assembly) | ecosystem: Environmental > Terrestrial > Soil > Wetlands > Permafrost | place: Sweden... | reverse complement strand
GTGCTCGATCGCGATCCGCTCGACCTGGGCGCTCGTGCGCAGCAACAGGTTCGGGCGCGCGAGCGCCGGGCGCAGGAACGCCCGGGCTGCGCTCCAGCGGAAACCGTTGTGCTGGTTCACCTCGAAGAAGCCGCTGCCGAAATTGTCGCCGCGGTTGAAGTCGTCGACCTTGGGGATGCCGCACTGTTCGGCGGCGTCGCGGAAGGCGTCCAGGATTGGCCAGTGCAGCCTCTGGCGCGCGACCTTCAGCGGGCCGCCGCGGCCGTGCATCGCATCGCCCCCGCCATGATGGTCTTCCGAGCGGCGAAACAGCGGCAGCACGTCGTCCCATCCCCAGCCGATGCAGCCCAGCTGGCGCCAATGGTCGTAGTCGGCGGCCTGGCCGCGCATATAGATCATGCCGTTGATCGAGGACGAGCCGCCCAGCAGCCGGCCGCGCGGATAGTTCAGCGCGCGGCCGCCCAGCCCCGCCTCCGGCTCGGTGCGGAAGCACCAGTCGGTCCGCGGCTTGCCCTGGGTGTAGAGATAGCCGGCCGGCACATGCACCCAGAACAGGTTGTCGTCCCCGCCCGCCTCTAGCAACAGGACGCGGTGGCGCGGGTCCGCGCTCAGACGGTTGGCCAGCACGCAGCCGGCCGATCCCGCGCCGATCACGATATAGTCGAACTCGCCGACGTCCGCCGGACGCTCCATCGCATGATCCCGATCCTCGGCCCGGATTTGGCGTAGCCATCGCGCCGCCGGACCGTCATAGGGATGCTGGCATGCCGGTCAAACTGATCATTCTGTTTCTCGCCGCCACTTGGGCGGGCGCCCAGAACGCGTTGGCGGGAGGCGGATCCTTCATCACCCTGCCGGCGCTGATGTTTTCAGGCCTAGACGCGCGGGCGGCCAACATCACCTCGACCGTAGCCCTGTTCCCCGGCCAGACCACCACGGGCCTGGTGGGCCGCAAGCTGGTCTCGGGCGTCGGCGCCTTGTCGTTCCGCGCGCTGGTGGCCATCAGCCTGGCCGGCGGCGCGGTCGGCGCGGTGCTCTTGCTGGCGACGCCCGCCTCCTTCTTCGCGATGCTCCTGCCCTGGCTGGTGCTGTTCGCCACCTCGGTGTTCGCCTGGGGCAGCTTCTTCCGCAAGCCAGGCGAAACCCACGGCCACCTCAACCCCCTCGCGGCCGGCGGCGTCCAGTTCGCCATCGCCATCTACGGCGGCTATTTCGGCGGCGGGATCGGCTTTCTGATGCTGGCGGCCCTGACCATCGCCGGCCTCGGGGTCCGCGCGGCCGGTGCAACCAAGAACATGCTGGCCTCGGTGATGAACGCCTCGGCGGTGCTGATCTTCGTCTTCACCGCCAAGCTGGACTGGCCCCGGGTCGCGGTGGTGGCGGCGGGCGCCATCGTCGGCGGCGTGGTCGGCAGCTGGATGCTGCGCCGGGTGAACGAGAAGATCCTGCGCGGCTTTGTGGTTCTGGTAGGCTTGGCCCTGACCGTGGGCCTGTTCCTGCGCGCGGTCTGATCCGATCGGCGCCTTCAACCGCGCCGGGAAACGATTGACCGCGCCCGAAGCGGGCTCCTACAAACCGGTCCGCCCGTAGTGATCGCGCCGCGTCGTCCCAGGATGCTATCCATGTCCCGTTTCCCGACTGCCTCGACCCTGAGCTTCCTCGGCCTGGCGCTGCTCGCCGTGTCGGGCCCCGCGATCGGCCAGACCCGCACAGGCGAGGCCGCGTTCGGCGACTGGCGCACGGACGCGCCGGGCGTGGTGCGCAAGATCTCCGCCACCGACGTGCCCAAGCCGACCGCGCCCGGCTATGCGCTGTCGTCGCTGGCCCAGCGGCCGGCCGGCGTCGAGCCGAAATCCCTGCCCGGCTTCTCGGTGCAGCTCTTCGCCCAGGTCGACAAGGCCCGGCTGCTGCGCACCGCCCCCAACGGCGACATCTTCGTCGCCGCGACCGACGCCGGCAAGATCGAGATCCTGCGCGCCGCCGACGGCGCGGCCAAGCCGAGCGAGGTCAAGGTGTTCGCCCAGGGCCTGGACCGGCCCTTCGGCATCGCCTTCTATCCTGCCGGCCCGCATCCCCAGTGGGTCTATGTGGCCAATATCGATTCCGTGGTCCGCTTTCCCTATCAGAGCGGCGATCTGGAGGCGCGCGGTCCGGCCGAGATGCTGGTCCCCAGCCTGACCGAGGACCGGCGCGGCCACTCCACCCGCGACGTGGTCTTCACTCTCGACGGCAAGCGCATGCTGGTCTCGGTAGGCTCGGGCTCCAACGTCGCCGAGGAGATGAACAAACTCTCACCGGACGAGACCAAGGCCTGGGCCGACGGCCATGTGCTGGGCGCGACCTGGGGCAAGGAGCGCGACAGGGCCGACGTGCTGTCCTTCGATCCCCTGGGCCACGACAAGCAGATCTTCGCCACAGGCATCCGCAACTGCGTCGGCCTGGCGATCCATCCGGCCACCAAGGACGTCTGGTGCGCGACCAACGAGCGGGACCTCCTGGGCGACAACCTGCCGCCGGACTACGCCACGCGGGTGCGCGAGCACGGCTTCTACGGCTGGCCCTGGTACTATATCGGCGACAACGAGGACCCGCGCCGCAAGGGCGAGCGGCCGGACCTGGCCGGCAAGGCGACCGTTCCCGACGTCCTGTTCCAGGCCCATTCGGCGCCCCTGGAGATCGCCTTCTACACGACACGGTCCGGGGCCGCGGCCTTCCCGGCGGAATATCGCGGCGACGCCTTCGTCGCCCTGCACGGCTCCTGGAACCGCTCCAAGCGCACCGGCTACAAGGTCGTGCGCCTGCGGCTGAAAGACGGGGTCCCGACCGGCGAGTACGAGGATTTCCTCACCGGTTTCGTGGTCGACGACAAGTCGGTCTGGGGCCGGCCCGTCGGGGTGACCGTGGCCCATGACGGCGCCTTGATCGTCACCGACGACGACGGCGGCACGATCTGGCGGGTGGCCTATTCGGGCAAGGCGGGCCAATGAAGTCCAAGGGCGGAGGCTGGCCGGCCACCGGCCTGTTCCTGATCGCGGCCGGCGCGGCCACCCTCGCGGGCGCTCATGGCGCCGGCGGCGACGCGGCCAAGGGCGCGGCGGTGTTCGAGGACCGCTGCAGCCTGTGCCATTCGATCACCGACAATCAGCAGGGCCCGCGCCTGGGCGGGGTGGTCGGACGCAAGGCGGGAACCGTCCCCGGCGCCGACTACACCGACGCGCTGAAGGCCTCGGGCGTGGTCTGGACGGCGGACAAACTCGACCTGTTCCTGCAGGGGCCGTCTCAGCTGGTCCCCGGCACGGCCATGCCGGCCACGGTGCCCGATCCGGCCGAGCGGCGCGATCTGATCGCCTATCTGGCTTCGACCAAGGCGAGCGCGCAATAATAGGGGCCAGCGCGGGCCGGCCATGCACGGTCGAAAACCAAGAGCGCGAGGGGAGCGGACATGCCGATCGACCAGGCGCCTAGCGTCGAGACCGTGGTCGTGCGGGCGATCAACCTGCCGCCGGCCGCCGGCGACGCGGCCTTTTCGATCCTGCATCTGACCCCGGACGACCTGGCCGCCTCGTCCGAACTGGACCAGGTGCTGGAGACCACACCCGGGGTTTCGCTGTTTCGCCGCACCTCCAGCCTGGGCGCCAATCCGACCACCCAGGGGATTTCGCTGCGGGGCATCGCCGGATCCGGCGCCAGCCGCGCCCTGGTGACGCTGGACGGGGTGCCCCAGAACGATCCCTTCGGCGGCTGGGTGATCTGGACCGGCCTGCCGCCGGAGACGCTCGCCGGCGCGGAGATCGTGCGCGGCGCGGGCGCGGGGCCCTATGGCGCCGGCGCGCTGACGGGCGTGGTGGCGCTGGAGGGCCGCTCGAGCGCGCCCGCGGGCTTCATCGGCGATGTCGAGGGCGGCGGCCTGGGCGAAGTCCGCGGCGCGGCGGTCGCGTCGGCCGACGTCGCCGGAACCCGGCTGCTGGTCAGCGCCGCCAGCGAATCCAGCAACGGCTGGGTCCCCGTGCGCGACCTGCGCGGGCCGGCCGACACCGACCTCACCTTGCGCGACCAGAGCGCCTCGGCCCAGCTGCAGGCCGATGTCGGACGCGCCCTGCTGAGCGCCCGCGTCGCCGCCTTCAACGAGGATCGCGGCGCCGGCACGATCGGCGCCCTGTCCAAGGACTATGGCGGCCAGGCCAGCCTGACCTTGTCGCAGCAGCCCACCGCGCAGGCCCTGGGCTGGCGGCTGCAGGGTTGGCTGCAGGCCTCGGACCTGGCCAACGATTCGACCTCGGTTCCGGCGGGCCGGGCGAAGGCCACGCCCGCGGACGACCAATATGCGACCCCGGCCATGGGCTACGGCTTCAGCGCGGCGCTGCGCCGCTCGACGTCGGCCACCAGCTGGGAGGTGGGCCTGGACCTGCGCGGGGCGCGCGGCGACAGCAAGGAGCTGTTCCAGTTCACCGGCGGCGCCTTCACCCACAACCGCGAGGCCGGCGGCCAGACCGTCACCGGCGGCCTCTATGCCGAGGCGAGCCACAGCGCCGGCGGCTGGCTGTTCACCGGCGGTGTGCGCGTCGACGACTGGCAGACCTTCGACGGCGAGCGGATCGAACACGTCATCGCCACCGGCGCGGTGAGCCTGGCGCAGCATCCGGCGGACCGGAGCGGCGTGCTGCCGACCGCGCGGCTGGGCCTGCGCCGGGACCTGTCCGGCGGCGTCTACTGGCGCGGCGCGGCCTATGCGGGTTTCCGCCAGCCGACCCTGAACGAGCTCTACCGGCCGTTCCGGGTTGGCAACAACAGCACTCTGGCCAATCCGGCGCTGAACCCTGAGAAGCTGTACGGGATCGAGACCGGAATTGGCGCGGACTGGCGCGCGGGAAGCGCCGGCGCGACGCTGTTCTACAACCGGCTGGAGGATGCGGTGACCAATGTCACGCTCAGCGCGACACCCACGGGCACGACCTTCGAGCGGGAGAACGCCGGCAACGTGGATGCGACGGGGGTCGAGGTCGAGGCGCGCCAGGCGCTGGGCGACGGGGTGTCGCTGGAACTGGCCGGCGCCTACACCGACGCCCGCGTCGACGGCGGCAAGGCGGCGCCGCAGCTGACCGGCCTCAGACCCGCCCAGACGCCGCGCCTGACCGCCACTTCGGGCCTCGCGTGGCGGCCGGACGCCCGGCTGACCCTTCGCGGCGACGTACGCTACGAGAGCGAGCGGTTCGACGACGACCTGAACACCCTGCGCATCGCCCCCAGCGTCTCGATCGATGCGCGCGTGGACTGGCGCCTGGCCGGACGGGCGAGCCTGTTCCTCCGCGCCGAGAACCTGGCCGACGCCCCCATCGAGACCGGGCAGACCCAGCCGGGCCTTAAGACCTACGACGCGCCGAGGACGGTTCTGGTGGGGCTGTCGGTGGGGCTTTGAGATAGCGACAACTTGACGTCGGATCGCTCCAGATCGACGATCCCGCCGTCGCGCGTCATCCGCGCGCCTGCTGCAGGAGTCGCCATGGACGCCCCCGCCCCTTGTTCCGCCCTTCGGCGGCGTGAAGAGGCGCGCCTGGACCTGGCGAGCTAGCGGGTCTCCGCGCCTCGATTCCCTCAACGCCGCCGCCGTCCCGCGCGCGGCCTGACACCCAGCCGGGACGCCGCGGCGTTCCCATCGAGGCGCATATGTCTTTTGAAAACTCCAAACTGTCGACCGAATGGGCCGACGCCGTCGCGGTGCAATCATTCATGCGGGCGCGCGCCGGCGACGGCCCCAGGATTGGCCCCTTCTCGATTCTGTTTTCGCCAACCAGCCGGGACCCGTTCGCCAACTACGCGATCCCGACCGACGGCGCCGAGCCCACCGCGTCCGAGATCGCCGCCCTTGAAGCGGCCTTCCACGCGCGACATCGGCAGCCCAGGTTGGAATACCTCGCCGCCGCGGCCCCCGCGGTCGAAGCGGCCCTGCTGGCGGCGGGATTCACCGTCGAATTGCGTCCCCCCCTGATGACGCGCCGCCCGGGCGCGATCGTTACGAATTCGGCGCCGGCCGGATTCGAAGTGACCTTCATCGAGGATCCCGAGCGCCTCAGCCAGGCCGTGAGCGTTCAGGCGGAAGCTTTCGGCGGCGAGGAGAGCGACGTCGGTTGGCTCTTGAGGGTGGCCGCCAGGGGCGGTCGGGTCGTCTCGGCCTATTGTCGCGAGACCGGCGAAGCGGCCGGCGCCGGGGCCTTCATCCCGCCGATCGGCGGGGTGACGGAGGTGGTCGGCTTAGCTGTTCGGCCTGCGTTTCGCCGGCGCGGCGTCGCCCAGTTGATGACCGCGATGTTGGCGGACGAGGCGTTCCGGGCCGGCTGCACCTTGGCGTTTCTCTCCGCCGCGGGAGAGGCTCAGTCCGCGATCTACGCGCGGGCCGGCTTTCTACGCCGATCGCCGATGCTGTTCATCTCCAAAACTGAGAGCTGAGGCGAGACGCCGGTCGGTCGCGCTGCGCGGTTGACCGGCGCCGCTGTTCGAGGAATGGAACCGGTCCTGGATCGGAAATCGGCGCGCGCGGGGCGCTGCGCCGCCGGACTTGAAGCGCGAGGCCGTTGGACGAGAACATGACCGAACGCAGTCCGAGCCAAACCGCCCTCAGCGTCGCCACGCTGCGCGCCGTGCATCAGATCGTGGATGCCGAACCCAGGATCCTCGACGATCCCGTCGCCGCGCGCCTGCTGGACGCCAACGTGCACCTGGCGATCCGCGCCGGCCTGGCCCGGGTCGATGCGCCCGAGACCCGGGCCTTGCGCTCGCACGTGGTGCTGCGCAGCCGCTTCTCCGAGGACCGCCTGGCCGAGGCGGTTCGGCGAGGCGTGAGCCAGTGCGTGATCCTGGGCGCCGGCTTCGACACCTTCGCCTATCGCCAGCCGGATTGGGCGAAGGCCTTACGCATTTTCGAAGTCGACCAGCCGGCCACGCAGAGCGAGAAGCGGCGGCGGCTGCAGCGCGGCGGCGTGCCGATCCCGGCCAATCTCGAATTCGTGGCGATCGATTTCGAGGCGGCCTCGTTGCGCGAAGGCCTGCAAGCCAGCACGCTGGATTTCGCCGCGCCCGCCTTCTTCTCGTGTCTCGGCGTCCTGGTCTATCTCACCGCCGAGGCCGTGGACGCCATCTTCCAACTCGTCGCCGGCTTTCCTTCGAGCAGCGAGATCGCCTTCACCTTCTCGGCGCCCCAGCCCTCCTCCTCGCCCATGGCCGCGCGGGCGGCTGCGGTCGGGGAGCCCTGGCTGAGCGAGATCGAGCCGGAGGCGCTGGAGCGCAAGTTGGCGGGCCTCGGGTTCGCCGAGACTGTCTTCCTCGACCCCGCCACCGCCGAGCGGACCTATTTCCCCGCGGCCCGAAGCGACGGCCTCGCCGCGCCGCGGCGGTTCAGCATCGGCGCCGCCATCGTGGGCGGCGATGTCTGAGCCGGGGACCCGCGCCGGCCGGGTTCGCATCGACGCGGCCCTGGTCGGCCGGCTGGTGGCGGCGCAGTTTCCCCAGTGGGCGGACCTGCCGGTCAGGCCGGTCGCCCAGCGCGGCTGGGATAACCGGACCTTCCATCTGGGCGAACACATGACCGTGCGGCTGCCCAGCGCGGGCGCCTATGTGGCCCAGGTTGAGAAGGAGCACGCCTGGCTGCCCTTCCTGGCGCCCCGCCTGCCCCTGGCCGTCCCGGTTCCCCTGGCCAAGGGCGCCCCCGGCGAGGGCTATCCCTGGGCCTGGTCGGTCTACCCGTGGATCGACGGCGAGACCGCGGCCCTGGAGCGGATCGCCGACCCGGTCCAGTTCGCGGCCGACCTGGCGAATTTTCTCGCCGCCCTGCAGGGGATCGAGACCGCGGGCGGGCCGGCGCCCGGCGCGCACAACTTCCACCGCGGCGGACCCCTGGCGACCTACGACGCCGAGACCCGGCGTGCGATCGCCGCGCTGGACGGACGGATCGACGCCGGCGCGGTGAGCGAGGTCTGGGAGGCGGCGCAGTCGGCGCCCTGGCGCGGCCCGCCGGTCTGGCTGCACGGCGACGTCAGCGCCGGGAACCTGCTCGTGCGAGACGGCCGGCTAGGCGCGGTGATCGATTTCGGTTGTTGCGGCGTAGGCGACCCGGCCTGCGACCTGGCGATCGCCTGGACCCTGTTCGAGGGCGCGGGCCGCGAGGCGTTCCGCGCGGGCCTGCCGCTGGACGACGCGGCGTGGGCGCGGGGACGCGGCTGGACCCTGTGGAAGGCGCTGATCGTCTGGGCGGCGCTACCCGCCGCCAATCCCCAGGGCGCGGAGGCCTCGCGGCGCATCATCGACGACCTGATTGCAGACGCCAGCGTTTGAGCTGGCGCCAACGGCGCTTGGGACTGACGTCGCCGTAGGGAGCGCTAAGCTTTCGGGACCCAAAGACGTCCGTTGGATATCGAAATGTGCGCTTTCGCGCCCTACAGCGCCCGGGCGCCGCGCAGGATGTCGGCGTTTTCCAGCTGGGCGCGGCGTTCAGTGATTTCGGCGTAGAGGCCGTCCGTTTCGTCACCCATGTCGGGCGTAAACGCGTCGAATTCGGAATCGGCCAAATAGGAAGCGGTCGAGGGGGCGGTGGTCTGGTCGACGGGGGTCGGCATCGCGAGCTCCTTCTAACCTGCGCGGGACGAATTCCAGCGTCTGAGAATCACTCCAATTCAGTCCCGCACAAAGCGAATTGAGGCCGCTTTTGGACGCTCTCACGCACTCGTGATGTTATCAGGGTTGAGCAGCATGCGTCTCAATCGCGATACGCGTGATCGGTTTAGGGGCAATGGCGCGAAAGACTGAACAACCATCACCAAGCGGGGTGGCGTCGCAATTGCGAGGAGTCTACCAATAGGACGCGCGCCGCGCCGCCACGGGCGAAATGAGTCTCGAGGGCTCGCTTCGAACGTCGGCGGGAGTAGAGCGTCGTCGGGGAGAGTTGGCGTTGGAGCCTACGGATACAGAGTCACCGGATTATTTCCATAAAGTCGTCGATTGTCAGTGGGCCTGCCCGGCTCATACCCCGGTGCCAGAATATATTCGATTGATCGCCGCCGGCCGCTACACCGACGCCTATATGATCAATTGGAAGTCGAACGTGTTCCCCGGGATCCTGGGGCGCACGTGCGACCGTCCCTGCGAGCCCGCCTGCCGGCGCGGCCGGGTCGAGGACGAGCCGGTCGCCATCTGCCGCCTGAAGCGCGTGGCCGCCGACAACAAGGATGACGTGCAAAGCCGCATGCCGTCGGTCCCGGCCTCGGGCAACGGCAAGCGTGTCGCGCTGATCGGCGCCGGACCCGCCTCCCTGACCGTGGCGCGCGACCTGTCGCCGCTGGGCTATCACGTCGTGGTCTACGACGCCGACGCCAAGGCCGGCGGCATGATCCGCACCCAGATCCCCCGCTTCCGCCTGCCCGAGGAGGTGATCGACGAAGAGGTCGGCTACGTCACGGCGCTGGGCATCGAGACCCGGCTGGGCCAGCGCATCGACAGTCTGAAATCGGTGCTGGACGAGGGCTATGACGCGGTTTTCGTCGGCACCGGCGCGCCGCGCGGCCGCGACCTGGACATTCCCGGCCGCGAAGAGACCCGGGCCAATGTGCATATCGGCATCGACTGGCTGTCCAGCGTCTCGTTCGGTCATATCGAGACCATCGGCAAGCGCGTCATCGTGCTGGGCGGCGGCAACACCGCCATGGACTGCTGCCGCACCTCGCGCCGGCTGGGCGGCGATGACGTCAAGGTGATCGTCCGCAGCGGCTACGAGGAGATGAAGGCCTCGCCCTGGGAAAAGGAGGACGCCCAGCACGAGGGTGTTCCCATCCTCAACTATTTGACGCCTAAAGAATTCGCTCGTGCGAACGGTCGGTTGACCGGCGTGCTGTTCGAGGTGGTGGCCGCGGTCGACGACGCCGAGGGCCGCCGCAAGCTGGTCCCCACCGGCGAGCCGGATCGCCTGATCGAATGCGACGACGTGCTGATCGCGGTCGGCCAGGAGAACGCCTTCCCCTGGATCGAGCGTGACATCGGCCTTGTCTTCGACAAGTGGGACATGCCGGTGGTGAACGAGACCACCTTCCAGTCGACCCAGCCGCGGGTGTTCTTCGGCGGCGACGCGGCGTTCGGGCCGAAGAACATCATCTGGGCGGTGGCCCACGGCCATGAGGCGGCGGTGTCGATCGACCGGTTCTGCCGCGGCGAGGACGTCGATGTGCGCCCGCCGCCCGAGGTGACCCTGGTCAGCCAGAAGATGGGCATCCATGAGTGGAGCTATGACAACGACATCTCCAACGATGTCCGCCATCGCGTGCCGCTCCTGGAAACCACCACCGCGCTGAAGAACCTGAAGCTGGAGGTCGAGTTGGGCTTCGACCGCGGCCTGGGCTACCGCGAGGCCGAGCGCTGCCTGAACTGCGACGCCCAGACGGTGTTCCAGCCCAAGCTGTGCATCGAATGCGACGCCTGCGTCGACATCTGCCCGATGGACTGCATCACCTTCACCCCCAACGGGACCGAGGCGGACCTGCGCACGCGGCTGACCGCCCCCGCGCTGGACCTGACCCAGGACCTCTATGTGTCGGCGCCGCTGAAGACCGAACGGATCATGGTCAAGGACGAGGACGTCTGCCTGCACTGCGGGTTGTGCGCGGAACGGTGCCCGACCGGGGCATGGGATATGCAGATCTTCACACTGGAAATGAGCCTGGCCGGTTCCGCATGCAAAAGTCGATGACCCGCACCAACGATTTCGTGGTCAAGTTCGCCAATGTGAACGGCTCGGGCTCTGCGAGCGCCAACGCCATGTTCGCCAAGTCGATCCTGCGCATGGGCGTGCCGGTGGCGGCCCGCAACATCTTCCCCTCGAACATCCAGGGCCTGCCCACCTGGTACGAGGTGCGGGTCTCCGAGGAGGGCCGGCTGGGCCGGCGCGGCGGCGTCGACCTGATGGTGGCGATGAACCCCCAGACCTGGGACCGCGACCTGAAGGAGATCGAGCCCGGCGGCTATCTGTTCTACGATTCCACCAAGCCCCTGCCGCCCGAGAAGTTCCGCGACGACATCACCGTGATCGGCGCGCCGCTGACGGCCATCTGCAATCGGGTCTATTCCGATCCGCGCCAGCGGCAGCTGTTCAAGAACGTGATCTATGTCGGCGCCCTGGCGGGCCTTTTGGACATCGACATCGCCGTGCTGGAAGACCTGGTGCGCGAGGAATTCAAGGGCAAGGACCGGCTGATCGGCCCCAATATCGAGGCCCTGCACCTGGGCCTCGGCCATGTGCGCGAACACCTGCAGCCGCTGACCCTGCGGGTCGAGAAGGCCGACGCGGTCGGCGACCGGATCTATGTGGAGGGCAACAGCGCCGCGGCGCTGGGCGCGGTCTATGGCGGCGCCACGGTCTGCGCCTGGTACCCGATCACCCCCTCGACCTCCCTGGCCGAAGCCTTCACCGGCTATTGCGAGGACTACCGGATCGATCCCGAGACGGGCAAGGCGCGCTACGCCATCGTCCAGGCCGAGGACGAGATCGCTTCCATCGGCATCGTGGTGGGCGCCGGCTGGAACGGCGCGCGGGCCTTCACCTGCACCTCCGGCCCCGGCGTCTCGCTGATGCAGGAGTTCGTGGGGCTTTCTTACTTTGCCGAAATTCCGGCGGTGATCTTCGACGTCCAGCGCGGCGGACCCTCCACCGGCATGCCGACCCGCACCCAGCAGGCCGACATCCTGGGCGCGGCCTACGCCTCCCACGGCGACACCAAGCACCCGCTGCTGTTCCCCGAGGATCCGGCCGAATGCTTCG
>Ga0182030_10022292_pt1 | contig 11794 bp, 8 predicted proteins | sample 812S3MmetaG_FD_121299 | JGI IMG/M metagenome (GOLD analysis project Ga0182030, IMG submission 121299) | Permafrost microbial communities from Stordalen Mire, Sweden - 812S3M metaG (Illumina Assembly) | ecosystem: Environmental > Terrestrial > Soil > Wetlands > Permafrost | place: Sweden... | reverse complement strand
GCTACCGCCTACAGGGCAAGGACCTCGGACGCCCACCAGCCCACACCTAACGCGCCGGCCGACTACACGCTCCATTCGTCAGGCCCCCCACACATCCAAAAGGGGGTCCCTTTTTCAACCGGCGAAAAGTGGGGACTTTTCAACCGGCCTTGACAGCCAGTCGGGCACTCCAGCCTCTGCTCAAGCCGATCGGTTGCGCTTCGATGCTTGTTCGGCCGCCCCTTAGGCCGCGGATGGGCGTGATCCAGGGGGCTGTAGTGGACATCTTGAAGGCTGCCGCGGAGCCGTTGAGACCACGCGAGGTGCGTGTGCTCGTTGAAGAGCTGCTCAATCGGCCTGTCTCGCAAGATACGGTCAGCAGCTTTCTTTCGGTCGCTGCACGTCAACCTCATCTGCCGATTGAGCGCACGGGCCCCAGCCTGTACATCGCCAGAAAGTGCGACTGAGGCGGTCTACAGCCTGGCTGGTGGTCGATCACCGTCTGGTCAGGGCCTCGCCGGAGCAGACATCCCACTAGTTGGCCGAGTGGTCGCCGTTGCTGACGTATTCGACGCGCTCACCCACAACAGACCGTACAAGCCCGCATGGCCAGCCGAACAGGCCGTCGAAGCGATCCGTCGCGCCGCCGGAACGCACTTCGACCCACGCGTCGTCACCACCTTCCTCGCAATCCGCGAGCGCACCACGGCTCCCGCACCCACCTCCCCTGGGGCACCAAGCCGTCAGCCACGCCCCACGCGCCAGCGCCGCAACACGACAGGCGCAACACGGCAGACCACACAGACCTAACGCATCAGCACGAAGCCCGGGAAGCGGAACGACCTGACCGCCCAAGTCTACGGCTGCGGGAATACGACCAGCTGAATCGGGCTGGGCGAACGGTGGCCGATGTAGCGTGAGCGACGTAGCTAGGAAACCAGCATGCCTTGGCTCGGGAGGCTGCCGCCACCCCTCCGCACCCCAGCCTTCCGAGTCGCCCGCTAGTCAAGCTGACCCACTACAGGCGGCGAGGACCGCGGTTACAATCGTTGCGTGGGTTCCGCGGGGGAAAACGTATGCCCCAATCCTAAGTGCACCTGCGTGGACTGTGGATGCGGCGTGACGTGTCGGTGCGGCACCATGAGTCTCGGTACGCTCGAACACCGCGTGATGGCCGTGCTCTGGGAGCAGCCGGATGGGAGCCCGACGGTGCGGGAGGTAGCGGATCGGTTTCCGGAGTACGCGTATACGACCATCGGAACGGTTCTCGCGCGGCTCGCCGAGAAGGACCTCCTCGCGGTCGAGCGCGACGGGCAAGTCCTCCGGTATCTCGTCGCCGAGAGTCGGGCGGTCTACACGGCGCTCCTAATGCAGGAGGCACTGGCTGCCACCCGCGACCCAGCGGCCGCGCTCGCCGCCTTCGTGCAGAGCGCGACACCTGAGCAGATCGCCGCCCTCCAGGATGTCGTCCAACGCCGCGTTGGAGACCTTTCGCCCACCACCGCGAGCTGAGCGCATTCGCTCCTGAGCGCAATCTGAAGCGGCGAGCGCCAGCCGAGGCGCGGTGGGTGACGCGGGCATGCGCGCAGATGAGCGTGCTGACTTCACGCTCTTTGCGATGAGTTGAGGTCTCCGAATCGACTCCAGGGCCTCTCCTGGGAGCCGCCTAGCTACGGCTTGTAGTAGGGTGCGCGGGCTAACTCAGACCGTGGTTGGGCGTCCCTGACGCTTGGCGCGCGCGTTGCTGGGCGGCAGCCGGCGATAAGGGCTGATCTATGTCTGGAAGAAGCAAGGAGCGCTCAATTGCCGGCGCTAGATCCACAGATCGAGGCAAAGCAGGAGGTAGCTGAATGTTTTTAGGGCTCAGGATGCGCAAAGGTCAGGTACTCGTACTGCTCGCCGGGTCTCTCGCCGCAGCGTGTCTCTGCGCGAGCACCGCAGCGGCGACGGGCACGACCACCACCACTACGATGAGCGGCGGGTCGATGACGCACACGACCAGCACAAGTACGACGATGCCGACGACGAGCTCCAGCTCCCCGTCGATGGCTCACATGGGTCCTTCGGCGGCGTCACACATGAGCATGCATTCGATGACGATGGGGGGCGTGGAGATGACGGCGCCCGCGGGCTCGACAAACATCCTGCCGAACTGGCTCGCGGTCCTGTGGATGCTCGTCTTCTTCGGGATCATCGCCATCCATGGGCGGCATGTGCTCGAGAGCGAGGGGCAGCGGCGTGTCTGGCACTCCGGCCATGTGTTCATGGCGGTCGGGATGGCCTTCATGTTCGCTCCGGCGTCGGTCAACCACTTCAACATCCCAACGGGGTTCTGGTCCTTGGCGTTCGCCAACGGCGCGATCGCGATCCTGTTATGGACGTTGGTGCAGGCGTTCGCGGGTCGCGGAACGAACCTGCTGTGGCTTGCGATGGCGTTTGACCTGGGTGCGATGGCCTACATGTGGTCACCCACCGGCTTCCAGGCCCCCATCACCTGGCTCCTGGTCGCGTACTTCTTCGGACAGACCGTGCTGTGGGCCACCGACCGGATGCGCGGCCTTGATGAAAAAACTGTGCTTGGGGGCGGGATTTCCGTCACTCCTGATGGCGCTATGGCAGCGAGCGTGGCCGAGCCGCTGATCTGCTTCAAAGATCTGCGCGTGTCGATGGCGGCGATGACACTCGGCATGGCATACATGTTCGCTGCTATGCAGTTGGCGATGTAGCTGCCATGACGCATTTTGCCCGCACTACGCGAACGAGGCCTTGCGCCACTGCGACGCGGCGGGTGCTGACGCACTCCCCAGGCAGCAAGGATCTGCTCCGCCAGCAGCTCGACTCTGCCATCACGGCCTGTGAGCAATCCAGGGCCCAGTGTGCGCCCCACGTCCAGCACCACGAGCACTGCCGGCTGCATGTCACCGCCGCCGAGAGCGCGATCTCGACCTCCACGACCCTCCTCGCCGCGCTCAGTTGATGACGATTGCACAACAGGTCAGTGGCAACCCTGCCGCCGATCGTGTCCATCTCGACATAGGAGCCCTCATGACGACCCTCGACCTCTGCGCGCGCCACGTAGGCGCGAAAATCTCATGAGCCCCCGGACTGAAGGCGCGCAGCTCCCCGGGCGAGCCATCGTGACAACACGAGGAATCCAGATCGCCCTCGGCGTGGTATGGCTGCTGGACGGGCTCTTCCAGTTCAAGAGCTTCATGTTCACGCACAGCCTGATCAAGGAAGTCTTCGAACCTGCGATGAAGGGTCAGCCGTCGTTCATCGGCGGTCCAATGCGAACGTTCGATAACTTCTACGGGCGCGACCTGACGCTCTGGAACACGCTCTCGGGCGAGATCCAGATCGCGATCGGCATGGCCCTGATCTGCAGCAAGCGGCTCGTCAAGCCGGCGCTCTCCGTCTCGTTCGCGTGGGCGCTCTTCGTCTGGTGGTTCGGTGAGGGATTCGGCGGCCTGACCTCCAACACGCTGCCGGCCCCGCTGATGGGCGCGCCCGGTGCAGTGATCATCTACGCGATCATCGGTCTGTTGGTCTGGCCGACTAACCAGGGCGAGGCCCGCTCCCCAGCCGGCCTGGGGCCACTCGGCGACCGCGGGGGCCTCTACTTCTGGTCGGGCCTGTGGGGCATCTCCGCGGGGCTGTGGCTCGCCAACGTCAACCGTGCGAAGGAAGCAACGCACGAAATGATCACCGGCATGGCCGAAGCCTCACCGCACTGGCTCGCCAAGATCCAGGATTCCCTCGCCAAGCACACCGTCGGACACGGCACAACGATCGCCGTCGCGCTGGCTGCCATCTCGCTCGCCGTCGCCATCGGTGTGTGGACACCCTTGCGCTGGCCGGCGCTCGCGATCGGGATAGTCCTGTCCCTCGTCTACTGGCTCTACGGCCAAGACCTGGGCGGACCGTTCTGGACCGAAGGTGCCACCGACTTCAACGCCGGGCCGCTCTTCGTCCTGCTCGCGGTGGCACTCATGCCAGTCGCCCAGATCGCGTCATTCAGCGAGCTGAACGAGCCAGACCGAGCTCGGGTGGCGGCGGATGCCGCACAGCAGGTCGGTGCCACGGGAGTCGGTCTCGGCTGAGCGCGCTCTGCGTTGGGCGGGCGCGGCGAGATTGCATCGGTCGGCTTCAACAGCCGGCCACGTCGGGCTCGCTGCGCCGGGCGCTCTCAGGCGCAGGCGGGATGCCGAGAAGCGGCTGCCGGGATCACCTATCGCGCTCTGTGCGCAAGTGCGCGGGTGCCTTACGGGGGCAGCTGCCGGCGCCCATCGACATGCCCGGCATCGAGCATGGGCCGCGCGTCGTCCTCAGGTGAGCCATGTACGCCGCGAGCGTCTCACCTGGCGGTACCGAGAACTTGACCGTTGATTCTGTCGGGGGGACCGCGAAGGAGTTGGGGTCAGCCAGGACGACGCCGCCCAAGAGCACTGCCGGAATCATCGCCGCAACCGCGACGCCTAATAGCCGCCTCCCGCCGCTCGTCGAGCGATGTGCACGCTTGGGCGAGCCGAAGCTCCGCAGGCGCAGGCTGTTGGCCACCACAGTGATGCTCGAGAGGCCCATAGCCACGGCTGCCAGCGCCGGGCTAAGCAGCCCCGTCATCGCCAGCGGTAGTGCGATCAGGTTGTAGCCAAACGCCCAGCCCAGGTTCTGCAGCACGATCGTGTGTGTCTCCCGGGCCAAGCCCAGCGCCCGCTGCACGCCGCGCAAATCGCCCGACAGGATGCTGACGTCGGCAGCCTCGATCGCGGCGCCAACACCGGTACCCATCGCGATACCCAGATCAGCCTGGACGAGGGCGGCTGCATCGTTGACCCCGTCGCCGACCACCGCCACGCGGTGTCCTTCGCTTTGCAGCCGCTCAATCTCATGAACCTTCCCCTCGGGGCTCACCCGCGCAAGAACGTGCTGGATGCCAACAGCAGCCGCAACCGCCTCCGCGGCCTGAGGACTATCGCCAGTAAGCAGACGGACCTCGATGCCCATGCTTTGCAGCCCTTTGATCGCGGATGGCGCCTCCGGCTTGACGGTGTCGGCGAGCGACATGGCTCCAACTACCCGACCGTCGCGCTCGACGATCACCGCCGTGCCCTGGTTCGCTGCTGTCCAGGCGCGTAGCCGCAAAGCCAGGGGGGAGGAGCTCTCCGGGGAGCTCGGCTGTCCAACCCAGACCTGGGAGCCTTCCACGAAGGCCCGGACCCCGCGGCCTGGGACCGAGCGGAACCCCATCGCGGGCGGTATCTGCCAGCCGCGTTCTCGTGCTGCCGCCACGATCGCCTGCCCAACGGGGTGCTCAGACCCGGCCTCCGCCGCAGCCGCCATCGCAAGAACATGATCCGGGTCCTCGCCCTCGGCGCTCCATATCGCGCCCAGCGACAGCCGTCCGGTGGTGACAGTGCCGGTCTTGTCCAGGACGATCATGTCCAGTCGTTGGCTGCGCTCAAGCACCTCGGCGCCGCGAATGAGCAGTCCAAGCCTTGCGCCCCGCCCGGTGCCGGCGAGAATCGCCACCGGCGTCGCGAGCCCGAGGGCACAGGGACAGGCCACAATCAGCACGGCGATCGTCGCGTCCAGGCCTCGCTGGATGTGCATCAGACCGGCCATGCCCTGCAGGCCATCGCCGCTGATCACCCATCCGATCGCGGTCACCGCAGCGAGAAGCAGCACCACCGGGACGAACACGAGCGCGATCCGGTCCGCGAGGCGCTGGATCATCGGCTTTGACGCCTGAGCGCGCTCGACGAGGGCCACAATCCGGGAAAGCGCCGTCTCTGCGCCCACGGCGGTCGCACGCGCCTCCAGCACCCCGTCGAGGTTCAGCGTGGCGCCCGTCACGGGAGCGCCAGGGCCCTTCTCGACCGGAAGCGACTCCCCCGTCAGCATCGACTCGTCCACAGCCGAAGCACCGGAGAGGACGACTCCGTCAACCGGAACGCTATCGCCTGGGCGGACCCGAAAGAGGTCTCCGACACGCACCTGCTCCACCGGCACAAGCAAATCGGAAGCGGCCGGATTCTCACAGTCCACGAGTCTGGCCTGCTTGGCGCCCAGCCGCGCGAGCTCCCGAACCGCGCGACCCGAGTTGCTGCGAACCCGCGCCTCGCACCAACGGCCGAGGAGCAGCACAGCGATGATGGTCGAACCCATGTAGTAGTCGAGGGCCATGCTGAACATGCCCGTCGGCACACCGTGCCGGTAGGAGGGGCTGGTGGTCAGCAGGACGACCGTCGAGTAGATGAAACTCGCAAGCGTGCTCAGCGCGACCAGCGTGTCCATGTTGGTCGCCTGCGACTGGGCGCTACGCCACGCCGAACGTAGAAACGGCAGGCCACACCAGAACTGGACTGGCACGGCCAGCCCCGCCACGATCCAGCGAGCAGTCATGTCGTGCGGCTCGAAATAGGTCAGCACCGCGATCGCGATCGCCAGCGGCACGGCGACCGCCATGCGACGCACGAGGTCAGCCCGCTCTCGGGCCTCGCGCGCTTCAAGGACGTCGAAGGCGCGCGCCTGCCCCTCTGCGCTCACCGCCGCGGGGGCCGCGTCATAACCCGCACGCTCAACGACCGCAGCAAGTTGACCGGCATCGACGCCATCGTGCTCGAGCGCGACCGACGCCCTCCCCGTGGCGTAGTTGACCAGCGCCTCCGCGACACCCGGCTGCTGACTGAGCGCACGCTGGACCCGCGCCGCACACGCCCCGCAGCTCATCCCCGACACATCCAGCTCCACCACTACCCCACCGCGGCCGAATGGCTCGGAAACGGCAATCGGATCGGCGCTCTCAAATGTGCTCATCCTCGAACCACGCTGCAGAATAACGAGCCGCGCCTAGCGCCTGCTGCAAAGACGAACGGATGGAACCTGGGCGCGGCCCTGGCCTCGTCGAGATCGAGCGGGGTGTACCTGCCCGATCCCGACGGCGCGCCGCGATGAGCCAACGCTGGGGTGTGAGTGCTGGGGGGCGGTATGTGCGGGAGCTGTCGGTGCCAACAACAAGACGGGAAACGTCGCCTCGCCCGGGCCCTAGTCGCATGGCCTGCGGAGCGTGGCCAGCCGGGCTAGGCTGCAATTCCACGCAGTTTCGGCCGGTTCGCGTTCGTCGCCCACACGCGCGCGCGAGGCGGGGTCAGTCCGCGCCGTGGGGACCTGGAACACCCGGTCGGGGTCAACCGTCTAGCGGAACTGCTGCGGTGCGACTACTACATCGGGATCGTCCGCTACGCCGGCAAGACCCACCAAGGCCGTCACCCCAAGCTCACCGACGAGCAAACCTTCCAACAGGTCCAGGAGACCCTTGACGCCCAGCGGAAGTCCGGGGAGCGCTGCTGGCGCCACCACAGCTACTTGCGCGGCACCATCTACTGCGGCGAGTGCGACGGAAGGCTGATCTACACCCGCGCAAAAGGCCGAGCTGGCGGGATCTATGAGTACTTCGTCTGCGCCGGACGCCAACAAGGCACCTGCAACCAACCCCACCACCGCGTCCAAGCTGTCGAGCAAGCCATCGAAGATGTCTACGCCGAGAACGAGCTGAGCGAGCAGCGACGCCAGCAAATCCGCACAGCCGTCAGGGCCTACGTCCAAACGCTCGATCAGCACACCGGCCCTGAACGCCAACAGATCGAAGAGAACCTGACCCGGCTCTCAGGCCAGGAGAAGAAGCTGCTCCAAGCCCACTACGACGACAACATCACTCCCGAGCTCTTCGCCGCCGAGCAGCAGCGGATCCGACGCGAGCGCATCGCCGCCCAACAGCGCCAAGAGGAACTCCAGGTCGACCACGGCCAGACGCTCAAGACCCTCGACACAGCCCTCAGTCTCACCGACGAGATCCAGACCGCCTACATCCTGGCCAAGCCCACCACCAGACGCATCTTCAACCAGGCCATCTACGACCGCATCCTGATCGACCGCGAGACCATCGCCAGCACCGAACACGCGACGCCATTCGCCGAGATCCACGCCCTCGAGCAAGAACTACCCCCAGACGCCCCCACCGGCCCACGGGCCGCCCCAGACGCTGCCGGCAGCCAGCTCGGAGCATGGACCCTCAACAGCCAGGGGCCTGCCCGCCGGGCCAGAACCGGCCACGGCACGAAAAGAACCCCCACGGCCATTACAAGCCGTGGAGGTTCGAACGTCGAATGTATGGTGCGCCCGAGTGGACTCGAACCACCACGGGGAAATCTCCCCACAAGGCCCTCAACCTTGCGCGTCTACCAATTCCGCCACGGGCGCAGGGGGGCGAGTATAGCCCCGGGCTGCACCGCCCCTCGCCAGGCGACCGCCGCTGCGCGGGTTGCGTCCGTCCTGGCGTGACGCTACATTGCGAACACATGTTCGTTGCAGCACAACCGCCACCGACCCGGGAGTAAAGCCGATATGGATCTGACCAAGCGCCAGCAGGAGATCTTCGACTTCATCCGCAAGTACTCGGCGAAGTACGGCTACCCGCCGACCGTCCGCGACATCGGCAAGGCGGTAGGGCTGGCCTCCTCCTCCACGGTGCACGCGCATCTTGCCAATCTGGAGAAGATCGGCCTGCTGCGACGGGATCCGTCAAAGCCGCGCGCGATCGAGCTGCTGGACAGGGCTGTGGGCACGGCCGTTGGCAGCGTGCGGGGCATCGTCAGGGAAGAAGGGCTGCCGCTTCTGGGCTCGGTCGCCGCGGGGCAGCCGATGCTCGCCGAGGAGAACATCGAGGAGTACGTCGCGGTGCCCGAGATCGCGGGCGGGGGGCAGGGCGAGTACCTGCTGCGGATCCGTGGCGAGTCGATGAAGGAAGCCGGCATCCTCGAGGGCGACTACGTCGTGGTGCATCCTCAGGAGACCGCCAAGGACGGCGATGTGGTCGTGGCTCTGCTCGGCGAGGAGGCCACGGTCAAGCGCTTCTTCCGCGAACCGGATCACGTGCGCCTGCAGCCCGAGAACGCGACGATGGAGCCGATCCGCAGCAAGGAGGTCAAGGTGCTTGGCCGGGTCGTCGGCCTGCTCCGCAGTGTCTGAGGCGCAGGGAACACGGTCGGGCGCTCGGACTGATGCGCTCGATCTGTCTCTTAGCGCCTCGAGCCGTGGGTCGCGCCTCTTCACACAGGCGCCGCCAACCGCTAGGTTGGACGGGCAGGTCAGGCAGCCGCGGAGGCATCGCCTTCGAGGAAAGTCCGGACATCACAGGGCAGGGTGGTCGAGTTATCGACCCGGGGAAACCCGCGGGAAAGTGCCACAGAAACAAACCGCCTAAGCGCGCCGTCCCACGTGAACGGCGGGCCGGTAAGGGTGAAATGGTGCGGTAAGAGCGCACCAGCGCCGCGGCGACGCGGCGGCTGGGTAAACCCCACCCGATGCAAGGCCAAAGAGGACCGCTTGTAGGTGGCCCGCCGAGGTCCAGGTAGGCCGCAGAGATGGATGGCTGCTCAACGACAGAATCCGGCTTATCGACCTGCTGTGGAAAGGCCCCGCTCCGGCGGGGCTTTTCTATGCGTCGAGTCGCTGGAGACTTGTCGGGGTAAGGGTTGCCGGCATCTCGGAGGCGATTTCTATGGAATCGCTCGGCGCGGGCGTTCGGACACTTTCTCCGACGACGATCCGCGCTGCGGGAGCATTTCTATCAAGCGCCGCGGATGCCCGCAAGAGATCACTCCCAGGCGGCGAGCTGCCCGGGGTGAATGCCGAGCTCGGGCGCGGAGGCGTCGCTCAGAGGCGGGGGCGAGGCTGGCGAGCGGTCGCCGCGAGGGCCGTCGGCGAGCGCCTGGGTGGCGGCGTGGAGCTCCTCGCTTGCGACATGCGCATAGCGGCTCACGGTCGAGAGGTCTGAGTGGCCGAGGTACTCCGCCACTAGGCGCGTGTCGCCGGTTGCCTGGCGCAGCCACGTCGCGGCGGTGTGGCGCAGCGTGTGCGCGGTCACGTTCTTTGTGATGCCGGCGCGCGAGCTGGCCCGGCGGATGATGTCGGCGAGGATCGCCGGCTGAAGCCGAGCGCCGTGCAGGCCACAGAAGACAGCGTCAGAGGGCAATGCCTCGCGCTCGTCGCGCAGCCGTTGGAGTCTTCTGATGAGCTGTGTCGGCAGCGGCTGGCGCCGTGGCTTACGACCCTTTCCGCAGCGCACGAGCAGCGACGGCCGCGGGCCCTCAAGCGTCACATCGCCCCAGTCCAGCGCGATCAGCTCCGAGCGGCGCAGGCCGGTCATCGCGAGGGTGAGCAGCACGAGCTGGTCGCGCTCGGCCAGGCCAGGATGACGGCGCTGGGGACGTCCGGCGGCGTCGAGCATCCTCACGAACTCCTCGCGGGTGAGCCAGTCGCTCTCCTGGCGTGGCTTCGGAGGCGCCTGGAGCTCGAGGAAGGGGTCGGGCAGGCCGTTTCGATGGCTCACCCACCGCATGAAGCAGCGCAACAGCAGAAAGCGGCGATGGTAGGTGGCCGGCGCCGGCTGACAGCGGCGGCGGTAGTCGTCGAGGTAGTCAACGATCGTGCGCTCCTCGAACAGCTCCGCGTCGCGATCATGGCGCTCTGCCCAGGAGAGGAGATCCCCGATCGCGTGGCGGTACGCGCTGATGGAGCTCGCGCTTCGTTCGGCGCTCCGCAACCGCAGTAGCCACGCGTCGCGGTCACGGCTGACCAGACGCGCCGAGCGCGTCGTGAAGACGGCGCGCACCCCCATCTCCGCGAGCGATCCTGCGAGCACCTCAAGCGCAGGGCGGTCCTCTCCGCTTTCACGGGCCAGCACGAGCGCCGCGTCGAGCGCGCCGAGGGCGATCCGGTCGGCGGGACTCGCGGCCATTAGCGCCTCCCTCGTGTGCTGCGCATTTGTCCCATGCTGAGTAAGCCGGGCTGGGCCGGTTCCGAGCGAACGGATTGACTCGCGGTCATCGGCCAGCGGCGCCTGACGGGAGCGACGCTCGCCGCCACGGAGTGGATCGCCAAACACAAGCGACCCAACAGCCATGAAGGAAACGCCAACGCCGCTCCCCTCGGTGCGGCCGTAAACGCTCCGTCTGAGCTGCCGGTACACGGACGCCCGCCTGCACGCGCGGTCACGCCACCAGTTTGCCGACCAACCAGCTCTCGTTCGCCTTGCTGCCCTCGCCGCCCGAATTTGTTGTTCTCGACTCCCTGCTCCCTGCTGCCCGCTCGCTCGCGCTCACCACTCTGCATCTGGCCTCGCCAAAAAACATCTGTGATGTGTTGGTCGAGGAAGGGGGTCCCCGGATTGAAGCGAAGCGGAGAGGCGGGGACCCCCTTCATCGATGCCAGCTGCAGAGCCAAATTTCCGAGAGCGAGTGGGCAGCAGGGTGGTCCCCTGGGTGGTTCCCTTATAGGGGACCACCCCAGGTGGGCATTCGACGTGTAAACCGTCGGTTCAAGCGACAGCACCGTCGCCCAGGCCGGAGCCCAGTCGCGAGAAGCGTCATATGTGTATATGCGAGCGCAGAGGGCCGCGACGCGCTGGGGCGAACGACAGTCCTACCGAAAGGGGTCGAGCAGGCTGGCGGGCAGCGACTCGGCGGCGTCGAGGAACTCGAAACCGATGACATGGCCTTCGCCGTCGAGATCGATGACGATCGGCTTCCAGAGTTCGTCGTCGTCCACAACAACCTGTTTGGCCGACCTACTCCCCTCGACGAGGTGCAAGCTCGCGGCATCAGCCTCTGGGTCATAGCTGAACCTCACGGGTCTTGAGGCTACTGCCTCTCGACTCGGGAGCGGGCAAACCGTCCATCCATTATCGAGCGTGGTGTGAGCCACGCCGTCGAGCAAGGAACCCGGTTGGGGTCGGTTCGACGTTCGGGAGGCCAAG
>Ga0182030_10022290_pt1 | contig 11795 bp, 13 predicted proteins | sample 812S3MmetaG_FD_121299 | JGI IMG/M metagenome (GOLD analysis project Ga0182030, IMG submission 121299) | Permafrost microbial communities from Stordalen Mire, Sweden - 812S3M metaG (Illumina Assembly) | ecosystem: Environmental > Terrestrial > Soil > Wetlands > Permafrost | place: Sweden... | reverse complement strand
GGTACGCCTACAGGCCCGCGTACCAGATCGCGTGGTCGAAGTCCTCCCACCAGCCGCCGCGGCCCTTGCCGATTGAGCGGAGCGAATCCACGAGCTCGATGCGGTCGACGTACTTCGCGTTCTTGTAGCCGATCTGCAGCTCAACGCGCAGCCGCAGCGGCGCTCCGTGCTGCACCGGGAGCGGTTTGCCGTTCATGCCGTAGGCGAGGATCGTCTGCGGATGCGTGGCATCGAGGAGGTCAAGGCTCTCGTAGTAGTAGGCGCCGTCAAGTTCGACCTGATCGAGGCAGTGGAATACGACGTAGCGGGCGCGCTTCTGCAACCCGGCGAGGCCGAGCACGTGCGCGAGCGGCACGCCGGTCCATTGAGCGACAGCGCTCCAACCCTCATCGCACTGGTGGAGCGTGATCTGGGTGCGCGAAGGCAGAGCGCGCAGCTCCGCGAGCGAAAGCGCGAGCGGGCGCTCGACCAGGCCGTGCACGCGCAGTCGCCAGCTCGCGAACTCCTCGTCGAGCAGGCGCTTGTAGGTGTCCGCCTTCGGCATGAACGTACCGCTCAGCGGAAAATGCGCCGAGATGTCGGCGAGCGACAGCTCGCGCGCCAGCGGCCGCTGGCCGAGGAGGAGCCGCTGCGCGCCGCGCGTGAAGGCGTCTGCCGCATCGAGCACGGCAGGGATCGGCCACTTGTTGTCGACGCGCGCACAGCCTGTTAACAGAGTCCCGGCAGCGGCGGCACTGCCGACGAGGAGTCCGCGGCGGGTAATCAGTTGACTCAGGGCGACTCCTCGCGCTCGACAGCGAATCGGCCGGTGATCATGGAGCGCGTCAGGTTAAAGAACCCCGCGACGAACACCTGGAATACGTGCACCAGGATGAACACGAGCAGCAGCATGGCCGCGATGAAGTGGATCGAGCGCGCTGACTGGCGCCCGCCGAATAGCGTGAAGAGGTGCGGGAACGCGGTCGTGACGGAGTTCGACATCGTGAGCCCGGAGACGATGAGGAGCGGGATGAGACCGAAGATCACGACTAGGTAGCTCAGCTTCTGCAGCAGGTTGTAGCGCCGCGCGGCCTCGCCATGCGCGCGCCGCAGCCTCAAGTGCTGGGAGATCTCGCGGCCCAGGCTCGCGAACGTGAGCTCCGTCGGCGACGGCCATAGCGTTCGCCGGAGTCGCCCGCTCGCGATCAGGTAAAGGCCGTAGGCGAACGCGCCGAGGACGAGGATCCAGGCACACAGGAAGTGCCAGCCGCGCGTCGCGCCGAAGTCCCAGTCGGCGGGCGGCGGAAAGACCAGGAAGTCCTTGTCGCCGAACCCGGTGTCAATCGCGAGCCCGAAGCGGCCGGTCATGTCGAAGTGATGGCGGCCGACCTGCAGATCGGTCTGCAGCACCGGGCGGTCGAGGTCGGGCGCCGAGATCGAGAAGAACGCCGGCATACCCTCGTGCCCGTCGTCGCCCCAGTACAGGCGCGGGTGGATGTCGAATAGCAGGATGCCGGTGAGTAGGAGGACGCCGATGGCCGACGCCGTCATCCAATGCCAGAGGCGGACCGGCCAAGGATGTCGCAGTTCGAGGTGCCGTGCCATGCGCCCGATAGTAACAAGCGGCTTCACCGCCCCGCAATGCGATGGGTAAAGGTCGCTCGTCGACCCACAGCTGAGGGCCGCGAGCAGCCGCTACGGCACCAGACAGTTCCGTCAAAGGCACGTTCTTGCCGCTATCCCATAATCGCTCACTGCGGCTTCTGCACTTGCGCTGGTTTGCCACTCTGGCCTCTGAGGTAATTTGCCAGCCCGCCCAACTGCAAGCCCTGTACCCGGTCCACCACCGGCGCAAGCTGGCGCAAATCGTCCGGGCTGTAGCCGCCGGCCCGATACCACAACGTGATTCGCGTACCACCGTCCGCCGCCTGCAGTCGCCACTCCAGGACTCCCGAAAGCCCCATACCCTGCATCGGCCCCAAGGCACCAATTAGGCGCAGTAGCGTGGGGGGGCTGACGAAAACAACCTGAAGATGCTGCGCCTGTCGGTCGCCGGCGATTTCGCAAAAACACCCGCCGGCGCGGGCGTCGATGGTCAGTTTGGACTCCCGACCCCACCACGAGTGATCCTTAGGCCACCATAGATCCACATCGTTGACCAAGGCAGACCAGGCCGTCGCTGCGCTCACCGGAACGAGCACCGTGTTTTCGATGGTGAATCCTGACGGCGAGGAGTCCTTGACGTCCGCCGACGCGGGCCGCGTTATGGCAGCAGCAGCGAGAAGCAACAGCAGCGTAAGAAGATGCGGGGGCCCAACCATAGCTCACCTTTTAGTGCCCGATAATGTAGTCGCCGCATTATCGGCGACCGCGAGCTACGATGCCACTGACGTGCTCAACTCACAAACGGACCGGTTCGCGGCAGGTAGCCGCCTGCCGCCTGATGCAGACAGGACCCTCGTCAGGTCGCCGAAAGGTTGGGGTGCGCTTCAGCTACATATTCCGCGGCAGCTAGGGCTGTTCTCATCATGAGACAGCGGTTGAGCTAGGTCTCTGAGCGGCGTGCCCGTAGTAAAGAGCGACAATAACGATTATGGCGGCACCAGCCGGGCAAAGAAGCTTCCACGACATTGCAACATGTCGTTCCGCCTCATCCACCAGCTCTTTAAATCTTGGAATTGATACGCCCTGAGGTGGCTTCCCTGCGCGAAACGCGAGGCGGGCGAGCGCTTTCTTGCTGCTCTTGCTTTCAGCGTCAGCCATGAGCTGATCGGCCACCGCCGCGGCTTGGTCCTTGGTAAGCACGCGTTACTCCTTTTAAATGCCAATGTCGCCGGCCACTCGGGCCGGACTTCACGATCGGGCCACCGTGCATGCCAATACCTCATCGATGTTCCACAGCGGCCACAGAATCCCCGCAGCACGTCCGCAGAAGAGCGAAATTCTGTCGGGACCGCACCTTACGCCTGGAAATCATTCGGCTCAATGGACTCCCATTAAAGCAGCAACCACACCAGATGGCGGATGTCCGAAACTCCGCACCTCGTGTTCGCCTAACACTGGTATTCTGGTGTTCATCGCCATCCGGAGCACGCCGTTGGTAACGGGAATCAATCACTACAATTTGGTGGCTGATCGGGATTTACTTGATGATCTGCGCGAGTTCTACACGACCATTGTCGGGCTAACGCCAGGCCCAAGACCACCTTTCAAGCGATTTGGTTATTGGTGCGTCACCGGGTATCGTGAAATTCACATCCAGTCTGCGAACTTCCCCCCGAATCGAGACGCACGATTGGAAAGCAGGCTGGTGCCGAGAGGACAGTAACAATGCTAGCCGCTCTTATAAGACGTCTCTCAACGGCGAATGCCATCCGGAGGAAAGCGACACGCTATAATGCACACTGCCACTCTCCAAGATTCCAGGGTGCGCAGAATGCGCGCCAACCAGGAGGCAACATGAGCCTGCTTCGATTCACCAAGTCCTTGTTCGTGGCCGGCATTGCTGGGGCGGCCCTCGCCGCCTTCCTCGTCCGGGCAGCCGCGCCTGCTGCAGATCCGCAGCTGCAAAAAGCTATCGCGCGCGGGGCCGACGCTTTTGCGCATGAGAAGTTTGGCGGTAGTGGACGCGTCTGCGAGTCCTGCCACCTCGGCGGCGGCCTGCTGGCGGGCCGCCGGCCCGACGGCGTGGTTATACCGAGCTTGGCCAACGCCGCTGCCGTCTTTCCGCGCATTTCCGGTGACGACGGCCAAAGCGTCATTACCTTGTCGGATCAGGTACGGTCCTGCGTGGCCGGCGCCATCCGTGGAACGCCGCCGGCTTATGCCAGCGACAAGCTCAACTCGCTCGTTGCTTATGTAACCTCGCTTTCGCAAGGCAAGGCGATCGAAATGGGTGGAAGTCCCCGATAGAACTGGACGACGCAAAGGTCCGCTTCTCGAGCATCATGTAAAGACTGCTGCGAAGAGCCTCAGCCCTTCCGCGATATCACTACGGTAATTGGCATACAGATCGTGCAGCTATCTGCGGACTCGTGCCATGCAAGCTATCTCAATCACGCCGCGCCCGAAACACTCTTATTGTAGGCGGAGTAGTCGTCGCAGACGAGCTTCCCAGGCCAGCTACCTAAGAACTCGCGGTCGTGTAGACCACGGCGACTGTTGGCGAAGTCATAGATGGCCGCCTGCAGCTCGTCGTATTCACTTGGCCTAAGTGCGTCAACGCACCGATCGATCGTGGTCGGTTTGCTAGTCTGAGATGCTTGTCGTTCTCGAACAACGATAATGTGGAGTTTAGTATGGTTCGTTCTGCTTCGCGATCGGTGCTCCCGTCGACTTATGACGAGTTCCTCTATGCGCCGATTGCGGATAGCCGCAGGCCGCTTTCAAGAGGCGCCGGCTGAGGTGGCCGATTCGCCAACGTCCCCATCCACGCTTGGAGAAAAACTTCCATCGGGGCCGGACGGCGGTCAGGCGACCAAAAAGCCCCAATGAGGCGCGCGTAGCGCCGGAAAAAGCCAAAGCCATCGTGTGCTGGCCACCGCACTTGCTCGACAAAATCAAGCAGCGACCTTAGATGATTAACAGCTTTTACGACTTCCTGGACAAGATCGGCTACCTGCACCCGATCCACCCGGCCATGGTTCACATGCCGATCGGACTCATCGTCGGATCACTATTCATCGGCGGGGCGGGACTCGTGTTCTCCCGTGCTTCGATGTCGCGGGCCGCCTACTACGCGCTGGTACTCGCTCTAATTTTCTGGGTGCCGACCGTAACATTCGGCGTCATGGACTGGCAGCGGTACTACGGCGGCGCCTGGCTTTTCGCGATCAAGATGAAAGTCGGTCTGGCCGGCATCCTGGGCGTTCTCCTCGTAGTTGGAGCCTGGCTCGGGCACCGCGATCCGACGCGCGTGAAACGGCTCGTGCCGATCTATCTTCTCTGCTTCCTGACGGTCAGCTCCTTGGGATACTTTGGTGGGCAGCTTGTCTACGGAGGCAAAACACCGATTGGCACCACGCAATTCCAGAGCGGCCAGAAGCTGTTCGAAAACCACTGCTCCGGCTGCCATGCGCACGGCGGCAACTCGATCATGTCCCACTTCCCGCTGCGCGATGCACCGGAGCTCGACAAGTTCGAGGATTTTCTCACGTTCATCCGCGAACCGAAACTGCCGGGCGGCGTAGACGGACCCATGCCGCCGTTCGCACAGAGCACGATCTCCGCTGAGGAGGCGCGTGAGGTCTACGACTACATCACCCAGGTCATGGACAAGCCACAGCGGAAATGAGCGGCGATCGGGCTGGTTGGCACATCAGAAAATCCATAAATTGCCGGTGTTCCCTGCGTGATTTCGGTTCCGTCTCGGGGAGCCATTAAAATCAATCGCTTAGGTTATTTTACTGCCAGTTAACTTCGCAATTCTCGCGTCAGGCAACTAATCCCCTCCTTTAGGATTTCGATTCAGAAGTCTTAAATCGATTTACTGCGAACGCCCGGGGGCGGCGGCGGATTTCGTCGGAAACATGACTGAAATCGAAACTCCGCCTGGCAAGAATATCGTGTCCTCGACGAGGCAAAGCCACCTGCTAAACGAAGGAGAATCATGTTCGACAATGTTCGTCACATGCTCGCGATCGGAGTAATTCTCGCGTTCGGGACATCGATCGGCGCGCGCGCCGTCGGTCAAATGCACGAGGGTGCCGTTGGAGACGCCGCGGCTCCGGACGAGAGTTCTGGGGAAGCGGGCGACCCCGTCGAGAGGGGCTACGATTCGGCGCAGGGTCGCCGCTTGTACACCACCCATTGCTCAGCCTGTCACGGAGCCAATGGTGAAGGTCGCCCCGGCACCTTCCCGCCCCTGAAGGGAAGCGGCGTCGTTACCAAGGACGATGCAGAAAAGCATATCCGCGTGGTGCTCGATGGATTACAGGGCGCCAAGGCCGGTGGAGTGCTATACGCAAGCCCCATGCCGCCTTTCGCCGGCATTCTCACCGACCTCGAGATAGCGGCCATTATCGACTATGAGCGCCGCTCGTGGGGCAATCATGGAAAGCTCGTGACGGCCGCCCAAGTTGCCGCTGAGCGCCTCCGCTCAAGGTGATTCCAGCTCGGTCGCGTACCTCCCGTAGGCTGCCATCCGGCTTCACTATCACATAGGCGCGCCGCCACGGTTGATCATCAATCAGGCGCCAGTTGGCCGGTCCCGACATTGTCCTCAGAAAACAATCCATCGCCGGGGAAGTGAATGGCAATCACATCGGGTGCGATCCTTCTCGTCTATCGTGCCTTAAATCGCATGAGACGCCTGGTCGGGTCCGATGTAAAGATTGAACGCTCGTATCCCAACCCTAACCGGCGCGCCCAATGCATCCTCCAACGCGAGTCCGCTCTTCGTCTGCAGAGCCCAAAGAAGCCTGCTTTTCCATTTGCAGAATCACCGCTGAGAAATCTTGCTCTCCTCCTTGCTCCGATTGCATTGCATTGACCTCGTAAGCCGCCCGTGTGGCGGGCATGTGCGCACCCACGGCCGCCGCTAGGTTTAGAATGAGACCGAAATCTTTGTTCATGAGCCGTAGCGGAAATTGCGGGCTGTAGTCGCTATTCATCGCTCTTTCCAGCTTGCCCACATGCGCCGGGGCGACGACCGCAGTCTCCGAGAGAACGCTCAGCAATCGATCACGATCGAGACCCGCCTTCTCTCCAAGTACCAGAGCCTCGGCAATTGCCTGCATGCCGATTCCCAACAGAGCGTTCACCACGAGCTTCATGGTTGCTCCGGAGCCGCTCGGACCCAGATAGAAATACTTTCTGGCGATCACTCTGAATATTGAGTCGGCGGCGGCAAAGCACGCTTGATCTCCGCCACCGAACAGGGTCAGCGCCCCCTGCTCGGCGACCGGTGTACTCCCGGACATAGTCACATCGAGGACATGCACTCCACGCTCGGCGCCTAGCTTCCCGAGTTCCCGGGAGGTCTCCGGATTAACGGTGCTCAAGTCGATGAAGAGCGAGCCGGGACGCGCACGGGCAATCGCGCCGTCTGCTCCTTTGTAGATGTGCAGAACCGCTTCATCGCTCGCAAGGCACGACAGCACGACATCGCAAGTCGCGGAAAGATCTGCCACGCTTTGCGCGACTGTGCCGCCATATGGAATCAGCTGTTCCGCCTTGGGGCGCTGGCGGTCGTAGGCACTCAGCCTGAAGCCGGATTCAAGCAACCTCTGCGCGATCGGCCGGCCCATGTACCCGACGCCGATAAATCCGAGCTTGCTCTTTTCGCTTGTAATCGCATTCATGTCCGATTGTCCTTTGGGGAGCGTTGAGCGGGGTTCCGCCGGGATAGAATCATGGCGCGGACGCATTTCGCAGCTGTTGCGACCTCATGCGTCTCGATTACGGCTGAAACGGCCATGGCGAATCCTCTGCCCGTACTCGGGATCTTTGCGCTCTACGCCGGAATGCGCGTCGAATTTCAATTGAAACGACTCCGTGGCAAGTCGACATGACCGGGCGACGTGCCCGGCGGACTATCGTCCCTGCGCCTGCCCCCCATATGAGGCACTGGACCGAGATCGTGATATACGAGGAAGACGACCTGACACGCGATTTGCTGCGTGAATGGCTCACCGCAGCAGGGTACCGCGTGCACATTGGCACGCCATGCGGCAAAGACATGCGCAAGCCGCTGCGTCGTCGCGATCTTGCCGAATCGCTAGCGCGCGTTTTAAATAGCCGTTCATTGAAGCCTTGAGGATACCGACATGCCGGAGAATGTTCATTCGCACATATTGGTCACGGACGATGACCCTCAGATCCGCGCACTCCTCGAGGAGTACCTCGCGGAAAACGGGCTGCGCGTCAGCGTCGCGTCGACCGGCGAGCAGATGTCGAAAATTCTGAACGATGAAGCGATTGATCTCCTCGTGCTTGATTTGCGGCTTGCCGGCGACGACGGCATGGTCATCACCCGCTCGCTACGCGAGAAATCATCAATACCCATCGTCATGCTGACCGGGGTACGCGACGAAGCCGACCGGGTCATGGGGCTCGAACTCGGTGCCGACGATTATCTGACCAAACCCTTCAGTCCCCGAGAACTCTTGGCTCGGATCCGAACCGTGCTGCGGCGAACCAAGAGCGGGTCGCCGGGTGCGGCGCGCCAGCGGGAAATTCGCGCCTATCGGTTCGCCGAGTTCGAGCTCAACCTGCGCACGCGCCGCCTGAGGCGCGACAAGGGCGGGAATATCGTTTTGACGAATGGTGAGTTCAATCTGCTCGCGGCGCTGCTCGCCGCGCCAGAGCGGATTCTCACCCGCGATCAGCTGCTGGAGGCGAGCCGCGTGTACGACAACGAGGTATATGACCGCGCAATCGACATTCAGGTGCTGCGGCTGCGGCGCAAGATCGAGCGGGATCCCGCTCAACCTACGTTCATATTGACCGAGCGCGGCGCGGGCTACGTCTTTAGCGCACCGGTCGAAGTCGTGTATTGACCATTCAGGGGTACTGTCGCTCCCGTTTCGTTTGAAATGCGGCGTCGCCAAGCCGAAGCACGATTGTAATTTCGCCTCTGCATGATCATGACTGACCGGTAAATTCACCGGCGCAGAGGATGATACAACGTGAGCACTCTGGAGCTCTCTCCGACAGGGCCTGCGGCGGCCGTCGCAGAAGCGTATCGGCGCACCGCCAAAAGTCACATGCGCGACAGCATGCGGTGGTTCCGGCACCATTTGATTCTGACGGTTGCAGTTCCCGCAGCGGCGGCGATGGTCGTAGCCGGCGGCTCCTACTACTGGTCATACGCACGCTTCATCGTGTCGACCAACGACGCATATGTGCAGGCCGACTCGACGCTGGTCGCGCCCCGAGTCTCGGGCTATGTGGCGCAAGTCCTGGTCCAGGATCATCAAACCGTCAAATCCGGTCAGGTGCTGGCCCGCCTCGACGAACGGGACTTTCGCGCCGCATGGGATCAAACCCGCGCTGATGTGCAAGCCAGTGAAGCAGAGATCGGCGACCTGCAAGCGCAGCTCGCCGAGCAACGCGCGATCGATGCGCGCGCGCGCGCGGGCGTTGCCGCAAGCCAGGCGGCACTGGACCTGGCCAACATCAACCGCGAACGTTACCGGAAAATGGCGGGAATCGGCTTCGGTTCGCAGCAACAGTCGCAGGAAGCCGATGCGCAGGCACGCGAGCGAACCGCCGATCTGGCGCGAGACCGAGCAGCCTTAGCCTCCGCTCAGGGCCAGGTTCTGGTCCTGCACGCGAAAATCATTCAGGCGCAGGCTTTGCGTGAACGCTCGCAGGCCATCGAACGCCGAGCGGCTCTCGAGCTCGGCTACACGACGATCGTGGCGCCCATTGACGGCGTCGTGGCTGCGCGAACGATCCGTGTCGGTCAATACGCCCAGGCGGGAACGCAGCTGATGGCCCTGGTCCCGTTGCACGATGTGTATGTGACGGCCAACTTCAAGGAGACCCAGCTTACGCATGTGCGCGCCGCTGAGCCGGTGCGGCTGCGGGTGGATACGTTCCCCGGTGTTCACTTGCAGGCGTGTGTCGAGAGTCTGGCGCCGGCCAGCGGACTCGAATTCAGCCTGCTGCCGCCGGACAATGCGACGGGGAACTTTACCAAGATCGTACAACGCATTCCGGTGAGGATTCGTCTGGACTCGCACGATCCGCTGATCGGGAGGCTTCGCCCCGGCATGTCGGTCGAAGCGTCCATCGATACCCGGCCCGCTGCACGCTCGACCATGGCTTCAGGCTGCGAGTTGGCGTTCGCCGAAGCGCGTTGATCACCGAGAGTCCCATGTCCGCCACCTCGACTGATGCACCCGCCTTGCCTCAGGTCCCCGCGTTGCCGGCTGCGCCCCGGGCACTGCCAAATGGCGCTTCCGCAGATTCGGCGGCCGGCGCCACAGATCAGGTTTCATTCAAGACCTGGGTGGCGGTGGTCGGCTCGACGTTGGGCGCGTTCCTGGCCATTCTCAACATCCAGGTGGTGGGCGCGTCCTTGGCCGATATCCAGGGCGGCATCGGCGCCGGCATCGACGACGGCGGCTGGATTACCACGAGCTATCTCATTGCCGAGATCATCGTCATCCCGTTGAGCGGGTGGCTCGCGAGCGTATTCTCGCTGCGCGCCTATTTACTGACCAGCACCGCCCTCTTCTTGGGATTGACCGCCGCCTGCGCGTTCGCCCAGAACTTGGGCCAGATGATCGCGATTCGAGCGGCGCAGGGATTTGCGGGCGGGGTACTCATACCGCTCGCCTTCACCATCATCATGACCAAGTTGCCGCGCTCCAAGCACGCGATCGGCCTTGCGATCTACTCGGTCTCGGTGGTCTTCGCACCGTCGATCGGACCCGCGCTCGGCGGCTATTTCAGCGATAATTTCGGTTGGCAGTCGATCTTCTTTTTGAGCCTGCCGCCGGGCGTGGTGATGATCGCCATGCTCTGGTATGCGCTCGAGCCTGCCCCGCGCCAGCTGCATCTGCTGGCCCGAGGTGATTGGCTGGGCGTGGTCTCGATGGCGCTTGGCCTCGGTTGTCTCGAGACGGTGCTCGAGGAAGGCAACAAGGACGATTGGTTCGGCTCGCCGCTCATCCTGCGACTGACAATCGTCGGCGTGGTGAGTCTCGCTCTGTTCGTCTATGTGGAGTTGAAGCGCTCCGCTCCGCTCTTACAGTTGCGATTGTTGGCGCGTCGCAACTTCGGATTCGGCACCTGCGCAAATTTCGTGTTCGGCTTCTCGATGTTCGGCTGGATCTATCTGATCCCGCAGTACCTGTCGCGCCTGCAAGGCTACAGCTCGCAGGAGATCGGCGGCGTGATGGTCTGGCTCGGGCTGCCGCAGCTGCTCCTGATCCCCTTCATCCCCAAAGTCATGCAGCGTATCCAGCCTTACGTCTTGGTGATCATCGGTTACTCACTGTTCATGGGCGGGAGCTTGCTGGCCATGCGGCTATCCGACGATTTCTCCGGACCTCAATTTCTGGCCTCGAGTCTGGTGCGCGCGTTGGCGCAGGCGATGACGATGGCACCGCTATCGGCAATCGCCATTGCCGGGATCGGGCCGGAGTTCGCAGGCTCCGCGTCCGCCCTGTTCAACGCGACTCGCAACCTCGGCGGCGCTGTCGGAATCGCGTTGCTGCAGACCATCCTGACCAAGCGCGAGCAGTTCCATTCCAACGTGCTCTCCTCACAAGTGAGCGTGCTCACCCCAGAGACACGCCAACGACTCGACCGGCTGGTCGATTATTTCCTCGCGCATGGTGCGAACGACCGCGGTGGCGCGTACCGGGAAGCCGTGGTGACGATGGGTCGCGCCATCCGCCATCAGGCGTTCCTGCTGGGATTCAGCGACACGATCGTGGTTCAAAGCGCCGTCTTGGGTCTCGGGCTGGCGGCGGCGCTCTTTCTGCGGAAGGCCTCTGCCTCGTCCGCCGCGGGAGGTGCACATTGAGCTGCCCCCGCGAGACTGGCATACCTGTTGCGGTCCGAGCTTTGGCGTTGCTGCTCGCGGCGTGGCTCGTGAACGGCTGTGCGACCGGCCCACGCTACACACGTCCTGCGGATCCCATGCAGACGGAGTACGTCAAGCACGCTACTTCGCCCCTCGCTGGCACCGAGGGCGCTGGCGGTCCCCACGTATCGCTCGGCAGCGGGCCGCCCGATCGGTGGTGGACGCTACTCGGCTGCCCGGAGATCGATCAGCTGGTGAAGCGGGCTTTGCAGAACAACCAATCGGTCGCCAGCGCGCAGGCGCATCTGGCGGCCGCACGCGCGCGACTGCGTGCGGC
>Ga0182030_10022289_pt1 | contig 11795 bp, 13 predicted proteins | sample 812S3MmetaG_FD_121299 | JGI IMG/M metagenome (GOLD analysis project Ga0182030, IMG submission 121299) | Permafrost microbial communities from Stordalen Mire, Sweden - 812S3M metaG (Illumina Assembly) | ecosystem: Environmental > Terrestrial > Soil > Wetlands > Permafrost | place: Sweden... | reverse complement strand
CGATGGTCGAGGAGTACCTCGAGGCGACCGAGCGCCTCCAGTCGGTGGCGGAGGTCTGACCTCCCCTGGCGGGCGACGCGGACGCTTCGAGCCGACGGTCCTGCGGGCCGGCCCGGGCACGCTTTTCTGCGTCGTGGCAAGGACCGCCCCGGCCGGCACGCTGAGAACCCGAGGTGGCTCGCGATCGGACGTCGGTCCTTATTGTCTAGTATTTCTATAGCTGTACTGGTGCCCATGGACAGCACCAGCCGAGCCGAACCAACCCGACCACGAAGTGAGGTGCAGCATGTCCGTCCGTGACGAGGTCCTCGAGGCCAATGAGCTGTACGCAGCGTCGTTCGGGTCCAAAGGCGACCTGGCCCTCCCGCCGGCCCGGCGGTTCGCCATTCTCACCTGCATGGACGCCAGACTCGACCCGGCCAAGTACGCCGGGCTCAGCGAGGGCGACGCTCATGTCATCCGCAACGCCGGCGGCCGGGCCAGCGACGACGCCATCCGATCGCTCGTCATCTCCTACAAGCTCCTCGGGACCCACGAGTGGTTCGTCATCCACCACTCCAACTGCGGCATGGAGTTCTTCACCGACGACGTCATCCGCGGCCTCCTGGCCAACAGCCTCGAGACCGCCGAGCTCGGTGCCGACGGATTCCACGACGTCGGGAACGGCCCCGGCTCCGCCGAAGCCAACTACGTGGACTGGCTGACCATCAGCGACAACGAACGGAGCGTGGCCGAGGACGTGGCCCGGATCCGGAACCACCCGCTGGTGCCCGGCTCGATCCCCATCTACGGCTACATCTACGACGTCACCACCGGACGTCTGGTCGAGGTGCCCGAGGCCACCAAGGCGGGCCTCCCGACCTGATCACGCCCGGGGGCACCGACGGTGCCCCCGGAACGGAACCGGAAGCAGGTGGTGCTGGCCGTACGCTGTGGCCATGCGCTTCGTGATCATCGGCGGCGGCCCGGCCGGCAATCAGGCCGCGACCCATGCCGCCATGCTCGGCGTGGAGGTCACGCTCATCGAGCGCGACATCGTGGGTGGCGCCGCCAACCTGTGGGACTGCATCCCCTCCAAGGCGATGATCGCCACCGGAGGCGCCATGGCCACGCTCCGACGCATCGAGGGCATGGGCGTGGTCGGCGCCCGGGGGGAGATCGGGCTCGAACAGCTGCGCCACCGCATCGCCAGCATCGTCGGACACCTCGAGCAGACCAACGAGAAGATCCTGCTCGGTCAGGGTGTCCAGCTGGTCCATGGCACGGCACGACTGGTCGATGCCCACACGGTGGTCGCCGACACCAGCGGCGGTGAGCGGACGTTCGAGGCCGACGCCATCCTGCTCAGCACGGGGAGCCGCCCACGGATACCGGCCTGGGCGGCCCTCGACGGCGACCGGATCCTCTCGACCCGCGACGCCTACCCGCCGCCGGTACTCCCCGACCACGTCGTGGTGATCGGCTCGGGGGTGACCGGCGTCGAGTTCGTCCACCTCTTCTCCTCCCTGGGATCGGAGGTGACCCTGATCGTGAGCCGTCAACAGGTCCTGCCCCAGAAGGACCCCGAGGTCGCCGCAGTGCTGGAGGCGGACTTCACCGACCGGGGCGTGCACCTGTTGAAGGGGGCCAGGGCGACCGCAGCGGTGAGGACGGCGGAGGGGGTCCTCGTCTCGTGCGACGACGGCCGGAGGGTCGCGGGGTCACATGCCCTGCTGGCCATCGGCTCGATCCCCAACTCCGAGGGGCTGGGCCTCGAGAACGCCCGGGTCGAGGTGGGAGTCGGCGGCTACGTTCCGATCAACCGCCACTGTCAGACGTCCGTACCGCACATCTTCGCCGCCGGCGACCTCTCGGGGAAGCTCCCGCTCTCGTCCGTGGCCTGGATGCAGGGTCGACAGGTGGCCGAGTACGTCGTCGTCGGGCACACGGCCTCGCATCGGCACCCCAACTACGACAGTGCCCCCTCGGCCATCTTCACCGAGCCCGAGATCGCCGACGTGGGCCTGGCCGAGGCGGACGCGTTCGCCGAGGGGAGAAAGATCCGGGTCACCAAGGTGCCCTTCGCCGCCAGTGCCCGGGCCCTCATCGACAATGACTCACGCGGCTTCGTCAAGATCGTGACCGATCCGTCCACCGGCATCATCCTCGGGGGCTCGATCGTCGGCCGGAACGCCTCGGAGCTCATTTCCGTGCTGGCGGTGGCCGTGACCGGCCGGCTGAAGGTGGCGGACATCATCGAGTCGATGCTCGTCCATCCGACGCTCGCCGAGGCGCTGGCCGAGGCGGCCGAGTAGCCGGGGCTGCCGACCTGACGAAGCCGCCGGCCGTTCGGCCAGGGACCCAGATGGCCGGATCCCTGGCCGACGGCTCAGGTCGGCACCGGGCCCGGAGCGAGTCGGCGGATACTCGCTCTACGGGCCCGACACAAACCACCAACTACCCGGCCACGCGGGCGTCAAACCCGGATCTTCGAAGTAATTCGAAAAGGCGGACAGCCCCTCGTGTGAAGTGCCGCTCGACCCGGACCGGATCGGCCTCGGCAGTTTCACCGCCAGTTTCATCCGCCAGGTCCGGGGTAGGGCATCCGTACATCCGACAACCGAGGAAAGAAGGAATCATGGCCAACGCCGATGATCTGAAGGGTCGAGCAAAGCAGGCAGTGGGGGACGTGACGGGAAACGACAAACTGCACCGTGAGGGTGGCGTCGACAAGGCCAAGGGCAAGGTCAAAGAGACGGTCGACAAGGTGGCCGACAAAGTGACGGACAAAGTGACCGACGACTGAGCGGGGTCGTCCACCCTCCCCTTCTGGCTGTGCTCCTGGACCGGCCAGATGGGGGGGTCGGATGGCGGTCGCGTCACCTCCGGCCGGTCAGAATGGGGTGTGGCCATCCAGCGACCGAGCATCGTCCCCCACCGTCCTGAGTGGGAGCACCGGGCAGCCGCGTTGGTGCAGGAACTGCGCGAACGGCTGGGCCCGCTCGCCCTGCGAATCGACCACATCGGCAGCACGGCGATCCCCCTGATGCCGTCGAAAGAGGTCATCGACCTCCAGGTCGGCGTCCTGAGCCTGGCCCGGGCGGCCGCGGCGTTCGACTCCCCCCTCTTCACGATGGGATTCGTGCGCTCCCCGTACGAGATGGACCACACCCCGGCCGGGCGGAGCTCCGTCCGGGGAGAATGGGCGAAGCGCCTCTGGGTCCGCCGCGGCCACCCCGATGTCGACGCCAACCTCCACGTCCGCAGGGTCGGCTCACCCAACGAGCGGCTCGCCCTGCTGTTCAGGGACTGGTTCCGCGCCCATCCGTCGGCCGTCCCGGCCTACGGCCTGTTCAAGGAGCGCCTCGTCGGGGTGACCACCGACGTCGACACCTACGCGGACGTGAAGGACCCGGTGGTCGATCTCGTCATGGTGGCCGCTGAGCAGTGGGCGGCGGCGAACGGTTGGCAGCCCTGAGCCGGCTTCGAACTGGCGGCGGTGTCCGGACCAAGCACCGAAGAGCTGTGCGGGACGCCCGGTGCTTCGGCTCGCACGGCTTGCCGCCCCTCAGAGAGCCATCGTCGGCTCCCACCCCTACCGACCCCCGGGTCGGTCGCCCTAACCCCTGGGCCGTTGACCCAGCACTCGCAGCACGAAGGCGCCGGCGCGCCCGGGCTTGCGGTTGTGGTGACCATCCGAACTGTGCCCGGATCGGCCGAATGACCCACCCGTGAACCCCTCGGCCCGATTGGGTTCCTCGTACTTCGGAACCTTTTGCAGCCTCCGGCGCTTCTTTCGGGGCGTACTGCCTTCGGATCCCATGCACCCATCATGGTCGATCCGTCCCACCCTGACGTGCACGGTCTGAAAGACCGACCGACCGGGCCTCGGGTACGCACGGTTCGGCCGTCGTCGGGCCGCCACCGCCAACGACCGGGTGGGCCCGCCCCACAATATGCTCGGGGCCAGGATGCCGCAGGGTTCGGCCGACCGGGCAGGAACCGACCGGCCTCCCCGATGCCGTCGAACCGGAGCCGCCCACATGAGACTCGTCGATGCCGTCGGGCATGCACTCGAGGTCGCCGGCGGGATGACCTGGCAGATCCTCTGGTCGCTCATCTTGGGGTTCTCCCTGTCGGCGGTGGTCCAGGCGCTGGTCCGGCGAGGGACGGTCGAACGTCTGTTGGGGAATCACTCGGTCGGGACGATCAGTCGTGCGACGGGACTCGGAATGGCCAGTTCCTCCTGCTCCTACGCCGCGGTCGCACTGGCCCGGGGACTCTTCCGCAAGGGAGCCGACTTCACGGCCGTCATGGTGTTCGAGATCGCGTCGACCAACCTCGTCATCGAGCTCGGGATCATCATGGCCCTGCTCCTCGGTTGGCAGTTCACCGTGGCCGAGTTCGTCGGTGGACCGATCATGATCGTCGCCATTGCCGTCCTCTTCCGACTGTTCCTCAGGAACAAGCTGGTCACCGATGCGAGGCGACAGGCCGATCGAGGGATCGCCGGCTCGATGGAGGGCCATGCGGCAATGGACATGAGCGTGCGGGCGCAGGGCAGCCTGTGGTCGCGGCTCACGTCGGCCGAGGGGTTCACCTCCGTCTCCCACGTCTTCGTGATGGAGTGGGCGGCGGTGATCCGTGACGTGGTGGTGGGCCTCCTCATCGCCGGCGCCCTGGGTGCCTGGGTCCCCGACAGCTTCTGGCAGCACCTCTTCCTGTCCGGCCACCCGTTGCTCGCCAAAATCTGGGGACCGCTCCTGGGGCCGGTCATCTCCGTCTTCGCATTCGTCTGCTCGATCGGCAATGTCCCACTGGCTGCCGTGCTCTGGAACGGAGGAATCAGCTTTGGCGGGGTGATCGCGTTCATCTTCGCCGATCTCATTATCCTGCCGATCCTGGTCATCTACCGGAAGTACTACGGGACGGCGATGGCACTGTTCGTCCTGGCCACCTTCTACGTCGCCATGGTCTTCGCCGGCTACGCCGTCGAGCTGCTGTTCGGCGCGGCCGGGATCGTTCCGACCACGAGGAACGCCACGGTGCTCTCTCCCTCTATCAGCTGGAACTACACGACGTATCTGAACATCGCGTTCTTGGTGTTGGCAGGCGCGCTCGTCTGGCGCTTCTTCCGGACCGGTGGCTCCATGATGCTCAAGATGATGGGTGGGAACCCCGAGCCCGCCATCGGGTCGATGTGATGCTCGGTCGGTGGACCCCGCGGCCATCGCGGGAGCCGGAGTGACCGGCCGCTTCGAGCTGGTCAGTAGCGATCCGACGATGCCGGTTGTGCCGTACTACTACCGCTGGTAGTAATAGGCGTCGGACCGAGCGGGGAGCGAGAGTGTGGTGGGTGTCGATCACTGACGTGGGCCACAGCACCGCACCGTCGGCAACCTCCTGGTCGCAGCGATCAGGGGGCGTCCACGGGCGGCCGGGGGACCTCCAGCGGACATTCCGGCTGCTCCTCGCTACCGTATGGCTGTTGGATGCCGTACTGCAGTTGCAGCCGTCCATGTTCACACGCGGATCGAACGGATTGAGCGGCATGTTCGCCGGGGTCGCCGGAGGGAACCCGGGCTGGGTCTCCCGCACCATCACCTGGAACGCCTCGAACGTCTACCACCAACCGGTACTGGCCAACTCGGTCTTCGCCGGCGTCCAATTCTTCATCGCCTTCGGGATCATCGGGCGGCGCACGTGCAAACCCGCACTCGCACTCTCGATCGCCTGGGCCGCCGGCGTCTGGTGGTTCGGTGAGGGGGCGGGGCTGATCTTCCGGGGTGGGGCCACACCGTTCGGCGGGGGTCCGGGTGGTGTCCTCTTCTATGCCGTTCTCGCCGTCCTGCTGTGGCCGAGCGAGGGATCGGACCGGCCGTTCGTCGCCGCCCGCACCGTCGGGGTGACGAACGCGAAGGCCATATGGGCAGCCCTGTGGGGCATCCTGGCCGTGCTGTCGGTGGTCGGTCACGGACGCTCCCCGCAGGCTCTCCGCGCCCTGGTGGTCGGTGTCGACGACCGGGAGCCGGGGTGGCTCGCCCGGGTGGACCGGGCCACGGAGTCGCTCTTCGTCCACCAGGGGACGACGATGGCGGTCCTGTTGGCCGTGGTCTGCCTCGTCGTCGCCGTCGGGGTGTATCTCCCTCCTCGCGTCACCCAGGTGACGGTGGTGGTGGGCATCGTGGTGTTCGCACTCGTCTGGGTCGCCGTCCAGGACGTCGGCGGAATTCTCTCCGGCGGGGCCACCGATCCCAACTCGGGCCTGCTGATCATCCTGCTGGCGTTGACCTACTGGCCGTTGATCGACCTGCCGCACCCCTCCGAACCCTCGACGAACGGCCGGTCGCCGTCGACCGAGGAGGTCTGACCGACCGTGACCCCTTCGTGGCTGTACTACCTCTTCGGCGTCCTGATGCTCGGCGTCGCCGCCTACTGCCTGGTGATGACCGTGCTCTCGGTGGCGACCAATCGGCCGGCCGGCCGGGACGTCGACATCTCCCACGCCTGCATGGGGGTGTCCATGGCCGGAATGTTCGTGGCCGGATGGGCCTTCGGGCCCGACGCCATGTGGGAGCTCGCCTTCGCCGCACTACTGGTCTGGTTCGTCGTGCGAAGTATCCAGTCCTTGCTCCGGTTCGGCCTCCACCTGCCGCACGCGTCGATCCATGCCGTCATGAGCTTCTCGATGCTGTTGATGTACTGGTTCCCCATGGGGGCATCGTCGGCGGGTGGTTCGATGGCGATGTCGTCGACCGGCCCGAAGCTCGATTCCGGGGTGGCCTTCGTCCTCGCCTTCGTGCTCCTGGTGTCAGCCGTGTTCACCTTGGCCTCCCCCAACAAGGGTGCCTCCCATTTCGGGATGCACGCTCCGGCGTACGCCATGGTCGGGAGCCCAGGGCCGGCTCGGCCCGCCCACCCGGACGACGGCACGAGTCCGACGGTCGCCCTCGAGGAGCTGGTGGCGACCCCCTGGCTGGTCGATGCGAGTCACGTGGTCATGTGCATCGGCATGGGATTCCTGCTGATCCTGATGACCTGACCCGGAGCTCGGGGCCGCTCCGCCCCGACGAACGGGCTCCCGGCCTCGAGCGCGAGTTGTCGCCGCGGTCACCCGAGCGAATGACGGAGCACCGCCGCCTCTTCGGGTGACAGGATCTCGGCGAAGCGGGCGAGCGCCGCACCGGGATCGTTCCCGGCGACGAGCGCCTCGTGCATGAGAACGGCCGTGTGTGCGCCTCCGGACCCGATGGCGGAGAACCGGATGGAGCGTCCGTCCATCCGGCGGCGAACCAGGCCCTTCCGGACCAGACGGTCGAGGACTGTCGCCACCGTGGTGTAGGCGTGTCCGGGGAGGGCGTCGGACACGGTGCGTCCGGTCAGCTCGCCGCCGTCCCGCTCCCACAGCATCTCCATCACCCGGCGTTCGAGCTCGCCGAGCCTCGCCACACCGCAGGTGCAGTTGGTGCAGGTGCAGGGGTCACAGGAACACATGGGGTTGTCGCATCTCGTGGTCACGGTCATCGGCAGGCTCCGGACTCGGGCTCCATGCTCCGATTGTACGGCCTCGTCCACCGGGCGGCTTCGGCCCCGACCGGCTGGCGACGGTGACGGCCGGTCACCGAGCACCCCACCGGCCAGGCAACCTTCGGGACGACCTTCGACAAGCCCGCAGAACGGCCCCGGGATTCCACCGGGACACGCCCCGTGGCGGCGCTGGCCGGTCAACGGCGAGGACGACACCCCGTGCCCGCGCCGGTCATCCCGCTTGCCGCTCCTCGTCGTGCAGCGGACAGAAGTCGAGGGTCTCGCCCCAGAATTTGCTGACGCCCGAGGTCCAGCCCTCCGTGGCGAAACGGCGCCGGACCACACCGCGGAGCTCGGGCCCCGCGCTCTCATCCGATGGCGGGGTGTCGAGCACTGCTTCGGACGCGCAGCCGCGTCCGTCACATCGGAGAATGTTCCGGTCAACGGTCATGGACTCCCCCCTCCCTCTTCGGCGCCCTCTTCCCGAAGGACCCGTCCTGTGCGGAACTGTACGACATCGCCACCGAGGGACCACCGGTGTGGCACACCTCGTGGCCGACCCCCCACCGACAGAGCCGATCGATTGCAAGTGTCCGTCCGGAGGGTCACCATGAGCTTGCTGAGCGGTGAAGGAGGGCGACCGGCCGAACGGCCGGCCTCTGATCGGCTCCGCAACAGTACCTGGGGGATGCCTGGCTGTGGCCCGGAGCACGGATCCATCGTCCGTGCTCTGGGCTGCGAGCCGGTGGGTCCGAACACCTTTCACCGGTGGCGGGGACGAAAGCAACCGAACGACCCGGGCGCCACCCCGGCGGCGATCAGTACTTCCCGCGTGCCTCTTTCGCGTATCGGGCGGCGAGCTGGCGCGAGAACCCGAACATCCTGCCGAGCTCGCCTATCGACATGCCCTGTTCGAGGCCCATGGCGAAGACGGTCAGCCGGGCCTCGTGGCGGGCCTTCTCCACGGCCTCGAGCGCCACGTTCATCGATTGCCGGAGGCCAGACGGGGTGAGGGCGACGAGTGCCTCCGAGACGTCACCGCCCCGCTCGGTCTTCTTCAGGGCCCGCCTGATCGACGTCTCGGTCGCCCGGGTGGCGATTCGCAGGTCACCGAGGGCCTCCAGCAGATGTTGCGTGCTCTGGATCGCCCGGTCTCGAGAGGTGGCCATGGTGAGGTTCTAGCAGGGAGACCCCACGACCACGAGGACCGTCCTCCTCGGGGGCGAGCGGCGCGCGCCGGACCCAGACCGGGGGCTGCGTCCCCGGTTCGCCGGCCGCCGAGGCCAGCGAGGGAAATGCGATGCCCGGCGGGTTGACCGGCCGCCACCTGGGTGTTCGTGCCGCCGTCACCGCTCCGCCCGGGACGATCCGCCGTCGGCCGGCGGACCCATGGGCTCGGTGCGCTTGAAATCACCGCGGTCCGAGGTTAAGTTGCTCAGCGCATTCCAAGAAGTACTCCAAGGGGGGCCTAGGGGCAAGGGGGTTTCGAGCAAAGCGCCGTGGTGCGCGTCGCTCAAATCGGGTTTTGCGGGCGTATTCCGCGCTCGCAGCGCTGATGAGGGGCACGCGAATCCGGCCTCGCAAGGTCATGTCGCCCAGCAGGTGTCGTTCCGGCCACCCAGCCCTTGCCGACATCGGACCGGGGACATGGAAGCAACAGATAATCATCAATAAAGGAGCAAATGAATGATACGTAAGATGCTTATGATCGCCGCGGCAGTGGCCATGCCGGTCGGTGTCATCGCCGTCACGGCCGGCACCGCGTCGGCCAAGCCGGTCACCGACACCGTGGGTGCCCCGGCCACCGCCAGCTGTACAACCAGCGGTGGGACACTGACCTTCAAGTACGGGATCGGCATCCAGACGGCGGGCGGCTACCAGCCTCCGACGAAGAACAAGGGCAACCAGATCACCGTGGCCGGGATCAACATCACCTGCACCTCCTCGGCCGTGCCCCAGGGATCCTTCAGCGGAGTCGCCTCCGGGAAGCTGAAGACGGCCGATCCGAGTGAGTCGGCTTCCAGCTTCTACAACTGCACGAACCTCCAGGGCGTCACGCCGGCCGCCGGGGGCACCCTGACCGGTGACCTCAAGGTCAAGTGGACGGCACCGGCCAACGTGAAGTTCAGCACGAAGGGCACCACCATCGGCGTCCCCTCGATCCTGGGCGGCGTGAACGGCAGTGGCGACGGGACCTTCACCATCCCGGGCAACGCCGGCACCGGTTCGCTCGTCGGGGCGTTCCCCGGTACTGACGGCGGCGCCTCGTCCACGGTCGAGTCGGCAACCGCCTCGAACGAGGTTGTACTCGCAGGCCAGTGCCAGGCGACGGGTGGTCTCACGACCCTCTCGCTCGGCTCCGGCACCGCCGCACTGCAGTAGCAACGTCGCTCGAGTAGCAGCGGCCCGCTCGTCCGAGCGGCCGCCCTGGCACTCGGGCAGCACGCCGTAACGACGAGGGCGGGGCTTCGGCCCCGCCCTCGTCGCGTGCGCACGCCGGCTGAACAGCGGGCATCGCCCGGTCACGTCGGTGGGCTGCAGAGGCCACTGCCGAGGCGGCCACGGTGGGGTCGACAGGGGTGTCGGGACGGGTCACGCCCGTCACGCTCTGGAAGCGGTCACTTCCCCGGCTGATCGATGTCGTGGCGCTCGGGGGCGACGGCGGCCGGCGCGTGACTAGGGGCCGGGGCAGTACCACTCCTCGGTGTCGGACGGGTAGAGGACGCCCATCGTCGGGTACATCCGCGCCCTCACCTCGGCCAACGTGGTTGTCCTCGGTACGGCCAGAACCCGCCCAGACAGCTCGATCTGATCCGACTGTCCATCTGCGCTCTCGATGAGGCTCGCCTTCTCCGTGCCCGGGTCGTAGCCGAACAGGGCGGAGAGACACGCTCCACCGCGGTCGTAGGAGACGAACAGGAGGAAGCTGTGCCCCCCTTTGACCCCGCCCGAGCTGATCAGCAGCCTGGCCACGTCCTGCCCGGTCGGCGCGTAGGGCAGGCCATGGGGATTCCCCTGGAGAACCATGTCGGTCGAAAAGGTAAGTCCTCGGGTCCCGCTGGCCGATCCCCCCTTCACGGACACGATGGCGACCAGGTTGGCGGACGATGCCAGCACGGTGATGGCATCCGAGTCCGAAGGCTCCTGACAACCGGGTGGGCACGCCGCGGAGATGGCGGGGACCACGATCGAGGGGGTCGGAGGCGAGGTCGTCCCGGCGGTGGACGTCGTCCCGGCGGTGGAAGCGGTGCCGGCTGTCGCCGAGCGCCCAGGCGTGGCGGACGATAGGCCGCAGGCTGTCACCAATACGCCGAGTCCGATGGCGATGGCGCCGAGAGCAAGGCGCCCGTGGGGCCTCATGGAGCCGAGCATAGGACCGTCGAACTGCTCCGGCTCTGGCCCAGCCCGGGTCGCCGGCCCAGCGATCCGGCAGGGTCGCTGGCGAGATGCACCGGTGTCATGGTCCCGCCGGGCTAAACTACGGATCTGTAGTTCCACAGGACAAGGACGCCTGATGACGAGGACCCTCGCTCGTAATCGTGCCGGATGGGCCAGTGCAGTGACGGTGGTGTGCCGCTGCGGGAAGCGGCTCGCCGTTCTCGACGAACAGTTTCCGGGCTGGGTCGACGGCGCGATGACGGATCACGTCGAATGGACGAAGACCAGGAGCGACTCGGGCAAGGTCGTGTACTGGTGGCGGGTGCGGTGTCGCCGGTGCGGTCGCGACCGGCGTGGACCGGAATCGCAGTTGCTCGCCTTCGTGCGTGAGTGCAAGGCCGAGGGTCTGACGAAGGCCACCTTCCCGGAGTGACCCGCACGTCGGCGTGACCAGCGCCGGAGCACGAGGGGTGCCACGGTTCGTCGCCCGGCGCGCGCCCGTGGACGGCCGTCGCGGCAAACGGCCTGCGGGGCAATATCGGCGATGCTTGACTTGCTCCCCGGACCAGGGTAGGGGCGGCACGAGTGAGCGATCGAGCGGACGGTTCGAAAGCTCAAGAAGGGAATCGGATCCACCGGCAGTCGCCGATCGGCAAGGACCGGTGGCACAGCGGATCCCGGCCGGGGATCCCGCCCCCGCACCCAGCGTGCGGCCCGGCGAAGTGGCCGGCGATTCACCCAGATCGCCGTGGGTGCGACGGTCTCCAGCACCGCTCCAGGGAAGAGATCACCCGGGATGGGTAGACCGGGGCCCTGGGCGTCCTCGCCCGCACCACCCGGACCTCCCGGCGCCACGGAGGCGAGCCCGGGCGTGGTCCCGGTTCCAGCCGTTCAGAGCCACCAGCTGGTCG
>Ga0182030_10022288_pt1 | contig 11796 bp, 7 predicted proteins | sample 812S3MmetaG_FD_121299 | JGI IMG/M metagenome (GOLD analysis project Ga0182030, IMG submission 121299) | Permafrost microbial communities from Stordalen Mire, Sweden - 812S3M metaG (Illumina Assembly) | ecosystem: Environmental > Terrestrial > Soil > Wetlands > Permafrost | place: Sweden... | reverse complement strand
GTCGCGGTGAAGGGGGCGAAGAAGGGCAGCAACAACGTCACCGTCACCGTCGAAGCAGGGGGAAAATCGCAGGACATCACCGTGGATCGGGTGATCTCCGCCGTCGGCATCGTCGGCAATGTGGAAGGCATCGGGCTGGAAGGCACGGGGGTAAAAGTCGATCGCACCCATGTCACGATCGACGAATACTGCCGCACCGGCGAGCCCGGCGTGTACGCGATCGGCGACCTCGCCGGGCCGCCCTGGCTGGCGCACAAGGCGATGCATGAAGGCGTCATCTGCGTGGAGAAGATCGCCGGCCTGAACGATGTGCATCCGATGGATGTGCGCAACATCCCCGGCTGCACCTATTGCCGGCCACAGGTCGCCTCGGTGGGACTGACCGAGGCGCGTGCCAAGGAACTCGGGTACGAATTGAAAGTGGGAAAATTCCCGTTCATCGGCAACGGCAAGGCGATCGCCATGGGCGAGCCGGAGGGCCTGGTAAAGACCGTGTTCGATGCCAAAACCGGCGAACTTTTGGGCGCTCACATGATCGGCGCCGAGGTGACCGAGCTGATCCAGGGCTACGTCATCGCCCGCACGCTGGAGAGCACCGAAGTCGAGCTGATGCGCACGATCTTTCCGCACCCGACGATCAGCGAGGCGATGCACGAGGCGGTGCTGGCGGCGTACGGCCGGACGCTGCATTTTTGAAGCGCAGCATGCCAGAGTGGGTACTGTCATTGCGAGGCGCGGAGCGACGAAGCAATCTCCTGCCTGACGAGCGTACCCCGGCTCATCAGGCAGGAGATTGCTTCGTCGCTCCGCTTCTCGCAAGGACAGGTTGTTCCGGCAATTCCGCTCACGGTGAAAACGCTCTACAGCGCAACATGACCGGCACCCACGCATCTGCAGTAGCCGCATGACCGGCATCAACGCCAATGAAGCGCCATGACGGCCCTCTACGCGTCCGCAGGTCCACCATGATGGCCACGAAAGTCGACTGCGCCGGGCTGGAAGTTCTCGGCGAACTGGAACCGGAACGTCTGGCGCGCGTCGCCGCACAATGCCGCATCGTTGCATTCCAGGCGCAGCAAACCATCCTGCGTCAGGGCGCCCCGAACGACCAGGTGCATTTCGTCCTGTCCGGCCGCGTGCATCTCTATTTCGACGCCGTCATCCAGGCGCAGCCAATCGAGATCGGTGCCGGCCGCATGTTCGGCGAGATGTCCGTGATCGACGAATTGCCGGTCTCCGCCTTTATCGTTGCCGCGGAACCCTGTCGCATTCTGCTGCTGCCGGCACAAATCTTCTGGTCCGAAGTGGTTCCCGCGTCCGGCATGGCGCGCGCGATCATGCGCTCGATCACCGGCCGCATCCGATCCGATTCGACGGCCCTGTTGCAGGCCATGCACGATCGCATCCAGCACGCCGCCCTGGAACATGAATTCCTGCTCGCGCGGCAGATCCAGATGGGCATGCTGCGGCGGGCGGACCCGTGGTTCCCGGATCGCCGCGATTTCGCGATTGCTGCCAGGATCGAGCCGGCCAAGGCCGTCGGCGGCGATTTCTACGACGCTTTCCTGCTCGACCACGACCACCTCGTCGTCGCGATCGGCGACGCTGCCGGCAAGGGCGTCGGTGCGGCATTGTTCATGATGCGCGCCCTTACTTTGCTCCGCAGTGCCACGGCCAACTGGGTTTCGCTGGCCGATACGCTGCGCGGCGTGAACCGCACGCTGGCGGACGGCAACGAAGCGTCAATGTTCCTGACGCTGTTCATGGCAGTGCTCGATCTGCGGACCGGCGTGCTGGACTGCATCAACTTCGGCCACCTGCCCCCGTTGATCCGGTCGCCGGATGGCTCGGTCGCGTATCGAAAGCTGGCGCCCGGCATGATGTTCGGTTTGTTCCGCCAGGCCGAAGGTGCTGCCGGCAGCGTAGTCTTGCTGCCCGGATCGACGCTCGTGTTGTTCTCCGACGGCGTCACGGAATCCGAGGACTCTGGTCAACAGCAGTTCGGCTTGGACGGATTGCGGGAAGCCGCCGCCCGCGCGACGACACCGGACCCGGATGCCATGGTCGGGCTGATCGCCGCGGCAGTGACCGATCATGCCGGCGCCGCCGATCAGGCCGACGACATGACGATCCTGGCGGTGACATTCAACGGCATCCAGACAACGGTCGAGCCATGCGGCAGATTGGTGCGGGACGCATCGCACTAGCACCGGCGACCGCATGAACCATTGATGAAGGACCCGCTATCCGCTTGCATTTCTCGCCAACTCTAGGCCTGCTGCGCGGTCACGCCCCACCAGCAAGGAGCCACGCCATGGGCAACCCATTCGTGCATGTGGAACTGAACACCACGGATCTCGGCGCAGCGAAGACGTTCTACCAGGCGCTGTTCGACTGGAAGCTGGAAGACATGGATGTCGGCGGCGGCATGGCCTACACGATGATCGGCGTGGGCGAGGGAACCGGCGGCGGCATGATGACGCATCCGATGCCGGGTGCGCCCTCGGCGTGGCTACCCTATGTCCTGGTGGACGATATCGTGGCGGCAACGGCGAAAGCGAAGTCGCTCGGCGCCTCGGTGATCCGTGACGTGATGGAGGTGATGGAGGCGGGCTCGCTCTCGATCATCATGGATCCGACAGGAGCAGTACTGGGCCTGTGGCAGCCAAAGGCGCACTGACCGGTCGGTCTCGATCCCGGCTGGGACGGTCGGAGCGTCAGGCGGGAATCAGCCCCGAAAGGCATTGAATAGCCGCCAACTGCCGCTTGACGCCCCCCATTCCCCCCGCCACTTCTAGCGCGCCATGGCCACTCACCTCGTCATCGACCACCGCGCCGGTACGCCGCGTCATCCGGAAAAGGCGCACCGCCCGGACAACCCGATCCAGCGCAAGCCCGCCTGGATCCGGGTCAAGGCGCCCACCCACCCGGTGTACCACGAGACGCGCAACCTGATGCGGGAGAACCGCCTCGTCACCGTTTGCGAGGAAGCCGCCTGTCCGAATATCGGTGAGTGCTGGAGCCAGCGCCACGCCACCATGATGATCATGGGCGACACCTGCACCCGTGCCTGCGCGTTCTGCAACGTGCGCACCGGCCATCCGCTCGCGTTGGACGCCGGCGAACCCGAGCGGGTTGCCGACGCGGTGGCCCGGCTCGGACTGAAGCACGTCGTCGTCACCTCGGTGGATCGCGACGACCTGGCGGATGGGGGCGCCGGTCATTTCGCGGCGACGATCCGGGCGCTGCGCGAAGCTGCGCCGGCCACCACGATCGAGGTGCTGACCCCCGATTTCATGCGCAAGCCGGGCGCCATGGAAATCGTCGCCAACGCCCGCCCCGACGTGTTCAACCACAACCTGGAAACCGTGCCGCGGCTGTATCCCGGCATCCGCCCCGGCGCCCGCTACTACCAGTCGCTGCGCTTGCTCGATGCGGTGAAGCAGCGTGATCCGACGATCTTCACCAAGTCCGGCATGATGGTCGGGCTGGGAGAGGGGCGCGCCGAGGTCATGCAGGTGATGGACGATTTGCGCGTCGCCGACGTCGATTTCCTCACCATCGGCCAGTATTTGCAGCCGACGGTGAAACACGCTGCGGTCGATCGGTTCGTCACGCCGGAGGAATTTGCCGACTATGCCGCGCTGGCCCGCGCCAAGGGGTTCCTGCTGGTCTCCGCCACGCCATTGACCCGCAGCTCGTATCACGCCGATGCGGACTTCGCAGCGCTGCGTGACGCGCGGGAAGCCGGTCGCGCTGCGCGGGAAACACGACACGACGCGCGGACAGTGGCGCACGACGTGCCGGCAGCGGGGCACGATGCGCGCGAAGCCGGGCACGATGCGCCGGATGCGGGGCACGCAGCGCGGGGGGCGGGGCACGCCGCGCGGCAAGCCGGCCGTGTCGTTGCGTCAGAGCCCACGACCGCTCCGCAACAGGCAGACCCCGCCGCACGCTGATGCCCACCCACGCCGAGCGCCAGATCATCCCCTACCGGCCCGACCAGTTGTTCGACCTGGTCGCCGACGTCGCCAAGTATCCGCAGTTCCTGCCCTGGTGCGTCGCCACGCGGGTGCGCCACCGCACCGAGCATGAATTGGTGGCCGACATGACCATCGGCTTCGGACCGTTCCGCGAGACCTTCGCCACCCGCGACACGCTGGACCGGCCGCGCACGGTGAAGGTGCGCTACGAGACCGGCCCGTTCCGCTACCTCAACAACGAATGGAACTTCCTGCCGCACGCGAACGGCACCGAGGTGGCGTTCTTCGTGGATTTCGAATTCCGCAGCCGCATCCTGCAATCCGCGATCGGGGTGGTGTTCAACGAGGCGGTGCGCCGCATGGTGAAAGCATTTCAGAAGCGGGCGCGGGACGTGTACGGGCCGCCAATCGCACCGCGGGCGGCCGCGCCATCGCCGGCCGCCGAGCCCGGTTGACCGCCGGCGAGACATGCTGCGGCGTCCCGCTGGAGCATTTACACCGTGAGTGGAAACGCCTAGCCGACCCTGTCATTGCGAGGCGCTCGCGCCGAAGCAATCTCCTGCCTGACGAGCGTACCTCTGCTCGTCAGGCAGGAGATTGCTTCGGCGCGAGCGCCTCGCAATGACAGGGTCGGGAAGATTCCGGTCAGGGTGGATATGCTCTAAACGTCACAACGTGATAAAATCGTCAATAGTTCAATATCGGCGCGCGAACGATATCGGTTGTATGTTCACATCTTCGAATCGCCGCCAACTATCCTGTTGCTGTCTCGGATAGTTCACGCATATACAACCGAATAATTGCGACGTCCGGACCGAACGCGGGTTCGGACCATGCCGTCGATCCGGAATGCGGGCGCCCGACCCGTCATTCCGCAACCCCGCCGACACCATGCATGCCGTACAGACAGCGTCCCCATCTCATGAGTCTGCGTTATGGCACCGGCCAGTGAAATCGAGGTTTCTCAAAGGACGGTACCACGCATACCGGGCACGCCGCGTGGGGTCGGCGGCTGCCCCGCCCGATGCCGCCGGGCCACGACGCTCGGCGAGCGGCATGACCCGGCGCGGCATGACCCGGCGCGACATGACCCGGCACGGCGACTTGGCGCGGCATGACCTGGAGCGGCATGACCTGGCGCTGGATGCCGACAGCAATGCCTGGCGGCGACGCCGCAAGCCGGCCGCTCCTGGCCGCCACCTCGCCACGTCGCACGGCCTTGTTCGTCGGCGCGATCCTGCTTGCGGGCCTGGTATTCCTGCTCGGGCTGTGGACCGAAGCCTTCGTGCTGATCGGCTCCGAGCAACGCACCGCCATCGAGCATGGCCGCATCGACGCCAGCAATCTCAGCGCCGCCTTCCAGGACGAGGTGAGCCGCGAACTCGACAATGTCACCGCTGCCATGAAGCTGGTCGCGGCACGCATGCGTGCGGCACCGAACGGGTTCGACGTGCATGACTGGGCGGCGCAGATCCCCCTGTTGTCGTCCGCGACCATCCAGGCAGCCATCATCGGACCGGACGGCCGATTGCTCTCCAGCACGCTGGATCCGCACCCCGCGCCGATCGATCTGAGCGATCGCGAGCATTTCCGCGCCCAACGCGACGGCACCCAGCATGGTGTATTCATTGGCAAGCCGGTGATTGGCCGGGTGTCCGGCCGCTGGAGCATCCCGATCAGCATGCGCGTGGACGCGACGGATGGCCGCTTCCTGGGGGTGGTCGTATTCCTGCTGGCGCCGAACCAGCTCACCAGGCTGCATCGGTCGATCGATTTCGGGCGCGGCGGGGTGATCGCGCTGTTCGGACTCGACAACATCGTCCGGGCGCGGTTTGCCGCCGACAGTCCGGACGGCACGAATGGCATCGGACATATGGTCCGGCCGCTCGCTGCACGCGCCGATGCGGACGCAGCGCACGACATCGTCCACACCTCGCAAAGTCCCGTCGATCACGTCGTCAGGATCTACAGCGACCGCCGGCTTGAGGGCTATCCGTTGTTCGTCGCGGTCGGGCTCGACCTGGACGAAGTGCTGGCGCCATCCCGCGCGCATGCCCCGGAGATCGAGTTCACGGCGGCGGCGGTGTCGCTCCTGCTGTGCGGCCTGCTTGCGGCGCTCATCAGCGAGGTGCGCCGGCGCGCCCGGCACGAGGCGCAGCTTGCCGCGGAACGATCGGCGCTGGCGGCCGACGTCGCGTTGCGCCGGCAGGTCGAGCAACAACTGCGCGACAGCGAGCAGAAATTTCATGATATTGCCGAAGTCAGCGGCGACTGGATCTGGGAAACCGATGCGGAGCACCGGTTCACCTCCCTGACCGCAGATGCGTTCAACGATCCGCAACGGATCGGTGTCGGCGAGGCGGCCACCATCGGCCGCACGCGATGGGACCTGGCAAGCGCCGATCCCGAACAGGACGACAAGTGGCGCCAGCACAAGGCCGACCTGGATGCGCACCGGCCATTCCGGCTGTTCCGCTATGCGATCCGAGGGATCGATGGCCAGTTCCGGCACTTTGTCGTCAGCGGCAAGCCGGTGTTCGACCCCAGCGGCACTTTCCTGGGCTATCGCGGCACGGCCACCAACGAAACGCCGATCGTCATCGCGCTGGAGCGGGCGGAGCAAGCCGAGGCCCTGCTGCGCGATGCCATGGACAGCGTGTCCGAAGGCTTCGTCATTTTCGACAGCGACGACCGCCTGGTGATGTGCAACGAGGCGTATCGCCGCCTGTATCCGGCCAGCGCGTCTCTCATGGTGCCCGGCGTGACATTCGAGACGCTGGTGCGGAACACCCTGGTCAGCGGGCATTATCCGGACGCCGCCGGGCAGGAGGAAGCGTGGGTCGCCAACTTCCTGGAGATCCATAACCAGGCGAACCGCGAGATCGAAACGCAGGTGCGGGACGGCCGCTGGATCCTGGTGTCGGAGCGCCGGATGCGCAACGGCGGCCTGGCCGGGCTACGGGTCGATGTCACCGAATTCAAACGCATCCAGGGCGCCTTGAGCGAAAGCGAACGGCGGCTGCGCGATTTCGCCGAGATGGCGTCCGACTGGTTCTGGGAGCAGGACGCCGAGCTTCGCTTCGTCTGGTTCTCTGACGGATTACGGACGCTCAATACACCGTCGCAGCCCTATACCGGGCGCCGGCGGTGGGAGATGAACCCCGACGGGGCCACGCCGGAACAATGGGAGGCGCACAAGGCCGATCTTGCCGCACGGCGGCCGTTCCGGGATTTCCGTTACGACATGCGCGGCGCCGATGGCATGGTGCGGCACGTCACCATCCACGGTGACCCGCTGTTCGACGATGTCGGACAGTTTGCCGGCTATCGCGGCATCGGTCGCGACATCACGGCCCAGATCGAAGCCGAACAGGAGTTGGAGCGCGCCAAGGAGCGGGCCGAGCAAGCCGAAACCCTGCTGCGCGACGCGGTGGACAGCATTTCGGAGGGGTTCGTGATCTTCGATCGCGAGGACTGCTTCGTGATGTGCAACGAGGCCTATCGGCAGATCTATCCGGAGGGGATCGAGACCCTGGTGCCGGGTGTGTCGTTCGAGGATTTCCTGCGCGTGGCCCATGCCAAGGGCGGCGGCAACGCCGACTGGCGTGGCCGCGAAGCGGAATGGCGCGCCGAACGGCTGCGGCACCACCAGGAAGCCAGGGGCTCGATCGAGTATCACCGTGCCGACGGATGCTGGTACCTGGTCACCGACCGGCGGATGAAGAATGGCGGCATCGCCGGGCTGCGCATAGACATCACCGCGCTGAAGCAGGCCCAGGCGGCGCTGCGCGAGAGCGAGGAGCGGCTCGACCGCGCCCAGGCGATTGCCGGCATGGGCAGTTGGGAACTGGATGTCGCCACCGGCCGGTATGTCTGGTCGAAAGAGATGTACCGCATTCGCGGTCTGTCAGAGGAGGATTTCGAGCCGCATCTCGATACCGCCTCCAGTTTCGTTCATCCCGAGGACTACCCGGCGGCGCAACGCTGGATCGCTGCTCTGATAGCGGGACAAGAGCAAAGAACGCTCGATGCGAGGATGCTCCGGCCGAACGGCGACGTGCGGCTGCTGCGGGTGGAAGGCCGGCCGGTGGCGGACCAGGACGGCGTTGTGCGTCGCGTCGCCGGCACCATGCAGGACATCACCGAGCGCCGGCTGATCGAGCGCCAGCTCGCGCAGGCGCAGAAGATGGAGGCGATCGGCAATCTCACCGGCGGCATGGCGCACGATTTCAACAACGTGCTGGGCGTCGTCATCGGCAACCTCGATCTGCTGAAACGGTTCATCAAGGACGATCCGGCGGCGGCCGACCTTTGCGCCGAGGCGCTGGACGGGGCGAGCCGCTGCACCGATCTGATCCGCCGCTTGCTCGCCTTCGCACGGCGGCAATCGCTACGGCCGGAAATCATCGACATGAACGGCCTGGTGGGTGACATCGCCCGCTTGCTGGGCCGCATCCTGGGCGAGGGCATCGCGCTGAACCTGCACCTGGATGCCGGGCTGCGGCGGGTGACGGCGGACCCGTCGCAACTCGAAGCCGCGCTGGTCAATTTCGCCACCAACGCCCGCGATGCGATGCCGAAGGGCGGACGCCTGGACGTCAGCACCAGCAACGTCGTGCTCGATGCCAGCTATGCTGCGCTGCATCCCGACGTCTCGCCCGGCGCCTATGTGCGGATCGAGATCAGCGACACCGGCACCGGCATCCCGCCCGAGATCATCGGCCGCATCTTCGAGCCGTTCTTCACCACGAAGGAGCCCGGGCGAGGCACCGGGCTGGGGCTGTCGATGGCGTTCGGCTTCGTCAAGCAGTCCGGCGGCCATCTGTCGGTGTACAGCGAGCCCGGGCTCGGCACGACGTTCCGGCTGTACCTGCCGAGCGTTGCGGTGGAAGACATGGTGGCTGACTCACCCATGGATGATGCCACGGTGGCCGGCGGCGACGAGACAGTGCTCGTGGTGGAGGACAACGCGCAGCTTCGGCAATCCACCGTGCGGCAACTGGCGGAGCTGGGCTACCGGGTGCTCACGGCGGAGCATGCGGCGGCGGCGCTGGCGATCCTGTCCGGCCAGCGCGTGGACTTGCTGTTGACCGACGTGGTGATGCCGGGAAGCATGGACGGGCTTGACCTGGCGCATCACGCGCTGACGTTGCGCCCGGATCTGAAGATATTGCTGACCTCGGGCTTCCCGGCTTTGCGGGGGGCTGACCAGCGGATGGTCGATTGCGCGTTCCCGATGCTGCCCAAGCCGTCGCGCCGGGACGAATTGGCCCGGATGGTGCGCGAAGTGCTGGATGCCGGCGGCGGCCGGACGACCGAGACGATGCAACGAGGCTTCGTACTGGCGGCTGGCTCCCTATATGAAGGTGATCCGGCCAGCGAAGGGAAGCGGCGGTGACGACGCGCATTCTGGTATTCGACGACGATGCCGCGGTCGGTCGCCTCGCGGTCAGGGTTGCCACCATGTCGGGCATGGCGGCGATGGCGGTGACGGACGCCGGCTCGTTTGCCCAGCGTTTGCGCACCCAGCCGCCGCAGATCGTGCTGCTGGACCTGCAACTCGGCGAAACCGACGGCGTAGAGCAATTGCGGCTACTGGCGGAGCGGCAATATGGCGGCGCGCTGGTGTTGATGAGCGGCTTCGATGCCCGCGTGCTGGGCACCGCGCGGGCGCTGGGACAGAGCCTGGGCCTGAATGTCGAGGCCGTGCTGCAAAAGCCGCTGCGCGTTGCGGAGCTGGAAACGGTACTGCGCAAGCTGCAATCCGTCGGCCAGTCGCCCTCGGCCGAGCGGCTGCTGACGGCGATCGCGAATGACGAGCTGGTGCTGGAGTTCCAGCCGGTGGTGTGCCGCAAGCCGAAGCTGCTCAAGAAGCTGGAGGCCCTGGTGCGCTGGGAGCACCCGGGCTCCGGGCGCATCCCGCCCGGCGACTTCCTGCCGCTGGTGGAGAGCAATACCGGCGTCATCGACGCGCTGACCGACTGGGTGGTGGGCGCGGCGGTGGAAGCTTACCAGGTGTTGGCCGAGCTGGGCGTGCGGGTGCCTCTGTCGGTCAACATATCCACGCAGAACCTGCATGACCTGACGGTGCCGGACCGGCTGGAGCAGCGGCTGCGGTCGGGCGGGATGCCGCCGCGGCATCTGTGCCTGGAGATCACCGAGAGCGCGGCGTTCAAGGACGCCTCGGTGACCATGGACATCCTCAGCCGGGTACGGCTGAAGGGCATGCAGTTGTCGATCGACGATTTCGGGACGGGTTATTCGTCGCTGAAGATGCTGCGGCAGATGCCGTTCTCGGAGATCAAGATCGACCGGTCGTTTGTCGCCGACGCAACGACGTCGCGGGATTCGCGGGCGATCGTGAAGTCGATCATGGACCTGGCTGCGAACATGGAGATGGGCTGCGTCGCTGAGGGCGTCGAGACAGAGGAGACCGCCGAACTGCTGGAGCGGTTGGGCGTGTGCGACATCCAGGGGTTCCTGATCGCGCTGCCGATGCCGGTGGAGGCGGTTCCCGTGTGGCTGGCAAGCTGGCTGCGGGGCGATGCGGCGGTGACGCCGAGCCTCACGGGCGACGCGGCAGACGAACCGGAGATGGCAATTGGGGACGGCGAGGCCGCCAGCCTGTCGTTGGTGCCGCAGTCAGCGCAGGCCGCGGTGCGGCTGCCGCCGCGGCAGCTTGAGGTGATGCAACTGCTGTCCGAAGGGTGTTCTGTGAAAGAGATCGCCCAGCGGCTGGATATCGGCGTTGGCCTGGTGAAGGTGAATCTGTCGCAGGCCTACGCTGCGCTGGGCGCCCGCAACCGGATCGAGGCCGTGGCACGCGCGCAGGGATTGTTTGAGGCCCGGACAGGCACGCAGGGTTAGAGCCGTTTTCACCGTGAATGGAAACTGTCATTGCGAGGCGCGCAGCGCCGAAGCAATCTCCTGCCTGACGAGCGTACCTCGGCTTGTCAGGCAGGAGATTGCTTCGGCGCTGCGCGCCTCCTAATGACAGGATGTTCCGGTGATTCCACTCACGGTGAAAACGCTCTGGAAAGATACCGCCTCGGCCGATCGGTCCATCATTCGGCACTCGGTATCATACCAACCCGCGGTAAGAGTGACCCATGTGTGATGACCCATGTGTCATGGCCGGGCATCACCTGGCCATCTTCGCAACATCGATCGGTAGCATCCCATGAAAGCATTCTTGCCTCACGGTGACTGAACCCCATGCAAACATTCGCGCCTCATAGCGCGGGAGACGGCCCGGTCAGAGGAATGCAATCGGCGACAACGCGTGCTCTGAACACCGGCTCGACCGTCGCCAGATCAACGATGTCAACCTTGAAGGGCAGATCAGATTCGGACAGCGCCTCGGCAATCCGGGCAAGCATGTCCAATCCAAGCGGCCGACTCCATTCCAGCGCCAGATCCAGATCGGAATACCGCCGTGCCCCGCCGTGCGCACGCGATCCGAATACGCAGGCGCGCGAGCCGGCCGGCAGGTGCGCGGCCAAAACGCTGCGCAGGATAGCGAGGTGGTCCTCGCTCAGGTCGAGCGTTGTCGTCATCGCAGGCGCTGCTGGAGTTGGCCGCTGAGATACGCCGCTTCGGCCAGAAAGTCCGGGATGCCTTGGGCAACCTGCGCGGCAATCGCGACCGCATAGGCATGACTGGTCCGTGCCCGCATATCACGGTAGCGACGCCACGTCGGCCAATCACTGCGCAGCAGCCCTTGCCGATTTCCGGTGCGGATCAGGTCCTGGAACGGCATCTGGTCGTAGATGTCCGGCGACGGCGCAACCATCCGCAGGTAGCGCCGCAGCAT
>Ga0182030_10022287_pt1 | contig 11796 bp, 6 predicted proteins | sample 812S3MmetaG_FD_121299 | JGI IMG/M metagenome (GOLD analysis project Ga0182030, IMG submission 121299) | Permafrost microbial communities from Stordalen Mire, Sweden - 812S3M metaG (Illumina Assembly) | ecosystem: Environmental > Terrestrial > Soil > Wetlands > Permafrost | place: Sweden... | reverse complement strand
GCGCAATGGAGCCAGAGACGTCCCTCGGGAACGTCGGCGTCGGCCAGTTGATGCACCGGAATATGGTGGGCCCCTTCGAGGTGTCCCTGATCCCACTCCTCTTGGCGTCGCACGTCGACGACCGTGACGTCGTCGGTCCACTCAGCTGCGAGATGTTCGAACGTGGCCAGGCGGAGATGGGCCGATAGCGAGGTGGCTGGGGGTATGACCGTGCCCACCGGAAGGTCCAAACCGATGTGGGCCAGCGTGCTCCTGGCCCGGTCCAGCTGAGATTGGTCCGAAGCAAGGAGGCCGAACGGGGCGCCCCAGGCCATGGTCCATCCGACATAGGTCGCCAGCGGACCGTCGATACCGGCGTTGACGGTCCCGGGGACATGGGCCGCACCGAAGAGGGTCCGGGGCCGCACATCGATGATCCACAGGAGCGCGGCCAGCTCCTCGAGTCCGTCGTGAGGAAGCTCGGGGACGGGTTGGCGATAGGTGGGGGATACGAGTCCGGCGCGGTTTCGTTCGGCCATGTGGGAGAAGTAGCTGGGGTACTCCCCGTAGCCGGCGAGCAACGTCTCCACAAAGGCATCCCGATCGAGCCGGGCAGCCGGGTTGTCCTGGCGCTCACGGTCGATGGTGGTCTCCGTTCCCGTGCATGGCGTGGCAGAACAGAAGCTACCGAACCCGTGGGTCGGGTGCACCACTGCCTCACCCGGCAGGCTGTAGAGCATCGATCGCACGGAGGCCCACTGTTCAGCGGCCAACCCCGAGGTGAGCTCCGAGCCGAGCAGATCGGTGCGCCCGACGGAACCGATGAGCAGGGACCCACCAGTGAAGACCACGCACTGGTTCCCTTCGGTCACCACGAACGACTGGTGGAGGAGCGTGTGGCCAGGCGTGGCCACTGCGGTCAAGGAAAGTGAACCGATGCGGAACAGATCGCCGTCGACGATGCCGTGGGCCCCGCTGACCTGCTCACCAGCACTTACCGCGTAGGTGGCCCCGGTGGCCCGGGCGAGCTCCGGGCCACCGCTCACATGGTCATTGTGCAGGTGCGTGTCCACGACGAGTTCGAGCGCCAGTCCGTGCGACCGGAGGATGTCCACTACGCCATCCGAAGGGCGAGGTGGGTCGACGACGATGGCTGCCGACCCGTCCGTTACGAGGTAGGACCGGTTTCCGAGGTCCGAGGCATCGATCGGCATCACTTGCATCAGGCACTCACCATCCCCTGCTCGTCCATATGCCAGAGCGCGCCCGGGAGAACGAGTTGCCGTCGGCGCCGGGGCGTTGCCGAATCCGCGAAGCGAAGCGGTCAGGCCCGTCAGGCAGGGCACCCATGCCGTTGGCGCAGGCATCGAGGAGATGAATCGGGTCGTCAGCGCCGTTGGCGACCCCCGGCCTGGTTCGGGGCCCGATCATGACGATCCGGACCGGGACCGGCGCATCTCGCAGGAGATGCATGGCGCCCCCCGATGCCCCGCTACCGATTATTCCGGCTGATTCAGACCCGGGCCCCATGCCGCCATCGTAATCCCCAGTTGATCTATAGGGAAACAGACAAATGTGGATCCGATTAGTCAGGTTTCCCTCTGGACGGCGAGTCCCCGTCGACGGAGGTGGCCACTGACCAGGTTATTCTTATGGTCTGGATGGTCCGGGAGCCTGGCCATCGGGACGTGGGGATGTGTGAGAAATATCCTGAGACCCAAGAGTTGGCGTACCACGGAGTGCGCACTCCTACCGGAGTTGGGTGCGGAACGGGGTTGATTGGCACGGCTTGGTGCTCAAGGGCAAGGATCTACTGCAGTTGCACGGAGCCGGGTTGGGAGTGGCGATGACGCCGGAGCCGCGGTCGGCGCGGTGAGGCGGTGGCGACGTATGAGCGACCGATGTGCGGCCGGACAGTGCCACGACTCTCCGGCATGATGTGGCTATCCCGCCCCCGAGAGGAGTCCCATGATCCAACGGACTGACATGCAGGTACGCACGCCCGATGGACTCTGCCCCTTCACCATGATGGCGCCAGATGTCGAGGGTTCTTGGCCGGCGGTCATCATGTTCATGGATGCTGGAGGCGTGCGCCCGGCGATGTTGGAGATGGCGGGGCATCTGGCGGGCATGGGCTATGTCGCCTTCCTGCCCGAGATGTACTACCGGCATGGACCGTACGAGCCGTTCAACATCGATACGGCCTTCACCGACCCTGACGAGCGCGCCCGGTTGATGACCCTGGCCCGGAGTGTCACCAAGGCCATGGTGGCGATCGATGCCGGCGCATTCCTCGAGTTCCTCTCCGGCCGACCAGAGGTGGCCGGCTCGAAGGTCGGAACGACCGGCTATTGCATGGGAGGTGGGATGTCGCTCACCGCTGCCGCCTCTCATCCCGATCGAATAGCCGCCGCGGCATCATTCCACGGTGGTCAGCTGGCGAGCGACGCGCCGGACAGCCCACACCGCATCGTCGGGCGCATCAGAGGGCGGGTGTACGTGGCTGCCGCGGAAAACGATGATTCGTTTCCACCCGAGCAGGCCAAGCTCCTCGAGGACGCCTTGACCGAGGCAGGTGTCGACTACACCTTCGAGACCTATCCGGCGCACCATGGCTTCACCGTGCCTGACAACCCGACGTATGACCCCGATGCCGCGTCCCGTCATTGGCGAGCGCTAACCGAACTGTTCGGGGCGACCCTTTCAAGCTGACCAGTAGGACCGTCTATGTCGCTTCATCGGCTCGGGAGTTCTTGCTGGGTCGGAGTGGCGGCGAACGGTGCTGCGAGAGCACCACGATGCCGGCTGTGTTCGCACCACTGGTCTGGGCCGGAATTTCGACGATGATGCTCAAGCCGTCATCGCAGTTGGTGGCTCGATACAAGATCCCTGCCGCGGTCATTGTCGATGCCTACGATCAAATGCAGCTCACCGGGCGGAAACCCGGGCGTCCCTGTCCAAGGTCCGCGAGCTGTGCGAAGAACTCGGCCTGGTCAATGGTCCATTCTCGGTACTGTGGGTCTCAGCGGTCCGGCGTGAACCTCCGGCGGGACGGGCTTCGGTCAGCCATCTGATCAAGGCGTATAAATGGCTACCGTCCGGGGGTTTCGAAGCGCACCGGCAACGAAGTGGGCGACCGGAAGATCATCCCCCGAATATGGGGATCACTATCGCCGGGGTCCAGGGTGAGGTTGGGAAGCCGATCGAGGACCTTGTTGACCAGCGTCCGGGTCTCGAGCCGGGCCAGGTGCATGCCCAGGCACATGTGGGGCCCGTGGGCGAAGGCCAGGTGGGGGAGGGCGGGTCGGAAGATATCGAACTCCTCGGCGTTCTCCCATCTGGTCTCGTCGTGATTGGCTGAGCCCAGGCAGGTCGTAACGCTAGCCCCTTCCGGGATCGTCACGCCGGCTATTTCCACCTCGCGGGTTGCCGTCCGGTTGATCTGTAGGAGGGGCGGCTCATACCGCAAGGCTTCCTCGATGGCCTGGGCCAGCAATGACCGGTCCCGCACCACGGCATCGAGTTGATCGGTATGGGTGAGCAACAGATAGAGCAGGTTGCCTGACGATCGGTAGGTGGTCTCCGCTCCGGCCGGGAGCAGGAGCCGCAAGAAGGCGTAGATGGCCTCGTCGTCGAGCGACTCCCCGTCCACCCGGGCCTGGACCAGATCGCTGATGACGTCGTCCCGCGGATGGACACGACGGTCGGCAACGATGCCGGCGAAGTACTCACGCAGGCTTTCTGACGCCTGCAGGCCACGATCGATATCGGCACCAAGGCTGATGAGCTCGATCGACCATCGTTGGAACTGGGCGAAATCCTCTTCGGGAAGCCCCAGGATCCTGGCGATCACCCGCACCGGGAACTCGAAGGTCAGTTCCCGGACCAGATCGGCCTGGCCGCGGTCGATAAAGCGATCGATCAGCTCGTCGACGATGGGGGCGATGAACTCCGGTTCCCACCGGGCCAGCGATCTCTCGCGGAACGCTTCAGTCACCAGATTCCGGTTCTGACGGTGCTCGGGGTCGTCCATGCCCAGGATCATGTGGCCCATCACGACGCCGATGGTGGCGTCATACCCGGTTGAGGTGAAGGTCTTCGGATCGCGGAGGACCTTCGAACAGTCGTCGTAGCGGAAGAGGATCCACTCGTCGGACAGTTCGATACCCTCCGGGAGCAGCTCGGGGTTCATGAAGTTGCCCGTCCATACCGGCTCGTCCCTCCGCTTTAGGGCGAAGTCGGGGTACGGGTCCCTGGCATCCCCTCCCACCACGTCGACAAAGGTGTCGTACGGGTTGTACTCCGGGTCTTCGGTCTCCTGATCCTTCAGTGTCATTCTGTGACCTCATCGAATTCTCCGCCGGGAAGCGGCTCGAACCTCACTGTACCGGCACAGCAATCGGCTGGCAGTGCGCCGGCGGGGCCGGCTCCTCCTCGGCATGGGGATGGACGGAATATGAGGCCGCCAAGGAGTCGTGGCGGCGCGGATTCGTTGCCAGGTTACAAGCGGTCGCACGCACTTGAGCTGATGAGAGGGTAGATGGGCAACGTCTGCCCAGCGGTCGGGCTCGGTCACGCCGGCCCTCGAGCTCAGCTCAGCTCAGCTCAGGAATCCAATCGCCATGGGCGACCAGCAGCTCGTCGACCAGTTCGTAGATCTGATCGATGTCGAGTTCGGCTGCCGTGTGGGGGTCGAGCATGGCTGCGTGGTACACGTGCTGGACTCGCCCGGTCAGGGCGGCCTCGACCGTGAGTTCCTGCACGTTGACATTGGTCCTGATCAGAGCGGCGAGTTGCGGCGGTAAGGCGCCGATCTGTGTCGGCTGCACGCCATTCCCGTCCACCAGGCATGGCACCTCAACCGTGCAGCCGCTCGGAAGATCGTCGATGAGTCCGACGTTGGCCACATTGCCGTAGATGGTCCGCGGTCGACCGGTCTCGATGCTGCGGATGATCGTCGCGGCGTACTCGCCACTCGGGCCCACCCTGAGGGCAGGGCCATCTTCCAGGCGCTTCCGCTCGGCCTCCCAATCCTCGATTTGAGCCACGCAACGTCTCGGGTACTCATCGAGCGGGATGTTGAATTGTCCGATCAGGTCGGGTCGATCGCGCTTGATGAACCACGGAACGTACTCGGCGAAATGCTCACTCGACTCGGTTACGAAGTAGCCCAACCGTCGCAGCATCTCGTAGCGAACCCGATTGTCCTCGGGGATCTGACCCGAATCGGCGAGAGCCCGCAGGCGAGGGTAGAGGTCTTCGCCGTCCCGCTCGAAACGGAGGTAGAACGCCATGTGGTTGATCCCTGCGGCCAGGTAGTTGATCTCGCCGTAGTTGATGCCGAGGTCAAGGGAGAGTTCGAAGGCCGTTCCCTGCACGCTGTGGCACAGCCCGACCGTCCGGACCTTGCTGGCCCGGTTGACGGCCCGGCAGTTCATGGCCATGGGATTGGAGTAGTTGAGGAACCACACGTCAGGACACAGCTCCTCCATGTCCGCGCACATGGACAGAAGAACGGGGATGGTACGCAGCCCGCGCATGATGCCACCGATACCCAGCGTGTCGGCGATGGTCTGGCGCAGGCCGAAGCGCTTCGGTACCTCGAAGTCCGTGACGGTGCACGGCTCGTAGCCACCGACCTGGATCATGTTGATGGCGTAATCGGCGCCATCGAGAGCGGCGCGTCGATCGGTGGTGGCGGAGATCTTGGCCGGGGCGTTGAACGCCTCGCAGACCCTGCGGGCCACCAGCTCTGAGGTGACCAGGCGTTCGGCATCGATGTCGTGCAACACGATTTCGGAGTCGGCCAGTTCCTTGTAGCCGAGGATGTCGCTGAGCAGGTTGCGGGTAAACACGGTACTGCCGGCACCGAGGAATACCGTTTTGGCCATGGACCGGAGGATACTGCCTGTCACTGCGCCGGGCCTGGCGATGCGGTCGGCCCGCTGGACGTCCCACGCCATAGTCTTGAGAGCATGACGAGCCACCGCATCGCCATCGTTCCCCATACCCACTGGGACAGAGAGTGGTACCAGTCCTACCAGGAGTTCCGACTGAATCTGGTGGACATGGTCGATGCCCTTCTGGCTCTGCTCGAGTCCGACGTCAGCTACCCGTACTTCCTTCTGGACGGGCAGATGGCCATGGTGGACGACTATCTCGAGGTGCGGCCCGAGAACGAAGACCGGTTGCGGTCACTGGCGGCGGCCGGCCGTCTCGACGTAGGACCTTGGTACATCCTCATGGACGAGTTTTTGGCCTCCGGTGAGACCATCATCCGCAACCTGCAGATGGGGCTGGTCCGCGCCGCAGCCTTCGGTGGTGCCATGGAGGTCGGTTACCTGCCCGACATGTTCGGTCACATCGCACAGATGCCCCAAATCCTTCGGCTGGCCGGCTTCGCCGATGCCGTGGTGTGGCGAGGAGTGCCGTCATCGGTGACCAAGGATGCCTTCGTATGGGAGGCACCCGATGGCTCCGCAGTGCGAACCCAGTACCTGCCGACGGGCTACAGCAATGGGTCAGCCCTCCCTGATGAGGCCAAGGCCCTGGTGGAACGGGTGGCCGACCACGTCGAAGAGGCCGGTGAGTTCGCCCTCGGTGAGGTGCTGTACATGAATGGCTCCGACCACCTCAAGCCCCAGCCCTGGCTGGGCCGGGTGGTGGCCGAGGCCAACGGTCTCCAGGATGAATTGGTGTTCAGGGTCACCACCCTCCCCGAGTTCCTGTCCGCCGCACCGTCCGGGGGCCTGGAGCACTGGAAAGGGGAGCTCCGGTCGGGCTTCCGCTCCGACATGTTGATGGGCGTCACGTCGAACCGGGTCGACGTGAAGCGGTTGGGCGGGCTGGTGACGCGGGAACTGGAAGGCCGAGCGGAGCCGCTGGCCGCGCTCTTTCAATCGCCGTCGGAGTGGCCCCAACGCCAGCTCGAACTGGCCTGGAAGGAGGTAGTCCGTAACTCGGCCCACGACTCTATCTGTGCCTGCTCCGTCGACGACGTTGTCGATGCCGTGATGCACCGCTACGCCGAGGCGCGTGCAGTCGCCAAAGGCCTGGCCGACCGGGCCACCACATCACTGGCGATCTCGCTGTCCGAGCCGGGACCCCATGTGCTCAATCCGGTTCATCGCACCCGTGGAGGCCTCGTGGAGTTGGTGGTCGGAGCATCGGGGCCGCCCGGTGACCATGTGCAGGTACTGTCGGAGCGAACGGGCGGCCCGGGCCCCATGGTCCTTGATGCCGACACCGTACGCTCCATCCTCGGGATGTTGGAGAGCCCACAGATCGAGCACGACGCCTGGCTGCAGGCCATCGTGGTCGAGGAGGACGACCAGGGCATCGACGTCACGTTCGCCATCGGACCCGAGCAACGCAGCGACGTGCCCATCGCTCAAATCAAACGGGACATCTATGCCCGCCTCGAAGCCCGGCCTGACGCCGTGGTGCGGTTCGGCCTGGACCAGCCTCCCACCCGTCGCATCGTCGCCCGGGTGGGTGAGGTGCCCGGCTACGGATGGATGTCGTTCGGACCGGTGGCCCTGAGCCACCCGGCCCAGGTGAGCCGGCCCGGGGGACCGGTGACGCTTTCCAACGGTCTGGTGGCGGTCGAGGTCGACGGGACGCTCGGCACCTTCTCGCTCAACGGGCGGCCTGGCTATGGCCGCCTGGTCGACGGTGGGGATCTGGGTGATTCCTACAACTACTCTCCTCCGACCGAGGACTCGTTCGTCGACTCACCGGATGCGGTATCGGTCCGAATCGACGAGGACGGGCCGGTACGGGCCAGAGTGGTTGTGACGGCCAACTACCGCTGGCCGGATCATCTCGACGCCGGCTCGCAGGCCCGGGTGGGGGACCGCTCCGTGGAGGTCGAGACGGTGCTCGAGCTCAGAGCCGACGAGTCGGCGGTGCGGGTGACGACATCCTTCGTCAATCCAAGTCGTGATCACCGCCTGCGGGTGCACCTGCCTCTGCCGGAACCGGCCCGAACGTCACTGGCTGAGAGCGCCTTTGCGGTGGTCGAGCGCGGGCTCACGGTCGAGGGCCGGCCGGACGAGTTCGGCCTGCCCACGGCACCGGCTCATCGATTCGTCTCGGCCGGGGGTCTTACCGTGGTCCACGACGGTGTGTGCGAGTACGAGCTGATCGAGATAGCCACCTCTCCCTCGGGCGATTTCGCTTCGACCGTGGCCTTGACCGTGCTGCGCTCGACCGGCATGCTTTCCCGCTCCGGGATGGCCTACCGGCCGTTCCCGGCCGGACCCCAGACCCCCGTCGAGGGACTCCAGATGGTCGGTCGTCCCATCTCGCTGCGATATGCGCTGGCGATTGGGGCCGATGATCCGTTTGCCCTGGCCGACGACATCCTCCTGCCACTCGAGGTGGTGGACAGCCCAGGTGGAGGCAGTCGTCCGTCGAGCGGCCGCGAATTGAGTATCAGTGGTGCCGAGGTCAGTGCGGTGCGCCGAGTGGGTGGGGTGCTCGAGGTGCGGGTCTTCAACCCCCGATCTGAGCCGACCACGGTCACCATCGACGGACAGTCGGGCTGGCTGGTCGATCTGCGGGGGTATCCGCAGGATCCGTTCGAGGGCTCCTTCGAACTACGCCCCTTCGGCCTAGCCACAGCCCGGCTGAACGGTGGGTACTAGGCGATCTCCGTGCAGCGGGACCGTCGACCCCCTATGGCGCCGCGCAGGTCTGGGCCCCGGCACGGTGGCACCGGCAGGCCGTTGCCGGTGCCCCGACTGCACTCTCGGGAACGAGCAACGTGGGCCCGTCTGGGTCGAACCATCCCAACCGGTGACCGCCATGGTGCAGAGTGCAGATCCGCTCTGGCCCACTCGGGAGTGAACGAGCGGCCAGCCCGGGCCGGGGAACAACCTCGGCCTGGGCTGGCTTGCCCGCGGTATGGTCAGGTGCCCGGAGGATCCTGAACGGGTACTCGCACCGTGGCTTTCCACAGGAGTACGTACTTCGGGCAGACCGAGGCGGTGCACTTCGGGGTGCCGGTGGCCTGGAGCCCGGCAGAGCCGTACCCCACCACCTTGAAGGTGGTCACCGACGAACCGTTCGGGTTGACATGGCCGGACTCCTTCACCAGCGGAGAAACCGTGGCCTTGGGCACCACAGAGGCTTCGGACCACTTCACCCGGTCTTGCGAAGTCAACCTGACTTGGACGAGCTCACCTTTTTCAGCCAACACGGTCTTGCCGTTGCTGGAGTTGGTGAGGATGATGATTGCAGGCGGCGCGGTTGTTTTGGCCACGGCCGTGGGCGATGCCACCACCGTGGACGCGCCCAGGGCCGCCACGCAAGCAATGCCTGCCAGCCCAATTTTGGACGTCAAAGTTCGGATCATGTACTTCCTCCTTCGCCGGCCCCCGCTTCCGCTGCGGAGGCTTGTGTTTTGATGACGTGTCCTCGAACGGCTTTCCCGATGACCTGTGTATAAACGTCGACACCACCGGTAGCGTTACGTCGTTCACTAAAGCCCGCCGCTCGTCGCGTAACGTTCATCTGCCGGCTCTGACCCACCGGAGGGCAGGCGGGTTGAAGAACCGCCGTGGCCGTCGACTCGATATTCAGTCCTGTCGTTCTAAACCCAGACCGATCAGCCGCTGGAGTGCGATGGCCGCGGTGAGCCCGGCCCCGAGCACCAGAGCCAGGGGAGCCGTACCTGTCGATCCGTTGACCGGCCGGGATCGACGGCGGGATGCGCACGAGTGTGTCGCTCTCAATTTGGGCCGCCGCGGTGATTGCTGACGCGGTTCATCCTGGTCCCGACGACTCCACCGCTCTGCTATCGGTCAATAGTGCGCCGGGCTGGAGAGCTGTGCGGCCAGCGCCCCAAGAATCCCTATAGCTGTCCGGGCGCCAGGCCGTTACTAGGAAGATGCCTGACAGAGGAGGCCACCCGTGACACGCCTGGACGAGGGCGCGGCGATCAGTATGGGAACGTCGTCCACCCCCGACGTGGAGCAGCAGGCCGACCGGCCCCAATCGGGGTCCGGTAGTGGTGCCCCCCACATGGCCCGGTCGATCGGCCTTCTCGGTGCCGTGGGACTGTCGTTGGCCCTGGTCGCTCCCAGTCAGGCGGTGAACATCAACCCGCAGGCCGCGGTGCCGTTCGTGGGGCGTGCCGTGCCCCTGGCCTTCTTGTTGGCCTTCGTCGGTGTTCTGTTCGTGGCCTACGCCGTCACCCGGCTGTGCCAACGCATCCACGGGTCGGGATCGCTATCCACGCTGGTGGCCCAGTCCCTCGATCACCGGGCCGGCGCCATCACCGGTTGGCTGTTGTGCGGGGCGTACATCCTCTTCGTGGTGGTCCAGGGGGTCACCTGTTCCATCTTCTTGGGGGCGCTGCTCCAGGGCCTCGGTATCGTCCACAGCATCTCTGAGTGGGTCTACTTCGTGATGGCTATCGGGTTGGTTCTGGCCGGGACGGTGGTGGCCAGCGTGCAGATTCGCAAAGCCCTCAACGTCCTCATGTCCTTCGAGTTCGGGACCATCGTGCTCATCGTCGTGGTCATGGCCATCGTGGCCTGCACCGTCATCTTCGGCCACGGGCCACAGGGGCAGCACTTCACCTGGAGCGTCTTCAAACCGTCCGGTGGCGGCAACCTGGGCGAAGCCGCCGTGTTCGGGTTCCTCTCCTTCGCCGGCTTCGAAGGGGCGGCCGCCCTCGGAGAGGAGACCAAGAACCCACAGCGAGACATTCCCATCGCCATCACCGGCACGGTGGTCTTCGCCGGAATCTTCTTTGTCGTCATCATCGCTTTTGAGGTCATGGGCTTTGGCACCTCGGCCTCGGGACTCCACGCCTTCACCTCCTCGGGAGCCCTGGTCGGGACATTGGCGCAGCTCTATGCCACCAGCTGGGTGGCCAACCTGATCCGCCTGGGGATCGTGGTGGGAGCCTTCTCGGCCTTGAGCGGCAACATCCTCGGATCGGCCCGGATCATGTATGCCGTCACCCGGCACGGGTTCCCGACGCTGCCGTGTGCTCGCCTACAGACCCGCCAGGTCATTCCTGTGGCTGGGAACATCGTCATCGCCTCGATTGCCACCGCCTTCATTGCGGTGTGGTGGGGCGTGCTCCACCAAGCTCCGTTCGCCACCTTCGCTGCTGCCGGGATCGCCGGCACGCTGCTCATCCTGGTGGCCTATGTGCTCACGTCGGCGGGAGCGATGCGCCAGGTGGCCGGTCGTGTCGATCCCAAGGTTCCCCGATGGCAGGCGGTCATCCCCGCCGTAGCTATCGTCGTGCTCGGCTACGTCTTCTACAAGTCGGTCGTACCCTGGCCCCACGGGGGCCAGGCCTGGGCCCTTCTGGCCGTGGCGATCTGGACGGCCGTGGCCATCGGCTCGTCCATCCACCCCCCGGAGCGGTTCTCGAAGTTCTTGGGTGTGGATGATGCAGTGGAGACCGTTCTGTGAGGTGAACTGCTACCGGAAGTTACGTGATCGAGCACGCCCGGCCTCGACGCGCCGAGCGCGTCATGAACCGGTCACCCAATGTTCATCCGCCAGGGGGTGAGTAGCGGCACACCTGTGGGTACATAGCGGCCTGTTGCACGGCGACGCCAACACCGCGCCGGCCTTGAGTGCTACCAACGCTTGGGTGGGTCTTCCCAACTGAGCTCGGCCAGATAGCGGTTGTAGGCGGCCAGCTCCTCGTCGACTTCGACCTTCGAGTCCAGCACGTCGGCGTCGATCACCTCACCGTCGTAGGGAGTGAGAGTGATCGAGTCAGGGTCGGCCAGCTCCGGTTGGCGACGAATGGGCATCGGGGCCGGGCTGGTGGGGGAGAGCTCGGGC
>Ga0182030_10022286_pt1 | contig 11796 bp, 15 predicted proteins | sample 812S3MmetaG_FD_121299 | JGI IMG/M metagenome (GOLD analysis project Ga0182030, IMG submission 121299) | Permafrost microbial communities from Stordalen Mire, Sweden - 812S3M metaG (Illumina Assembly) | ecosystem: Environmental > Terrestrial > Soil > Wetlands > Permafrost | place: Sweden... | reverse complement strand
TCCCGCGCGCTTCTCGGTCGCGCATGGCGGCAAGGACCGCCATCCGTTCCCGGTGCCGCTCAAAGTGTTCGACCGCACGATCTCCGTAATGAAATCAGCCGTCGTCAAGGCGCGGCTCGGCGCCACCGAGGAACTCGCGGCGATCCGCCGGCTCGACGCCGAGGCGCGCCGCATGGAGGCCGCCGAGGGCCCGTCGGTCGAGGCCGTCTTCGCCGAGGAGCGGGCGCGCAGCCACGACTACGGCGGTCGCAGCGTGTTCGGTTTCGAGCCGCCGCCGCAGCGGCGTTCACGCGGCGCCTGACGCCGCCCCGAACCGATGCAGCGACGAGCCATGCGCCTTCAGCCACACTTCAGCGCGGTCGGTATCCGGGTAGAGCCGCCGCGTCAGCGCCCAGAACATCGGCGAATGGTTCATGTGCCGCATGTGCGCGATCTCGTGCGCGGCGAGGTAATCGAGCACGTAAGGCGGCGCGAGGATGAGCCGCCAGGAAAAATTCAGCGCCCCCGTCGACGAGCACGAGCCCCAACGGCTCGTCGTATCGCGCAACGACATGCGGCGCGGCTTGACGCCGGCGGCGGCGGCGTGGCGCGTAACGGCCGCTTCGAGATCGCGCCGCGCCTCGCGCTTGAGCCAGTCGGCGACGCGCCGCGGCGCATGTGCGAGATCGCCTGCGACGCAGATGGCGCCCGCTTCCAGCCAGACGACGCCGCGCCGTTCCGGCCGATGGACGATTGCGTGCTCGACCCCGCGCAGCGGCACGCTCTCGCCGGGCTGGAACGCGACCGGCTTGGGCAGCCGCGCCAGTCTGACGCCGATCCAGGCGGCGTGCCGCTGCGCGAACTCCCGCGCCGCCTTGATCGTGCCGCGCGCCGGCATGGTCAGCAGCACGTCGCGCGAGGCGGCGCGCACGCGCAGCGTATAGCGCCGCGTGGCGGCGATCCGCCGAAGCGCGATGCGGTAGACCTCGCCCGCGTGCGAGACCTCGATCTCCGATGCGGGCGAGCGGTCGAACAGCGACAGCATGGCGGCCAAGTTACGGGGTGCAGCGGCGATTCGCCAGAGCCGGCCGGTTTGCGGCACAAGAGGAACAAATATTTGACTTTTCAGAAAATATGACTATACTCGTCGCCCGCCGTTCTCCCTCTCCCCTTTGGGGAGAGGGTTGGGGTGAGGGGTCGCCCCGCTTCACAAACCGTGGTTTCTGGACAAACGCCCCTAACCCTCTCCCAGGGGAGAGGGAACACTGGACGGGCTCACCAAATGGCGCCTAAGCTTCTGAAAACCCAGAATCGCGCGATGACTTTACCGCCCGTGACGGCAGCTTGTCGATGAGCCCGTCGTCGATCCCGTTGGCCTCGGCGACATAGCTCGCCAGCATCGGCACGAAGTCGGCGTCGCCGCCGGCGCCGTGGGCGAGCGCGAACGAGTTCTTCACCGCGTCCGAGATTCCGCCCGCCACGCCCGCCGCATTGGCCATCGAGGCGAGATAGCGCAGATCCTTATAGGCGTTGGCGAGCGTGAACTTGTGCGCGTCGGGGTCGCCCTCCAGCGTCCAGCGCGAAAAGGTCTGGTAGAAGCCGCAATCCATCCGCCCGCCGCGGATGACGCTGTCGAACCGCTCCGGCGCGATCCCCACTTTCCGCGACAGCGCCAGCGCCTCGGCGTAGATCGCCGCATAGCCGAGCGAGATGAAGTTGTTGAGCAGCTTCATGCGGTGCCCGTCGCCCGGCCCGCCGATATGCACGACCTTGCCGGCCCAGGTCTCCAGGATCGGCTTGATCCGCGCGAACACCGCCTCGCTGGCGCCGACCATCGTGTCGAGCTTGCCCTCCCAGGCCTCCTTCGGCGTGCGGCTCAGCGGCGCATCGACGAAATCGATTCCGGCCGGCTTCAGCTCGTCAACCAGCCGCGCCGTGGATACGGGATCGGACGTCGAGCAATCGACGATCACCGAGCCCGGCTTCAGCCCCTCCCGCAAGCCCGCCACCACCGCCTCGACTTCCGGCGACCCCGTCACGCAGAGAAACACGACGCTCGCCTTCTCGCCGACCTCGCGCGGCGTCTTCGCCTCGATCGCGCCGCGCGCGACGAGATCGTCAACCGGCTTGCGGTTGCGCCGTCCGGCGACGACGAGCGGATAACCCTTCTCGACGATGTTCTTCGCCATGCCGTGACCCATCAGCCCCAAGCCGATGAAGCCAACCGTCTCCTGCGCCATGTCCCGTCCTCCCGTTTCCCGCACCCTATCGACTTTGCCGCGCGGACAGTCCACAATTTTGCGAAGGACCACCCGGCGGGAGCGAAGATGGACAGGGAGGAGATACGCGCGTGGCTCGCGGCGGAATGTCCGCCGGAGATGCGCGAGCCGACGCGCGGCGACGACGACATCTGCTGGGGCGGCCGCAACTGGGTGTTTCACTCGCCGGCGCAAAAGTTGTGGTTCGAGCGCTGCCTCGCGCGCGGTTTCACCGTGCCGACATGGCCGAAGGAATACGGCGGCGCCGGCCTCTCCCGCGACGAGGCGGACATCCTCAACCAGGAAATGCGCCGCATCGGCGCGCGTCCGCCGCTGACCAGTTTTGGCATATCCATGCTCGGCCCGGCGCTGCTCGCCTTCGGGACGCCGGAGCAGAAGGCCGAGCATCTGCCGAAGATCGTGCGCGGCGAAATCCGCTGGTGCCAGGGCTATTCCGAGCCCGGCGCCGGCTCCGACCTCGCCTCGCTGGCGACCCGCGCCGAGGACAAGGGCGATCACTTCCTCGTCAACGGCCAGAAGATCTGGACCTCCTACGCCGACAAGGCCGACTGGATCTTTGGCCTCGTGCGCACCAACCGCGACGCCAAGAAACAACTCGGCATCTCGTTCCTGCTGATCGACATGGCGACGCCGGGCGTCTCGACCCAACCGATCCTGCTGATCTCCGGCAAGTCGCCGTTCTGCGAGACGTTCTTCGACGACGTCGTCGCGCCCAAGCGCAACCTCGTCGGCAAGCTCGACCGCGGCTGGGACGTCGCCAAATACCTGCTGACCCACGAGCGCGGCATGATCGCGGGCGGCGGGAGCAGCCTGTTCGACAGCCACGCGCTCGACAAGGCCGCGGCGGCGAAAGGGGTCAGCGACGCCATCCTGCGCGCCGAGATCTCTGAAGCTGCGGTGGACACCTACGCGTCGGACGCAACCAGCCGCCGCTATCTCGACGAGATCGCCGCGGGCGGCGAACTCGGCGCGCGCTCGGCGCAGATCAAATACGACGGCACGGAATTGAACAAGCGCCGCCACGAATTGGCGATGGCGCTGGCCGGCCTCGACGGCCTCTATTTCGACGGCAACCGCGCGCCGGGCGTCGCCGAGGGTTGGCTACGCTCGAAAGGCAACTCCATCGAGGGCGGCACGTCGGAAGTGATGCTCGACATCGTCGCCAAGCGCCTGCTCGACCTGCCCGCGGACTGACCAGATGCTGACGCTCAACGACGACCAGCGGCTTCTGATGGACAGCGCGCGCGTCGCCGCCGCCTTGCATTCGCCCGTTAGCGAATACCGCCGCCTGCGCGAGCCGCAAAGCGAGGGGTTCTCGCGCGAGTTCTGGGCCTATTGCGGCGAAATGGGCTGGAGCGGCGTGCTCGTCCCCGAGGCGCACGGCGGCGCTGATTTCGGCGTCGTCGGCGCCGGGCTGGTCGCGCGCGAGATGGCGCGCACGCTCACGCTGTCGCCGTTCCTCTCCACCGCCGTGCTGGCGGCGACCGCGCTCGCCGACGGCGGCTCGGAGGCGCAGCAACAAACATGGCTGCCGCGCATCGCCTCGGCGCAAGCGATCCTCGCGCTGGTGCACGAGGGCGCCACGACGGCGCATCGCGCAGGCGCCGGCTTCCGCCTCGACGGCGAGGCCCACTTCGCGCTCGACGCCCGTGCCGCAGACGCGCTCATCGTCTCGGCCGTCATCGAGGACGCGCCGGCGCTGTTTCTGGTTGAGGCCGACGCGCTCGGCGTCACCCGGCAGACGCGCATCCTCGTCGACGGCCGCCGCGTCGCCAGCGTCAGGTTCGACGGCGTCGAGGTTGCGGAAACAGCGCAACTGCCGGGGCGCGGAAAGACGCTGGAGCGCACGCTCGACGTCGGCCGCGCCGTGCTGGCGGCGTCGCTCTGCGGCGTCGCCGAGGAGGCGTTCCGCCGCACGCTCGACTATCTGAAACAGCGGCGCCAGTTCGACCGCCGCATCGGTTCGTTCCAGGCTTTGCAGCATCGCGCGGCGCTGGCTCACATCGCGGTCGAGAACGCGTGGTCGGCGACGTTGCAGGCGCTGCAATCGCTGGAGACCCACGCCGCGTCCGCCGCCTTCGACGTCGCGGTGGCGAAATCCAAGGCGAGCCGCGCGGCGCAGGACGTGGCGGCCGAATGCCTGCAAATGCATGGCGGCATCGGCATGACCGACGCGTTCGACATCGGCCTCTATCTCAAGCGCGCGCGGGTGGAGGCGACGCTGCTGGGCGACGCCGCGTTCCACGCCGACCGCGTCGCGACCATGCTGGGCTACTGACCATGAGTCTGTTCGACCAAAGCAAGCCCGCGCTCACGCTTGAGGAGCTTGGCCAGCGGGTCGGCGAGGAGATCGGCGTCTCGCGCTGGTTCGTCATCGACCAGAAGCGCATCGACGCCTTCGCCGACACGACCGAGGACTGGCAGTTCATCCACATCGACCCCGAGGCGGCCAAGGCGACGCCGTTCGGCGAGACCGTCGCGCACGGCTTCCTCACGCTGTCGATGCTGTCGGCCATCGCCTACGACGCGCTGCCGCGCGTGTCGGGACTGGCGATGGGCGTCAACTACGGCTTCGACAAAGTGCGCTTCGTCGCCCCGGTGCGCGCCGGGCGGCGCATCCGCGGCCATTTCAAGTTGATCGGCCTCGCGCCGCGCTCGGCCAAGGAATATCAGAGCCGCACGACGGTGACGGTGGAGATCGAAGGCGAAGACAAGCCGGCGCTGATCGCCGAGTGGCTGGGACTGTACGTGCTGGCTTGACAGGCCGGTATGGACGCAGGGGAGGAAACATGCGCGCTTCAATCGCCGCCGCGGCGCTGGCCGTCGCTCTCGCCATGTCGCCGGCGTGGGCGGACGAGAACCCCATCGTTTCGGAAGATCGCATGATCCCGTCGACGACGCCGGGGATCGAGCTGTTCGTGCGCAACAAACATGCGACGATCCTCCCCGGATGGACGGCCGACCGCACCTTGTTGTTTGTTCACGGCGCGACCTATCCCGCCGAGACGAGCTTCGATCTGCCGATCGACGGCGAATCCATGATGGATATGTTCGCTCACGCCGGCTTCGACGTTTTTCTCGTAGATGTGCGCGGCTACGGCCGCTCGACACGGCCCGCGGCGATGGACAAGCCGGCGTCCGAGGGCGCGCCGGTCGCGACTTCGCAGGAAGCGGGCGCGGATCTCGGCTCGGCGGTCGACTATGTCCTGAAGCTGCGCGGCCTGGAAAAGCTCGACCTGATGGGCTGGTCCTGGGGAACGTCGACGTCAGGCGCCTACGCTGCGCGTCACAACGACAAAATCGAACGTCTCGTACTCTACGCTCCGGCCTGGACCTTCGATCCCCCCGCCGATCCGCCGAACGCCCCGTTGCCCGCCTACCGACTCGTCGAGAAGGAGCAGGCGAGAAAACGCTGGTTGATGGGCGTCGCCGAGGACGCCCAGGCGGCGCTGGTCCCGGAAGGCGTGTTCGACCGCTGGTGGCAGGCGACGCTCGCCACCGATCCCGTCGGCTCGAAGATGGAGCCGCCGCGCTTACGCGCGCCCAACGGAGTTTACGCGGAGTTCACTCAGTTCTGGCGGGCGGGCAAGCCGTTCTACGATCCCGCAGACATCAAGGTTCCGACCCTGCTGATCCACGCCGAGTGGGACGCCGACCTGCCGAGCTATATGGCGCAGAGGCTGTTCGCGAAGCTGACGAACGCGCGCTACAAACGTTTCGTGGAACTGGGTCAGGGCACGCATACGGTGATGCTTGAGAAGAACCGCAAGCAGTTCTTCGACGAAATCCTCGCGTTCCTGACCGAGTACGAGCCGACCGCGCTCAGATAGGCGCCGCTTAGCGCGGGCACGCCTCCGGCAGCCCGTTGAGGCCCTCGCTCATGCGCTCGAATTTCGCCGGCGCGCCGTCTGCTAGGGTGACGACCTCGACGCCGTCGAAATCGTCGTCCTTCCAGCCCGGCACGGCTGCGGGATCGCCGCCATGTGCGGCGAGGAGGTTGCGCGCGACGACGTCGATGATCCTGTGCTCCCAGGCGACGAACACCAGCGCATGAGCCAGCGCCGGCGCCTCCAGCGCCTTCTGCAAGCCCTCGACGTCGGCAAAGCCGATCTCGACATTGACCGGCAGGCCCAGCGCAATCGCCGTCGGCTCGATGGTGGCGAGCGGGCGCACATAGGCGTAGGTCGCACCCGAGTCCTTCTTCTCCGCTGAAGGGTTGGGGGCGAAGATCGCGTCCGGCCGCCCGAACGCCCGCTCGAAGAAGGCGGGCAGCGCGAGCGCGCGATTGAGGCCGCGACAGTCGAGCTGCCCGAGCCCCTTCGCCGGCTTCTCGCCATGCCGAACGAACACGATGCGCTGCGGCGCGTCGGCGAACGCGGCGCCGAGCGGCGCGGCGCACGCCAGACAGGTTAGAAACAAGAGCGACGCGCGCAAGCCAAAATCCCCAGGCGAAGACGTCCCTTAAGGCCGCCGCCCGCTCCGCGCAAATCGCTCGCCGCTCAGGAAACCGAAACCGAAGCCGCCCGCCGCGGCCGCAGCCGCGCGAACTTGCGCGCAATCAGATCCAAGCCGGCGAGCACCGCGGCCTTGCGATTGGCGATCGGGCTTTCGATGAAGGTCCACGACAGCGTCGCGAAGCCCAGCGTCAGCGGCAGGCCGAATATCAGCAACTCCCACCAGCTCACGTGGCGCCCCGCCAGATTGTAGAGGCAGATCAGAATCGGGCAGTGGAACAGATAGACGCCATAGGAAATGTCGCCGGTACGCAATTTCGGCGGATTCAGAAGTCCGAAGAACACCGTGACATAGGCCAGCGGCAAAGGCGCCAGGAACGCGAGGTTGCGGAAATACAGCACGCAATAAGAGGCGACGACGCTGGCGAGCAGGAGATCGTAGCGCAAGGCCGCCTTCTCCCTGAACAGGTAGAGGCTGACGCCGCACAGGAACGACAGCGTCAGCGCCAGACGCGGCGCGGACGGGCCGTTGTTCATCAGATCGCGCGAGACGGCCAGATAGGTCATCAACAGGCAGACCGAAAGCGTAACGGCGAGCAGCAGCGCCCGGCGTCCCGCCAACCCCAGCAGACTTATAACGACCAGCGCCAGATAGCATTGCAATTCGTAGGGCAGCGTCCAAAGCTGCGAATTGATGAACATGCCGTCGAACACGCCCGGCAGCTCCATGTGGACGTCGCCGACGATATTGAGGAAATACGCCCGGAACAGCGGCGATGCGAAATAGTCGCGCAGCGGCAGCGTCGTGAAGGCGACCCCGATCAGGACCGCGCTCATCGCGACCTCGACCGCCAGCGCCGGGACGATGCGCAGCGCGCGCAGCGCCACGAATTTGGCGAGGCTGTTGCGCGTGAAACTGCCAGCGACGAGAAAGCCGGAGAGCGCGAAGAACATCGGCAGGACGCTGCGCTGCACCGGGCCGAACCAGCCGGCATAGACGAACCGGCCGGAGTCCGGGTCGGGAATGGCGAGGCAATGCCAGAGGAAAACGTAGAGCGCCAAGCCGACGCGCAGGTAATCGAAGCCGGTCGTCATGCCCCGAGCTGCGCGCAGAGCGTCGTCAATGCTTCGTGCGTGGCTCACGGCGTCTCCCAGCCGGTTGGGGCGATCCGCCCGCGTTCCGGCCATGATTCCACACAAGCGTAAATCAATCCCGGCGCGCTGCGGGGGAAGGCGTAAGCGTCGGTCCGCTGACGAGGTCGAAGGCCGCGCCGGCGAGACGTCGCCAGCCCGCGGCTTTCTTGCACGCCGAAGCGGGCAGCGCAGCGCAGGGCGAGCGCGGCGCCGCCGCGAAGGGCGCCGGCTCGACGACCTTGGTCTCCTGGGACGCGCGCGAGCACAGACTCGCCGCCATCGACCCGGCGCCGGAGACGTCATAGAAGGGCGTGAATGCGTTCATGGTCGGACTCGACAAAACCTCGCTAGGTTCGACGATATCGGCGACAAGTGACGGCGAGGTTCAGGAATTGCGTAGAATTTTCGCGGTTTAAAAGCCGCCTCGTCAGCAGGCTGCGCACGCGATAGGTTGCGCCCATGCCGCAAACCCCGATTCGCATCCTCGGCGTCGATCCCGGCTTGAGCGCCACCGGCTGGGGCGTGATCGAGGCGGCGGGCTCGCGCCTCGTGTTCCGCGCGTGCGGCGTCATCCCGACCGTCGCCGCGACGCCGATGGCCAAGCGGCTCGCCTTCATCCACCGCGAACTTTCCGACATCATCGCGCAGCATGCGCCCGACGAGGGCGCGGTCGAGGAGACCTTCGTCAACCGCGATCCGCGCTCGGCGCTGAAGCTGGGCCAGGCGCGCGGCGTCGCGCTTGCGGCGCTGGCGCTCGCCGGCTTGAATGTCTGCGAATACGCCGCCAATCTCGTGAAGAAGACCGTGGTCGGCGTCGGCCACGCCGAGAAGCCTCAGGTGCAGATGATGGTGAAGATGCTGTTGCCGACGTCGAACGCTCGCACCGCCGACGCCGCCGACGCGCTGGCGGTCGCCATCTGCACGCCCAGCACCGCAACGCGCGGCTGAGAGGCGCGGCGTGATCGGCAAGCTGAAGGGCCGGGTCGACAGCGTCGGCGAGGACGAGACGATCATCGACGTAAACGGCGTCGGCTATCTCGTCGCGGCTTCCGCACGCACTTTGCGCAGCCTGCCGGCTATGGGCGAGGCGGTCGTCCTGCACATCGAGACGCAGGTGCGCGAGGACGCGATCCGCCTGTTCGGCTTTCTCACCACGGCCGAGCGCGACTGGTTCCGGCTGCTGCAGAGCGTCCAGGGCGTCGGCGCCAAGGTGGCGCTCGGCATCCTCGGCGCGCTGCCGGGCGACACACTCGCCTCGGCCATTGCGCGCCAGGACAAGGCGACGATGGCGCGCGCGCCGGGCGTCGGGCCAAAGCTCGCCGCCCGCCTCGTGCTGGAGCTTAAGGACAAGGCCTCCGCGCTCGGGGCAGGCGATTTCGGCGCGCCCGACCTCGGCGCGGGGCCGGCGGGGCTGCCGAAGGCGGGAGAGGACGCCGTGCTGGCGCTGACCGGCCTCGGCTACGCGCGCGTCCAGGCCGCCGCGGCGGTCTCGAAGGCGCTTAAATCGATGGGCGCGGAGACCGCGACGGCGGCGCTGATCCGCGCCGGCCTCAAGGAGCTGGCGCAGTGACGGCGCCGCAGGCCGAAGCGCCCGCAGCCTTTTTCTGGCCGGCGACGGGCTTGGTGCTGCTGTTCGCCGGGTTCGGGCCGGCTTTCGCGGGGGCGGTGTTCATCCCGCTCGCCATGCTGCTCGAAGCCGAGACTCAGGCCGCGGTGCATATCGGCTGGATCGCCGGACTGATCGGCCACGCCTTCGCGCTGATCCCCGCCTATGTCCTGGGCCTGCTGCCGGCCGCCTTCACGGGGCTCGCCTATGCGCTTTACGACGCCTGGGCGCCGCCGCGCTATCCGCGCGCGCTGGTCGCCGCTGTCATCGGCGCGCTGTTTGCGCACGGCCTCTATCTCTGGCTGATGTGGGCCGGCGCCGCCGTCGGCGCGTGGATCAATCTCGACTTCGGCGGCGATGTCGGCGACGTCGTCTATGACTGGTCGACGGGCGAGTTCGACGCCTCGCTCTATCACGCGCTGGTCGTCAGCGGCGCCGTCGCCGGCTTCGCCTGCGCCGCCTGCGCCGGACTTCTCGGACTCTCGACCCGGCGCCGCGGCTAATTGAGGGTGAAGTGGAGCGCTGCCTGGGCCGACAGCGCGATCGCCAACGCGATCGCGATCAGGGCGCCGATGGCCTCGACGATTTCGGTCCACGTCGGCTCGGCTCCGGGCGTCCGCCGCCCGGAAAGACCGCGGCGCCGCTGGGCAAGCTTTCTTGCGAGCAGGTCGGGACGACGCACGAATCCTCCGGCGACGCGAAGTTATTGATATTGTCTCCGGACAGGTTGCCCCGATTTCGCATAAAGGAGCGAGATGAATAGGCGGCCATCTGTATAAACGGAATATAACCGGCGTGGCCGCGCTTCGAGCGAAGTCTTTGCAAAACGTTTATCCCGGCGCGCTGGCTTGCGAATGGAATCGTGACGCCGGAAACATTAGCTAGGCGCTGAGGGAAAGCGCCATGTTTCTGCATTTTGCAAATTCCGGACGGACACGATTCGCGGGCGCCGCGGCGCTGCTTTTGGCTGCATTGGCGGCGTTTTGGATGGCGTTCGATCTCGGCAGAAAAGTCGACGCCTCCTGCGACTATCGCGGCAAAGCCGGCGCGGCCTGCCGTTGGACCGCCGTCAGTCAAACGCCGCCCGACAATTGCAAGACCTTCGGCAGAGGCGGCGCCGTCTGCGGCGTCTCCAAGGAATAGTGGGCGTCAGGCGAACTTGAGCGCCGCGACGCCAGCCAGGATGAGCGCCGTCGCCCCCGCGCGCGCCGGCTTGAACGGCTCGCCGAGCACGAACACCCCGATCACAGCCGCGAACACGACCGAACTCTCGCGCACCGCCGCGACCGCGCCGATCTCCGCGCGCGTCATCGCCCAGACCACCAGCGCATAGCCGATGAAGGCGGCGGCTCCCCCGGCGGCCGCCCGCAGCGGCGCGCGCGCGAACTCGGACAAGGCCGCCCGTCCGCGCCAAGCGACGAGCAGCGGCGCATACAACAAGGCGGTGAGAAAGTCGGCCCAGGCGTTGTAGCCGAACGCATGCGCCGCGGTCGGCCCGCTGAGCCGCGCGCCTTCGCCGTCGATCACGGAATAGACCGCGATGACCACGGCGTTGACGAGCGCGACGCCGACCGTAGCCCGGTCGATGCGGCCATGCGCGAGGCCGCTCGCGCCCATCGCGAAGACGCCGGCGACCAGCGCCAGCACGCCCCCGAGCGCCAGCGGCGACGGGATTTCGCCGAGCGTCGCGGCGGCGAGGGAGGTGGCGACCAGCGGCGCGAGGCCGCGCATCAGCGGATAGGCGACGGAGAGATCGGCGGTGCGGTAGAGCCGGCCGACCAGCACGAAATAGACGATGTGGATGGCCGCCGAAGCCGCGACGAACGGCCAGGCCGCCGCCGCCGGCCAAGGCGTTACGGCGGCGACGGCGGCGGCGATGATTCCGCACCACAGGCAGACCCGCGCCGAGGTCATGAACTTGTCGCCGGCGCTCTTGACCAGCGAATTCCACGAGGCATGCATCAGCGCGGCGGTCAGCACCGCCGCCATTACGATCGCGGTCAAGTTTCGCGCCCTGTCATGAATGCGTCATGCGGGTTACGGCAAAGCCGCGCGTTTGGCCAGCCGGCGCCCGCTTTTCAGGCGCCGCCGCGGCCGGCGCAAAGCTTGCGCAGCCCCGCGAAGCCCGGCATTCTCGCGTGCGCTTCACGGGGAAAGGCCAACATGAATCTGACGCCGCGCGAGAAGGACAAGCTGTTGATAGCGCTTGCCGCGGTTGTGGCTCGGCGCCGGCTGGAGCGCGGCGTCAAGCTCAACCACCCGGAGGCGGTGGCGCTCATCACCGACTTCGTCGTCGAGGGCGCGCGAGACGGCCGCTCGGTCGCCGAACTGATGCAAGCCGGCG
>Ga0182030_10022284_pt1 | contig 11797 bp, 8 predicted proteins | sample 812S3MmetaG_FD_121299 | JGI IMG/M metagenome (GOLD analysis project Ga0182030, IMG submission 121299) | Permafrost microbial communities from Stordalen Mire, Sweden - 812S3M metaG (Illumina Assembly) | ecosystem: Environmental > Terrestrial > Soil > Wetlands > Permafrost | place: Sweden... | reverse complement strand
TTCGGTCAGCTCCGGAATTTCCACGATTTCGGCGCCGTTCCACACGTTGTCGCCCTCCCGGAAGGGCGGCGTGGACTGTCCGAAGGTTCCCGCCGAGCGGAAATTGGACAGCACATTGACCACTCCGTCGGTGGGCGCCCGAAGCTGCATCATGCCCAGGTAGCTGGTGGCCGTGTCCAGATCGCGGCTGGCCTTGTCTTCTTGTTGCGTCAGGCGAAAGACATCGGCTTCGTTTCCCACCTGGTGAGCGTTAATGGACGCCTTCACCTGTTGCAGACTGCCTTCCTGCACCCCCACCGTGATGCGAAACTTCTGACCGTCGATGGCGTCGATCACGTCGGCCTTGCTGGCATCCAGCTTGGCGCTTTCCACGCCATATTCGGACGTCATCTTGCTCATGGCGTCGGCGTCGTCGTTGATCTTTTGCGTGGCCTTCATCTGGTCGATAGATCCCTGGATCGCCTGCACCTGCAGGGTCTGTTGGATGACGTTTTGCTCCTGCTGCATGCCGTCGAACGCCACTACCACATCGCCTTTTTTGACCGGGATGCCCTGGGCTGCCAGGTGGACAATGCGCAGTCCCGGCGCCGGCGGCGCCTTCAGAATGGTGGAATGGGCGCTCTTGATGTCGCCGCGGGTGCGCACGCTGATCACGAAATCGCCGCGCCGCACGGGCGCCACGGCCACCTCCACTTCGGTGGTCATGGAATAATGATACGCGGCATACAGACCGCTACCGCACGCCAGCAGTCCGATGGTCCAGGTAATGATTTTGACGCGCCGCGGATTGGACTTTCCCAGGCGGGTCGTCGGTCTCTGATCTTTAGATCCCATAGTTATTTCACACTGTGTGGCGGGTCATCGCAGGGCGCCCTTGTGCAGTCCTAAAGGGGCCGCTGCAGCGCCACCACGTCCCCTTTCTGCAGGCCCGAATGGATCGCCACCTGGGTGTAGCTCTTCACCCCGGCCTCGACCTGTTTCTTGATCCACCCATCCGGACTCTGCACGTAAACGAACGAACCGCCGTTCTCTTCAAACACCGCCGCCCGCGGCAAGACCATGGTGTCGGTCTCCGCGCTCAGAACAGCGTCGGCGCTACCGGTCAGATCCGGAATCACCCTTGGGTCCGTCTTGTCGATCCGGATGCGCACCGGAATTGCGCCCACGTACCCGGCGCGGAAAGTGCTGGTCTCCGACATCGCGCCGATGCCTTCCAGCACGCCCGGCAAATCGATATCCGGATAGGCGTCCAGATGGACCATCGCCTTCATCCCCAGCCGCAGTTTCTCGGCATCCACCTGGTTCACGCTAGCGTCGAGAATCATCGAACTGGGGTCCACGATGGTCAGGAACGGCTGCCCGGCGTTCACCTGGTCGCCTTCGCGGACCTGGCCGTATTCCCCATTACGAACGATGCTCGCCATTACCGCGATGCCCTCCATCGGGCTGCGGATTTCCATCCTCTTCACGTTGCCTTCGGCGCGCTGCAACTCGATGGCCGACTGGTCCTTGGTCAGCTCCGAAACCCGGATGGTGGCGGCCTGCGATTCGATCACCAGCGAATCTTCGAACACCAGTTGTTTGTAGGCGGCTTCGTCTTCTTCAGCGGTGAGTTTTGCGTTCTCGGCATCGACTTGCGCCTGGACTGGAGCCTTCGCCAGGTCCAGTGTCGCCTGGTCCCAGGCGGCTCTGGCGGCGCGCACCGTTTGATCGTGCGCTTCCTTGGTGGCCGCCAGGCTGGCGATCATCTTCTTAATGCTGTTGTCGGTCTGAATCACGCTGTCTTTGTAATCGTCCAGGCGCAGCAACTGGTTGGTGGGGTCGAATTGGGCCACTACATCGTCTTTCTTGACACGCGTTCCGGCCTTGATCAGATGCAGCAACACCAAGTTGAAGTCGTTTCCGCCAGGACCTCCCAAACCGCCGCCGGCCATGCCGCCGCGGTTGGTATTGGAACGGCTGCCCAGAACGCGTGGCGCCAGCAGCGAGGCGAAGTTTTTCGCCGCCACAGTCCCGGTGACGCGCACCGTCCGGCGCACGTCGCCCACTACTACCGACACCACCGGCACGGTGATCGCCGGGCCGCCGCCTCCGGTCTTCGCCGCCGCTTGCGTCTTCAAGTAGTACGCGATACCACTCCCGATGAGAACCACCGCCAGCGGAATTGCCCATTTGGCGGGGCCGCGTCTTTTCGGCTCCCGGGGCGGCACCACCGACGGCTTCGGCGCCGGCGGCCGGGGAGCACTGGGCTCCCTTCCGGGCTCGGGCAGAGGAGCACTGTTCGATAACGATGACATGTTCACCCTAGCGGGCCCTGCGGGCCCCACGACACAACGGTAAAAAAGGTATTCAACGGAAATGACGAGATTCCGGACGGAAAGGTTATCGCCCTCACACGAAAGTTCCATTTTTTCGTGATTCGGCCGGGCTCAATGCCTTATACCGCACCATCTCTGCCGTGGGTTTGCGTTGAATTTGCTTGAAAACACAACATGAATGGCAAATATGTAAGGTAAACACCTTAAAATAGGACATCGAAGTCCATTGTAAACCGCCGCCCGCGGTGTCCGAAGAAATATCCGTATGCCGGGTCGTCGACATTCAAATGGACGGCTTCGGGGTTGAAGTGGTTGGCCAGATTGAAACTGGCCAGAGAGAGGCGGACGGCGTACTTGGGAGTTACCTGTATGTCCTTCGAAAGACGCGAATCGATCGAAAAAAAGCTGGGGTAGCGGTTTTGATTGGGCACCCCAACGTATTCCCGCAAGGCGTCTATGGACGAATAGGGGAATCCGTTGCGATATTCCACGACCGGGGCGATCCGGAACTTTGCAGGCAACTGCACCACCCCCCACGCCAGGAAACGGTTCGGCATGCTGGTAGGCAGATTGCCGATCTCGTCGGGGCGGATGATCGGAACGGGAAAACTCCCCAAATAGTTATTGAAATCGTTCAAATTGCCGCGCGCCCGGCTGTATACATAGGAGAAGAACAACTGGCGGCCTTCGCCATGCAGCCGCACGCGCGCGGTGGCCTCCAGTTGGCGGTACTTGGAACCGCCTACCCCGGAGAGCAGGAAGCCGCCAGTATCGGTGGCGAGGTCCGGACCTTCCGAATTGACCGTGACCAGGCCGTTGGCATCGTTCTGCATATATCCCAGGCGCAGTTTCACCGCGCTCGTGACCGGCTGTTCGATCTGCAAGGTCCAAATCTGGCTTTGCGGCGAGAAGTTCCCCGGCTGGGGACCTTGAAAAATCAATTGATGGTGGCGGAATATCTCGCCCAAGGTATTCTTGAAAAGAAACGGGCCGGCCGAAATCGAGCCGTCGGGCGCGTACTGCGTAATGATTTCCCACGGGTAACTGGCGAAACCATAGATATTCAGGGGGACGCGGTCGTAGAACCAGCCAAAACCGGCATTCACCACCGTGCCGGCGCTGGGCCACAAGCTCCACGACGCGCCCATCCGGGGCGCCAGCCGGAACGAATCGGTGATCTCCTGCGATTCGGACCGTATGCCCAGATCTAAGGAGAGCCGCGAGCCCAATTGCCAGTGGTCCTGGGCGAAGAACGACGAGCCGATATCGGAAATCTCGAACGCCGAACCGGGCGTGAAGACGATCCGCTCCAGCAACTGCGCGTTGGCGCCGAGGATGTCGACCGGGTGCTTATTGACCTGGCCGTCTTCATTGCTTCCCGCCACGTCCGCGCCGATCTTGAAGTTGTGCGTGCCCCAATGGCGCCAGGGCGCGAAGGAAAACGTGGTGGCGCCGCCGATCCGCACCGCCTGGCGGTTCTGGGTGGCGAAATAGTTCCCGCTGTTGCCGCCCGGCGCCAGTTCCAGATCGGCCGGGCCCTGTCCCCAGATATCGGCATTGAACTTGGTCACCGAGAAATTGGTGTCGAGCAAGCCGCCGAAAATGTTGAGGTGGTCGGAGAGCACGCCAGTGTAATTCTGCGTGCGGGCGTCGGGCGTGGTGGGTTGCGGATCGAAATAATCGAGATTGACGAAATCCATCCGCTCGGGAGCCACGTGCGCGGTGAGGGTCACCAGGTGCTTGTCGGAGACCACCCAGTCCAACTGGGCAAACGAGTTCACCCCTTCCTGCTTCTTCTGGTTGAACGGAAAGGGCAGTTCGTAAATAGAGGTCTTGCGGACCTCATAGTCCACGCCCTCGGAGATGTACAGCTTCCCGGCTATCAGCGGACCCTCGAAGTTGAAGCGCGGAGTGGCGTCCTTCAAGCCGCGTAGTTGCCAGCTTCGGATGAAGAACTCCGGCAGGGGATCGTTCAATTCCCACTTCCACTTTTCTCCGCCGCGCCGCGTATCCACGGTGATCAGACCGGAGGTGAACCGGCCATACTCGGCGAGAAACGGAGTCTGGTAGACGTTGATGGTTTCCACGCTGTCAATCGGCACGGTCAGGCCGAATTGACCGGTGGCGGGATCGGTGACGTCGGTGGAATTGACCACCATGGCGCTGCGATGTTCGGCGCCGCCGGAAACCGACAGGGCGCCGCCCGGGTCGCGGACCACGCCGGGTATCAGCGGCAGGGCATCGGCCACGGTAGCGGGACGGCTGGGCAGGTCGTTGGTGGCCTGTGGGGTCAACGCGGTGGGCGCAGATGCGCCCGGTTGCGCCGTATCGGCCGTGGCGGAGACATCCACGCTGTCCTGGTGCTTGAGTACCGGGATCATGGTCAGTTCGATCGAGATGGCGCTATCCTGGTTCACGGCCAGATCGGCCTGGCGAACCGGCTGGTAGCCCTCTTTCGAAGCCAGCACGGTGTAAAGTCCCGTTCTGATGCCGGCAAAGATGACTTCACCCTGAGCGTCGGTGGGCAGGCTGGCGATCAGGGCGTTGGCCAGCAGAAGCTGCACCTGAACGCCTGCGACCGGGTGGTTGGCTCGGTCCAAGGTGGACACACGGAGAACCGGCCCGGCTGGCGCCGCGGCGGCCAGGCGGGACAGCAGCACCATTACGACGCTCAGTCCCCGCGTCTGCATCACCCCGGCCCTTCTGCCTTGTATCGGTGTACCACAAACCACACTCGCGGTGGAGAGAGCCTTCCCATCTTCCGCATGCTATCGTGAAAGACAGTGTCGCCGCCACTCAATTTCCATCTGGACCAGTATGAGGGACCGTTGGATCTGTTGCTCGACCTGATCCGCAAGCAGCAGATCGACATCAAGGACATTCCCATCGCCACCATCACCGCGCAATACCTGGATTTCCTGGAAAAAGCGCGCGAAATGGATTTCGACCTGGGGGCGGAGTTCGTCTACATGGCGGCCACTCTTATCTATATCAAGTCGAAGATGCTGCTGCCGCGCGACCCGGCATTGGAAAAAGAGGGCGAAGAGGCGGAAGACCCGCGGCAGGAACTGGTGGAACGGCTGCTCGAGCACGAGCGCTTCAAGAACGCCGCCGAAATGTTGCAGCAGAAGCGCTTGATCGAGGAAAACGTCTGGTCGAATCCGCAGCTCAAGGCTTTTGTCGCGGAAAACGAAGACCCGGGCCTGGCGGTGACCTTGTTCGACCTGGTGAAGGCCCTCGGCGCCATGCTGGAGCGCGCCAAGAACCGCCCGGTGTACGAAGTGGAAAGCGCCGACGTCACCGTGGCCGGCATGATCCGCTATCTCCGCGAGCAGTTCCTGGAGGCGGGCGAAAACCAGCCGGTGTTTATCCTCCGCATTTTCGAACGGCAGCGCACGCGCCGCTCCATGATCGCCCTGTTTCTGGCCGTTCTGGAGATGGTGCGCATGCAAGCCGTAGTATTGACGCAGAAGGACATGTTCGGCGAAATCGCGCTCCAGCGGCACGAGAGTTTCGACGCGGTTTTCAAGTCGGACCAGCCCATCGCGGCGATTGAAAACGACTACATTTAGCAGATAGGCATGGAAGAACTGGAACTACAACCGCAAGGCGGCACCTCGGAACCCGGCCAGGAGCCCCCGCACGCGCCGCCACAAACTGTCTCCATCGAGGAATGGCTGGAATCGGGCCAACCTGGCGTGGAGGAAGCGCCGCGGGCCGCCATGCTGGCGGACGCGCAGCTCATGGCGGTACTGGAAGCCTGCGTGTACGTAGCCGAGGAGCCCTTGATGCCCGCCCAGATCGCCGCTGCCCTCGACCAGGACCCGGAGCGCATCCGCACGCTGCTGGAACGCCTGGTGGCGGAATTCGACCGCCCGGAACACGGCGTGACCATCAAGGAAGTGGCCGGCGGCTACAAAATGGCCACCAAGCCGGAGCATCACGAGGCGGTCCGGAACTTCGTCAAGACCCTCAAATCGCCCTTGAAGCTCTCTTTGCCGGCGCTGGAAACGCTGGCGGTAATCGCGTATAAGCAGCCCGTGACCACGCCCGAGATCATGGAAATTCGCGGGGTGCAGGGCGGCGGCGTGCTGAAGACGCTGCTCGATCGCAAGCTGATTACCGAAGCGGGCCGCAAGAACGTGATCGGCAAGCCGATTTTATTTAAGACCACCAGGGAATTCCTGATTCAGTTCGGGCTGAAGGATTTGAGCGAGCTGCCCTCGCTCAAGGAGTTCGAGGAGATTCGCCGGATGGCGCTGGCGGATAGCGAGATTCCGGGCGAGGCTGCGGCCTCGGGAGCGGCGCCGCCGCCGGGCGCCGAGGGCGGCGTGGCGGAACCCTCCGCCGTGGACGCCGAGGCGGCGCCCAACGAAAGCCATGCTCGGGATGCCGAGGGTGCAGCCGCCGAACCTCGGGCCGTCGCCCCCGAGGCCGCCGATAGCCCCACCGATGCTGCCGCGCCTGACGATAGCCACGCCCAGGATGGCGAGGCCGCTATCGCCGAAGCCCCGGCGGCGGCGCCGGACGCCGAAGGCCCAGCCGCCGAACCCCTGGCCGCGGAAGCTGATGCGGCCGATAGCCCCGACGCTGCGGCGGCGGCTGACGAAAGCGAGGCCGCTATCGCCGAATCCCCGGCGGTCGCCCCCGAGGCCGCCGATAGCCCCACCGATGCTGCCGCGCCTGACGATAGCCACGCCCAGGATGGCGAGCCCGCTATCGCCGAATCCGCGGCTGCGGCGCCGGGCGCCGAAGGCCCAGCCGCCGAACCCTCGGCCGCCGAAGCTGACGCGGCCCATGACACCGCCGCCGGTGCTGCCACTCCTATCGAGAACCAGGACCAATAATGCCGGAAGAACGGCTCCAAAAAATCCTTTCGCAAGCCGGCGTCGCCTCGCGGCGGCAGGCCGAGAAGTACATCGTGGAAGGCCGCGTGTCGGTAAACGGCACGCCGGTCACCGAACTGGGCTCCAAGGCCGACCTGGAACGCGACCACATCAAAGTGGACGGCCGCCTGATCCACGCGCCCAAACACCAGATCTACATCGCGCTTTACAAGCCCAACAACACCGTCACCACGGTGAGCGACCCGGAACATCGCGCCACCGTGATGGACTTGCTGCGCGGCGTCAAGGAACGGGTCTACCCCGTCGGGCGCCTGGATTATCACAGCGAGGGCCTGCTCTTGCTGACCAACGACGGCGATCTGGCCAATGCCATCACGTCGGCGGCCACGCATCTGGGCAAGACCTACGTGGTGAAAGCTAACGGCGCGCTGACCGCCGACCAGGAACAGAAATTCCGCGAAGGCGTGCCGCTCTCCGGCCGCCGCACCCTGCCGGCCGGCCTGAAGCTGATTCGCGACGCCGCCAACCCGTGGTACGAAGTGCGCCTGTATGAAGGCCGCAACAACCAGATCCGCATGATGTTCAAACATTTCGGCCGGCTGGTGGAGAAGTTGCGCCGGGTGAGTATCGGGCCCATCGAGCTCGGTCCGCTCAAGCCCGGCCAATTCCGCTACCTGACGGTGGAAGAACTGCACAAACTGCAGCGCGCCGTGCGCCCGGCGTCCCGCGAGCCGCGGGCCAGGGAGGCCGTATGAAGCCGATCGCCGCAATCCTGCTGGATTCCCACACCATCGCCGTGGTGGGCCTTTCCGGCAAGCGCTACCGCCCCAGTTATGGCGTGGCGGAGTACATGCAAAAGGCCGGCTACCGCATCATTCCGGTGAATCCCAGGGAGTCGCAGATCCTGGGAGAGAAATGCTACCCGGACCTGGAGTCCATTCCCGAAGCGGTGGATATCGTGAACATCTTCCGGCGCCCGGAATTCGTGCCGGCGATCGTGGAAGCGGCCATCCGCAAGGGCGCCAAGGCGATCTGGATGCAGGAAGGCGTAGTGCATGAAGAGGCCGCGCGGCAAGCCGAAGCGGCGGGCCTGGCGGTGATCATGGACCGCTGCATTCTGAAGGACCATCGCCGGCTGGCGTAGGCGGGTGCGCGAGACAAAAGTGAGCGGATCTCAGGATGAACGGATGTCCGCGCCCCGATCCCCGACCATGCCCAATGAACGATGCCCGCCGACATCCAAAGGACTGTCATGGCGCCCGCCACTCCCCCGACGGCACCGATGAGGTAGATTCGGCGCCGGCGAGTTAAGGTGTTCTTGTACAATTCTTTCGTCCAACTTCGCCGCACTCCGCCTCGCCCAACCAGCCGCGCCCGCTCCGTGACGGGCCCTTACTGCGTTTTGGCCTGCCGCGCGACCGGCGGAGTTTTGCCGGAATGCACCGCCAGCAAGCGGCGGTGGGTGGCTTGCGCCGCGGCCACCAGCTCCGGATACGGACGGTCCGCCACGTCCACGAATCCGATGTTATAGTTCTCGCCGTCAAAGCGTCCGGTGTTCGGCTCGTCCAGCCACTGGAACCAGTGCGTCCCCACGATAGAAGGATCGGCTGCCGCGTTCTCCACGTAGTAGCGATACGCCACCCCGCGCTCCTCCTGGTTGGAGACCTGCTTGAGACCCGGAGTCATGCCCCTGCCGGGCGTGCCGAAGTGGAATTCGCCGATGAGCACCGGCCGGTCGATCAGACTGCGAACCTTCTCGACCTCCTGCCCGTTGACCGAGTAGGCGTAGTTGTTGAAGCTGTAAATGTCGAACGACTGGGAAGCGCGGACCAGGTCCGGCGCAACTCCGCCGCCGAACCGCACGCCGATGATCATGTGGTTGGGATCGTGCTTGCGGAAGGCGGCGATGACGGTGTCGACGAACTTCCGATAGGACTGATACAGGAACGCGCGGCGGCGTTCGGGGGTGTCGCCGGCAGCGAGGTACTTCTTCAACTCGCGCTGTAGCGGGCTATCGGGACCGGCCAGAATCGCGTCGGCGGCGACACTCTCCCTGCCCGGCCAGGGCAGTTCGTTGCCCAGGAAGTAGCCCACCAGGTAGGGGTCGTCCTTACGGGCCTCGGCTTGCGCGGCGGCGCGCTCGGCCGACGGTTCGAAATCGGGAGCGTAGACGTCGGCGACGCCCATGGGCCCGCTATTGGCGCGCACGCCCAACGTCAGCGTATACGGAACGCGGCGCGCATTGGCGACGCGCACGTCCGACCAGTTGCCCACGGTGTTGAACCCCCAGGACAACATGCGGCGGATGGCCAGATCGGTCCACCCTGCGCTCCAATCGGCGCCATAGCGGCGCACCTCGTTCCAGGTGTAGAAAGAGGCCCCGGCGCGTCCCCCGGAAGAAGCAGTGGCGGGAGGGAGCGCGGCAAACAGCGTTTGGCGCCCGTCCGTGGACGTAGCCGACGCCGGGGTGATGCAGTCCACGCCGGCCGAGTAGAAGTAATGGCCATCGGGATCGACGATCCACCACTTGCCATCGATCTTCTCGACGCGGAAGAAGCCGGTGGCCCTGGCGTGGGTTCCCTGGTAGCCGCCGTAGCGGCAGTAGTCGAAATCGCCCGGCCCGAGGGCTTTCTCCCCGGCGACCCATGCGGCTTTCAATTCGTCCAGGGTCTTGGCCTTGCCTGGCCAATCGCTAGCAATCCACTGGCCAAACTGGTCGACCAGCGGCTTGCCGTCGAGGAGCGCGTCCCCGGGGTCTTGCCTGGCGAGGCGGAAGGAGCGGATCTCCAGCACCGGAGCCCCCACCGGACTCGGAATGGATACCTCGATGGCGCGCACCGCCGTGAGCGGCCCCGGCGATCCCATAATGTTGAGGAACATCATGGGCCGGGACTTGTTGTGGACCGCGGCCAGATCGCCGCCCTGGCTCGCCTCCCTGGTGAGGAAGGCCAGCGGCACGGCGGAGCGGACCCAGGCGCCCGGCACGGGCGAGAGGCGCACGGCGCGGACACCGCCGGCATCGTGGATCTTGAGTTCGAACCGCTGCGGCGAGGAGAGCCGCAATTCGACCACCAGGAAATCGAACGCGCTCCAATCGGAGGGCAGGGCGGGATCGAATTCCTGAAGCGTCCACGTGTGGCTGGACTGGGTCGCTTGGAACACCACGCGCCTGGCCTGGCACGGCGCGGTTACGGCCGCCAGCACCAACAGCGCGGCGGCGGACGCGAACGGATGGCGGATCATCAGAGCCTCCAGAAGGCTAAGATTGGCACATGGCGCGCGCGGGCGCCAGGGGTGGTGGCAAACAAAAAAGGAAAGCCCGATTCGGCTGCCGGCCCTGGAGAGCCATCTGGTTCGGAGCGGTCAATTCCACAAAAAGCGGAGTTTTGCCACAGAAACTAACTGCTGAGAATCCCCAGCTTCCTGCCCACCTTGCGGAACACCTCGAGCGCGCGATCCAGTTCCGCTTGGGTATGGGTCGCCGTCACGATGGTGCGCACGCGCGCTTTTCCTTTCGGCACGGTGGGGAACCCGATGCCCGTCGCGAGCACGCCTTCGGCGAACAATTCGCGCGACAGTTCGTGCGCCTTGGCCGCGTCACCCACGATCACGGGTGTGATGGGAGTCTCGCTGATGCCGGTGTCGAACCCGGCATCGGTCAATCCCTCCTTGAAGTACCGCGTGTTGGCCCACAGCGCGTCGATGCGTTCCGGTTCCTGCTCCAACACGTCGAATGCCGCCAGACAGGCCGCCGCGACGGCCGGCGGGTGAGAGGTGGAAAACAGAAACGGGCGAGCGCGATGGTACAGGAATTCGATCAGGTCGCGGCTGCCGCACACGTAGCCGCCCAGCACCCCTATGGCCTTCGAAAGCGTACCCACCTGCACCTGCAGGCGGCCGTGCAAGTCGAAATGATCCACCGTGCCGCGTCCATTGCGCCCCAGCACGCCGGAGGCATGCGCGTCGTCCACCATCATGATGGCGCCGTGCCGTTCAGCGGCCCCGGTCAGACCGGCCAGCGCGCCGATGTCGCCGTCCATGGAGAACACGCCGTCGGTAATCAGCAGCTTACGGCCCGCCGCCGAGTCCAGCCCGGCCAGAATACTCTCTGCCGCAGCAGTATCCTTATGCGGAAATACGTGGATCTTGGCCCGCGAGAGGCGGCAGCCATCGATAATGCTGGCGTGGTTCAACTCGTCGGACACGATGTGGTCTTCGGGCGTGAGAATCGCCGAAACGGTGCCGGCATTGGCGGCGAATCCCGATTGGAACACCACGCAGGCTTCCGTATGCTTGAAGCGGGCGATGCGCTCTTCGAGCTCCATGTGGATGCTCATGGTGCCCGAAATAGTCCGCACGGCGCCCGAACCGACGCCGAACTTGCGGATGGCCTCGATCGCCGCCTCCCGCAGTTTGGGATGCGTGGTCAGCCCTAAGTAGTTGTTGGAAGCCAGGTTGATGACCTGTTTGCCGTCGAACCGCGACTCGGCGGCGCTCGCGCTTTGCAGAATACGGAGCCGCTGGTAGGTGCCTTCCCGACGCCACTGCTCGAGTTGGTCGTGGAGATAAGAGAGAGGGTCGCTCATGGGATGTGCGTCAGGGCCGCTCGCTGTCTTCTAAGTGCGTGAGGCG
>Ga0182030_10022283_pt1 | contig 11797 bp, 9 predicted proteins | sample 812S3MmetaG_FD_121299 | JGI IMG/M metagenome (GOLD analysis project Ga0182030, IMG submission 121299) | Permafrost microbial communities from Stordalen Mire, Sweden - 812S3M metaG (Illumina Assembly) | ecosystem: Environmental > Terrestrial > Soil > Wetlands > Permafrost | place: Sweden... | reverse complement strand
CGTCATCGTCGAAGCGTACAACGCCTACTCCGTTCTTCTGAGCCCGACCGTAAGCCTGATAGATGAACCAGGAAGCGAAGCTTGAGCACCAGATCAGGTTGAGAGCCCCATCGGACATATGGAGAAATTCGCCCGAGGTGGAAAACCTGAATTCGCCGGTTCGCGGATAGAGCTTTACTTCACGCAGCAGCGGAACCAATAAGTCCACCTTCTCCGGAGCAATCGACTGCGGAGCGGCCCAGATCTCCGGCAGGAGCGAAAACGTCGGCGTGCTTCCCTCGGGTACTCCCGCGAGCACGTCGGCCACGATCTTTTCAAAGGGTTCGCGAGACGGAGAGTTTAGAGAGTCCAAAAGATCACCTCGAAGATTCGTGCGGATGGCGCAGATTGCTTTGTGCTGAAAACCACACTCGCTAGCTACCCACTGGAATGATGTGCGCGATGCGGTCCCTCAGATGAATCGCCTCCGCGATAGAACGCGACGGGTTGGGCTACCTGAAGATTGCAATGTTCCCGGGCATGATTGGGGTCGAGGTTGCGAACGAGATCTCCCGCGCCGTTGAGAAACTGGGCGCGATCGATAGCCTCATCATCGACCTGCGTGGCAACACCGGCGGAGGGATCGGCGCGCTTCGTGTAATGAGCATGATCACACCCGGCAGAGTCCCGGTTGGATTTGCGCTCGACAGGTGCCGTGTCACAGCCAATCTCGAATCAGAGAAACACAGTTTCCATCGATTCTCACAAATCCCGTCTTCAACCAAGACCCTGTGGCGGCTTGCCTTGCAGTTTGGGCCTGCAATAATGACGAAAAAGCCCATTGTGCTTCAAACGGAGGGGCTGGGTGAGAAACCATTTCACGGGAGGGTCGTTCTCCTGGTGAACCGCCACACCGCGAGCGCTGCGGAAATGATTGTCGCGTTTGCACGGGAGAACAGGCTCGCCACAATCGTCGGCGAGAAAACGGCTGGTCGTCTCCTCTCCGCAACTTCCGTCAAAGTCGGCAATGAATTCCGGTTGGCGATGCCCACAGGAGCGTACTACACATGGAATGGGTTGGTGCTGGAAGGAACGCCGATGGAACCAGACGAACTGATCGAGTTCGATTGGCGCGAACGACGGGAGCGGGTGGACGGCCAACTTGAACACATCGTTGAATCGATTCGAGGTCATCACTCAGTACGTGTCAGTTGAGCGCGCAGTTGATACCCCTGGCTTGTCCGTCACAAACCGGATTCATTGCTTCTCGCTCTGAGCAACTTCGGAGATGCTGAATACTCGCCGAATGTCGAAGTGCCGACTAATTTCACGCATTGCCTCCTCGAGTAGTGCTTCATCCGCCCGAGCGGCGTGGAGAGCTTCGCTCAACTTCGCGTACCAGGGTCTCAATGAAGGCAACTGATCTCGAAACTGGTTTGGCAGCGTTTTGGAGTACGCATCCATAATCTCGTCACCGTCCGCCCGAGTGTTCATCATTCCCGTTTGTCTTCTGGCAAACTGCTCGATAAATGTTCGCAAATAAAACAACGCCGCCAGCGTCTTGCCGGCATTCATTGCGACGACTGCCTCCGAGAACAACGTCCGTTCTTTCTTCGGAATGTGCTTTGGGGTTTCGATTCCCTCCATCGGAGAGCGGCCCTCTAGGGTGAGGTACCATCCCCGACGCCTCACGAGAAACGCCTCCAAAGCGCCTTTACAACGCTGGCATTGGTATTCGAGAAGAAATAGCTGGTCGATCACACCGCCGGACGACTTTCTCATCGGCATGATCGGAGCGGAGACTGGTTTGCGAAGTTCGTTGTGTAGGTCGCGGTACCATACAGGACTGAAAAGCTCTCGCTCTCCGCACGAACTGCAGAGAAGTTTGACGTTACCAATGAGCAGGCACAACATTTCCTCAGGCGGCTCTGTCGATGTCCTTGATACAGCGCTAAGACGCCCAGCGGATGCCAAGAATTGCTCGCCAGGCAGTACATCTTTTACGAATTCTTCGACTGAGGTGCGAACCGCTGGGTCAAACTCTGCAAGGACGGCCAGGAGCTTGCTAGTGGGATCGATTGACAGGCGCTGGTATAGGTGCTTTGTCTCCAAGAGCAGCTTCAGTTGCGCTGAGGCGTGGTCGCTCGCGATCTCAATCGCACGTGAGATTTCTTCGATAGAGTCTGACGGTTTTTCCACAATATGATGATAACCGCACCGTATTGTGGCTCACTGACGGGTGACAGTTGGGGCTGCGGGCTGATCGCGGTGAAGCTCACCGCAGTCGCCCAGGAGCCAGCTTATTTTAATGGGGGCTGGAAAACTCGCTTTTCTCCTCACTGTACCGGATGCGTCGCCAAGTAAATGCCCATACGAACGTTCCTGATGCGTCGTCTCCCCTTGCAACCTGACGTGGGGTTTTCGATACCAGTTCAAACTCTCTGACTATTTTGGGACCTCCCACCATAAGATCAGTTGTCATCGTCAAGCGTTGCGGCAAAAGTTCCTCAAAATTCGGGATCGACTGCCATTCTTTTCCCTTTCTAGTTAACTCCAACTGAATTGATTCGTTCGGATCGTCAATAGCAAATGACTTCCACCGTGGCAAGTCGCCCTGAGCAAACTCCTTTACAGCCTCGCCGGTCATGTAGATGCGCAAGCCGAAGGCATCCCATCCGAAGGCGTTCCCTTTTAGAGGCAAATCAAGGATGTATCCCAGGTGTTGTCCCGCGTTGCTAATGGGAAAATACCCGTGAATTGCATTGATCAGATTCGCTGCTACTCGGCACGGGGAGCCTTTGAGCGAGGAATTTGCAATCTGTACCGCAATCGTGGGGTGTCTCGAAACCGTAACGGTAATCCCCGACCCTATGACGCCGTTGGCTGGGTCACACAGCAGCATCTTGCCGAAAGTGCTCGCCCACGCTTTGTCATAGGTTTCGGGCGGTAAATTATCAACCGTGTTTATTGAGTTGGCACCAGAAGGGAGTCCTAGAGAGTTTTGATCGACCTCCCGAAATTGCGATGCGAGGCCACTCGAACTGCCGTGAAAACCAAACCAGATTGCTTCAGTTACGTTGTCCAGGTTGTATTCGGGGGCGGCATAGCCGGCCCTTTTGCCCGCAGTAGCAGGACTATGAGAGTTGAGCGTGGTTGGTGTGGAGGATAAATTCGAGCCAGAAGGTAGAATCGGCGTTTTGGGTTCCTTGTGCGTCTCAATAACGCGTAGGGTATATGCGTCGATTCCAATAATAATGGCGGAAAGCACCACAGCAAAGAGCGCGCGATTTGCTTTCGATCCCTCGTGCTCGATGGCGTGACCGATGGTTTTTACGACACATAAGATGCCGGCGATCGCAAAGCACACCTGTCCTATCAGGAGATTGTTGGGAAACCAATCAAGGCTCAACATGCCAAACCCAACGGCAATGAATATTCCAGGAACGATTGCCCCCAAAACATCCCATCGGAACAATGCTTTCCACCCAAAGATGCTTCGCCATATCCCCATGCCAGCCATCCCCCCACCGATAGGTACCTTGTGTCGCGCTGATAGTCGTCTTATTTGGTTACTGCTGAATTTGCAAAATCTAGACGCGACCTCGTTCCTAAATTCTGTGGCGCCTATTCGTCCGAGAATTCGGGTTGTGCCTCGGAATTCGGCCTGGCTGATCCCATTCTGATGGGCTCGGGAATGACACCCTCGCCAAGGATTTCCGTGAGATACGAGACGGCGAGCAGGTCCTGATGTGGAGGGTAGGTCCTGGCCAGGTTGCGCAGATCTTCTTCCGGCAAGATGTTCTTCCACAGTGAACTCGTCGGCGCGCCGGTGTTCAGTCGCAAAGCGAAGGACGCCAGCACGAACCGCGCGAAGTCGGCCATCCGCTGGGACGAATCAATGTACCGCTTCCAGAACTCCCGCTGCAGGTTTCGGTCTCTTGCCCAGACACTCTTTTCAAGCATCACTCCCCAGTCGCTGAACGCAAGCCAGTAGGAGAGATTCAGGTCAACATCTCGTAACCCTACGGCGTGCCCATAGCGCGATTCCATGCGCTCCAGATATGCTTTCTCCAGATTCTCCCTGGGGACATTTTCGATCTCTCTTTGCGCTGCGATGGCAGCTTCGGGGAAAGGGCGATTCATCGCCCATAATAGAATCCGGAAGGCAACCCCATCCGCGCGTGCCCCGAGAATGCACTTCTTCAGTAACTGAATACGATCTTCCGCGCGCTGTTCCAAAAACAGCGCGTCGCATACGCTGGTTACGAAGCGAGCAGTTTGAGAATATTCTCTCTCGCTCTGCGGATCATCAAGCCCGCTCGAACGACCCACCAGGACATTGGCTACCAGCCCGCATTTTTCCAGGCTCAATGACTGGACGGCTTTGTCCGTCAGTTTCTCGATAAAGTTAAGCCGCTTCTCTCCATTCCCTTCCATTTCCTTGAGCCTCATAAAGATGGCACGTTGTGTTTGGTCCTCGTCTGACTGTTTTAACTTATCGAGGGTCTCGGCCAATTCCTTTTCCGGAAAAATCGTGCCCGGCAACACGTTCTGGAAATAGGCGGGGAAATAGGAGGCGCTGCGCAGCTTCTTGGTTCTTGCTCCCGAATTGTTGCGCTCGAAATACCGCACTGTCGCGCTTACTTTCCTGTTCGAGTCCGTTCCGGACGCGTCCTTGATTTCGTCGAGGCCCGAAAACAGGACCTTCCGTATTCTTCGTTCCTGCTCTTGGAGGAGCGGGTTCCGCAGGAGCTTGCTTTCCTTATCAAAGTAGGTGGAGATCTCGGCCTCATAGACCAAATCTGGGTCTGCGATGCCGCTATTGATATCCGGCGCACAAAGCGTATCGCGGAACGACCATATCAAATCCGATGCGGCTGGCGCGAAGTAGCGCAGCGCGGCCAACAAAGTCAAATCCAACGGGTTCACCTCGTCGACAAGAGACCACGATTGCGCTCGCACTGAGCTGGCCAGCCTCCTCACTTCTCTAAGATTGGTGCACAACGGAGCGAATATATTTTCCCAGTGTTCGCGGATCGTGTTGGAATACTCGCGCTTGGCTTGCTCGTCACGTGTAAACCATCCCTGCTCTTCAAAGATCGCGATCAGCGCATCGTGAGTTTCGGTCTCAAGGAACGAGTCTGCGAGCTTCGGCAGCTCAAAAGACTCTATGAAAAATTTGTGATAGAAGGTGTGGTCAACCACTCCGTACTCCTCGCAAATGATGTTTTCTACGTGGCTGCGCTCGAGAGCGCACACGAAGCTCAACCGCGGCAGCGAAGTGAATCCGCGGATCAACTTGAGCAGGACAAAGAGCTCCTCCTTCCGCATCCTGTCCATTTCATCCACAAAAACCACCACTCTGCTTGGCAGGCGCTCTAGCGCCTTGCGAAGATCATCGATGACATCCTGCTGCGTTTCCTGGGGAATCCACTCGGCGATCCACTCTGCATGTGGAACAGCTGTCTTCAGCGTCTTTGCTACCCTCAATGCCGTCCGTCGAAACTGGGGCGTAAAGTATTCTCGGGAGCATTCGGTGCCGATGTCGCTCAAGAGTTGATCGGCAAGATTTTCGCGCGATCCTGGGAGCCAACCGCTGAACCGTACAACAATTGCCTGGGGGCTGTGATCACCCCGCAAAGCCTCAGAAATGAAGTTCAGCATCGACGACTTTCCTGCCCCAAATCCTCCATACACCGCGTACGTTGCCTTTCCCTCGTGGAGAATATGCCTGGCAATCTCCTGAGCGAGCGCCCTGCGTTCAGGCCACGCTTCCTTGAGCGACGTTCGCGGGTCGTCCGATCGGTCGTCTCCGAGTTCGAGTGCCCCAGATCGCCTGTACGGCAGATAGACAATCAAGAACGCAATTATGCCGATCACTGCAATCGAGACTCCCCACCAGAACAGAGGCAGCCAATATCGAAGTCCCAGGGCGCAAAACGCCGAGAGAACGGAAACTGCGAATGAGCCACGATTGACCCCTCTTCCATACGACTTCGACCATTGGAGCAGAATCGGGCCGGGCCAAACAAAGAATGCCAGAGCGGCAATCGAGATCATCGCGGCGGGCAGGGCGTTGCTATCGATGTGGTGCCAGTCCCGAATCCACTGGTTGCCGCTTTCAAGGGCCGGTTTGATTAGCGGGAAGATCGCCGAAATGGCAGTGCCGCATGCTAGCCCCAGAAGGATCGGCTTCCGTTCGTCATTTGCTAGCTTCCAGGGTGAGTTTTGCGATTCGACGCGCTTGCCCATATCCCTCGCCTCGCGATCTTCTTGATTCGGTTGATCTTGTGTTCTTAGAATAAGTCCCGGGGCGCGGTCACGGCTAACACACTTCAGGCAGTTTTCCCAATACATGTTTTCATCTGGGCGTCTCGGCGCAAATTTGCCTGACACAATGCACGGCGGAAAGGGCTATTCGAGTTCACTTCAAGCCCCAGGAGAAATTGCCTACCACCAAGAAAACTTGTCGATAGAACTGTTTGAGTGCAAGCATCACAGGGTAACCTTCGGCGACATTGGGCTCATTGAAAACAATTTCCGCAAAGAACTGAGTGCCCTTGTCCAGATTTACGCCTGGAACTTCAATCGAGAACTTATCCCCCTGTTTCAGCGTCATGGGAGAGCCCGGAATGCCGGCCCATCGGTTGCCAATCCACTGGTCGGCAATGGGCGGAAGACCATTCACTGCAGTGATATTTCCCCATACGGCAACGAGCATATTGTGCTTGTCGATAGCATTCAGACGATGCAGTCTCCAGAGTGTGTTGTCTCCTCCCTGGTATGGGTGGAGGTTCCGAATCGCATCTATGACCTCCTTCCTCATACCCTCTACCTTTTTGCGAAATCGGGTTTCTAACTTCGAGGTGATGGGACCGTCGAAGATTGGGAATTCATTCGATCGAGTGGGGACGCTTCCATTGGCTCGGACCAGAGCACACGCCAGATAATCGAGAGTCGATCGCAGATTCTGAATAACGTCCCCAGCTATAAGACGGATCTCGGTTGGGACTGGCTCTGCCTTCAGCATATGGACAAATGGCTTTGCCGGATCGGTTTCTACGTCTACCCTCAAGCTGTAGGGTTGGGTGGCATTGAATTTGGTGAGAGCGACTTTGAAGTCTCCGATATGCTTATCGGCCCACTTGATCTTTGCTCGAATATCTGAAAATAAATCAGCCATGAGGCAGGATATACGATCATCCAAGAGACCTCAAACATCTTCCTCGCCAACGATGTGCGCCACACCAGAGGCATACCATTAACGAATGGCGCAGGGACCGGTCACGATCTTCGACAAATCCACGATCCAGTCCTTCAGCCTGGACGAAGCCGTTATTTTCGACAACTTCTACCGCTCCAACATCCCACCGGTCTTCATCGTGGAGTGTCTGGCAGACCTCGAACGCGACAAACGACTGATGAGGTCCACGCCGGAGCAGCTCGTCGGTGCCCTCGCAGAGAAGACTCCCGATATGCAAGCGTCCGCCAATGTCTTCCATCTCGACATCCTCAAAGGCGAGCTGATGGGGAAGTTCGATCTAGACCTGATGCTCCTGCGCCCCGTGCGTAGCGATGGCAAAGAGGTTCAGCTCGGCGACCAGCAGGGAGTGATTTTCCAACCCGGTCCCGAGACGGCGGCGCTTCGGCGGTGGTCGCGCAGAGAGTTCCTCGAAGCTGAACGTGAACATGCGAAAGGCTGGCGGCTTGCACTTTCACAGCTTGATCTCGAAGAGATGTCGAACCAGGTCCTCAAAGCGATTGGTCCTTGGCGGAAGCCGGTCTCACTCCAAGACGCCCGCGAGTTGACCGACAAGATCATTGACAACCTTGATCCCGAATTCCTGTTGCGCTTCGGTCTCACCCTCGTGGGCGTCCCTGAAGCAACGGAGTGGGTCGTCAACGAGTGGATCACCAGTCGCCGCAAGCCACTGCGGAGGACCTACCCCTATTTCATTCACATCCTCTCTCTAAACATCTTCTTCAGCCTCGTATATCCTACGGAGCTGTTGAGGAACGTCAAGCCTAGTCACCAGGTCGACCTCGCCTACCTCTACTATCTTCCGTTTTGCGCGGTCTTCACCTCATGCGACAAGTTCCATATCCAGGTCGCTCCGCTCTTCATGACCACAGCGCAGACATTTGTTCAAGGCGAAGAGTTAAAGGCAGATCTTGCTCGTCTCAACGAGCTTTACCTTGCGCTTCCCGAAGCTGAACGGGCGAAGAGCATTTTTGCTTACGCGCCCCATCCGCCGGATGACAGCTCATTTCTCACCAGCCGCTTATGGGATATCTATCTGCCCTACTGGAGGCCCAACTCTCCCAACAGATCGGAGGTTCCTGCGGAGAAGAGGCAGGCACTCGACGAGCTCTTGGCGAAATTCCGCGCAAAGACCGCAACCACGGCTCCCAGAAGCATGCCGGGGTTCGACTCTCACGACTTCATGGAAATCAACATCAACGGAAGGGCCGTCAAGGGGAGCTATGTTCGTGTGCCTCTCAACTCGACGGAGGATGCCCCATCCGGACCCGCGTCACCCGCTTGAGGCATTGGGCAGTGGCTTTATCGAGAACGGGAGTCGGCATTTCAGCGTAGCCCTACGCTGACGAAAAGCGCGCTTTGTGAGGAACGATGACCGCGATCCCAAAACGCACCGTGGCTACTGCCGCTGCGGCGAAGGCAGACAATCACTTCGGCCACTCCACTCTAGAGATCACACCCCAGCGCTGTCGCTGTGTGGACGCTCATGCGCTGCGACAAAGAGCATGAATCGCTCCCCAAATGGGGACAGCTGAAATGTACGTCGCGTGCCGTACTTCAGCAAGAACGTCAGCTTTTGCTGATCGCTTATGTTCGGATCTGGTCGTAGAAATTGCTCGTTCACGAGCCCAATGCTTGCGAGACGAGACAGACTGCCCAATACATCGGGAGCGTATTCGATCCGTTTCGTGAGCGGTAGCCAGCCCTTGAGGTAGTCGTGGTTCAAGTTCTTCAGATCGCTTGGGCTGATCGCACGAAGCGCACGGAGCATCAACTCTTTGTCATCGTCACGAAACTCCTTGGCACCGCTATTGGCGAGGGCAACTGCGAGCATTCGCAGCTTCTCTTTGTCATGCGTCGTCCAGAGCTGCTCTTGGGCGAGTACGAGGAGGGTCTGGAACTCCTCCGAACCGTAGAAGTTGACATCCGGGATCGAGGCGCGAATCTCCTCGATCCTCTTTTTCATCTCGACAAAGAGCGCAATCCACCGCCGCTGCACGTTATCGTTGGCGCGGCCGTCGAGGAGGCTCTGGATCGCTGCTCCAGCGCCGGGAATGAGGGAGAGGATGCTGGCTACCGTCGCGCCGATCAGGCCACTTTCAATACCCGCATCCAGCTCCTGCTTGAGATGCTCCAAATGGACTTCGATGGGTTCGTCAATACTCATAGGTCGTTCTCGATGAAGTGACGTTAAGCCGGTTACTCTACGGGCTCATTGCTGCGCTGTGTGACTCCGGCGATTTCGCGCGTAAGACTATGAACCAATTCCGCCAATGCAATGATGTTCTCGTCCTCCTCTTGGCTCGACCAGGGCATGACGAGGTTGCCGTGCATCACGTTGTTGCGCACCTTGTCCCACGCCTCCTCGTTGCGCTGCTCGACGACTCCGCGCTTCACTAAGTCGCGGAGGAATGCCGCCACAGTCTTTTTACTCAAGTAGCCGATCGAATTGAGGACTCGCGATCTCACATGCTCATCGCCCTTCCAGGCGGAGACGACTTCCCTAATGCTCTTCAAATCTGCAGCGGGAAACTCGGCCTGCTGGTCTTCAGGCCGCATCAGCATCTTCGCGAGCGCTTCTGCGACGCTCGCGAGTGTTAGACACCATACCCATCGCGAGCCCTGCGATGCTTGGATGATCTCCTCATAGAACCGCGTGATCCGATGCCCTTCGAAGTTTGGGTGACCTTCCTCATTCCGATCCTTGGCGATCAGGATCAGCAGGGCGGCATACAACTCCCAGAAACGCTCCGTCGAGGGCACAAGCTCGGAAGCGAGCAGGGACCCAATAGAGGCGTTTCGAAATGCTTTCGGCGACTGCCGGATCGAGACGAAGGCAGAGCCATCTCCAAAATTGCGGGCGACCAAACGAGGGTAGTGCAGCTGCCCGAGTAGAATTCGCAGGGGCTCGCTGAGCCAGTTTTCGAGATACAGATGAGGAAGTTCGGCAGAGGTGTTTGCCGTAATCCAAAGCAGATCAGCGCTCGGATCTTGAGCGAACTCGATGCGTGATCCGAGAAGGTCCAGGGTGTGCCTTCCCACGCGCCAGCTTCGACCGATCTCCTGGTTGGCAATTGAACGAACAGTCAGCATCGAGGCGGCCATGGGGATGTGAAAGCTCGGTTGGAACAGGAGTTCGGCGCATGCAACGGGGCAGACCCAGTCTCCCGAGACCCGGGTCATCAGTGAGCTGATCTTGCCGGTCAATAACGTCCCGACAGCGGAGGTTTGCTCGACGTGCGGAACGATCCAGCCGCACGCCCATTCTGTTTCTTCAAAATCCGTTGCGATGAGCCGGAACTGATCCAGCATCTCGTAGGGGTTGGCATGGGCGAGATGAACTTTGAGAATCCCGCTCGCGTCGTCCTTTGCCGATGCGAACATCCGGAACTCCGCAGCCGCCGCGCTCTTGAGTTCAATCTGCCCCGGTCCGGCGAACACTGGCGGCTCATGATCACGCCCCGTTAACAGACGCATCGATGGGCATTCGATCGAACTTGGTACAGCTGCCAAGCGGGACTTCCAATGGTCCAGCGTTCTTATTGTTCCATCGCGCATCTGTCTTCTCTTTCAACGCTCACTTCGATTTGCCAAGAATGAGAAAATCGGTTCTACATCAACCTCCTCGACTGAGACCGTCCTCCTGTTGCTTCGCATGTCTGGAGTTCGCTCTCCGTTTGCGCCACCGCTCGATGTTCCCCAGCGAGGCTCATGACTTTAGCAGAGATTTGCATCAGCGCCTCCATCAGACAGATTAGCCCTGACAGTCGGCTGGCGTCTCCTGAATTGCTCACACACGAACCTCATTTGCTGCCAACTTGGATTCGCATTCATCGAGTGTTTGAGCTGATTTCCGATACAAATGCCCGGATTGCTATTGAGTCGGGAATTGAGTGGCCGTAGAGGGCGACTCACTTGATTTGTAAAGGATAATAGTAGGACGCTTGATCCTGTTCGTGAGTCGTAGCTAGGAAATACGCTCCGGCCTTTGCCGCCCGCAGGTCCAGTTCGACAGACACTGATTCGTAGTCGCCATTTATCGTCGCTGGCGCGCTTCTCTGGGCCACGACGCCATTTCCATTCTGATCCTGCGTAACGGCCACGGCGTATTGGCCTGGAGGGCTGAAGCGCGGAAGGATGATCGTAACCCTAACCTCTGCTGCCGGCAAAAGCACAGATTGCAGGGAGCCCGGCTGGTTGCCTCGGATCGTACCCGAATCCCACAGGTTTACCGTCTCGGATACAACCGTCAAATTCGTCGAGGGGAGTTGCCGGTGCATTCCATAGCGAGCGAAGGTGATTGCGGCAACGGCGACCACCAAACAGATGGCCACCACGTTTACGAATGCCAGTTTGCGCTGGCGCGAGCGATTTTCTTGCCGGAAGGCGAGCAGTCGGCTCATGCACGTGGAACAGTTTGCTGCGTGGTCGACCCTCGGGTCTAGCAAATCGATCCGCTTGGCCTTTCGAGCCAGATCTCGAAGGAAGATTTCGTCAGGACACGGCCCGACAGGCGTCGTTTCGCCGGCAAGCACGCGCTCCTGATGGCGCTGCACT
>Ga0182030_10022282_pt1 | contig 11797 bp, 9 predicted proteins | sample 812S3MmetaG_FD_121299 | JGI IMG/M metagenome (GOLD analysis project Ga0182030, IMG submission 121299) | Permafrost microbial communities from Stordalen Mire, Sweden - 812S3M metaG (Illumina Assembly) | ecosystem: Environmental > Terrestrial > Soil > Wetlands > Permafrost | place: Sweden... | reverse complement strand
GCATTATCGATGGCTTCGACCGCTCCGAAGATGTCACCGTTATCCTTTGCCCGCCATTCCCTTATCTCGCGCTTGTCGGCGACATGCTTAAGGGTACCCAGATTGCGCTCGGCGCTCAAAACATGTATCCCGACAAGGAAGGAGCTTTCACCGGCGAGGTGAGCCCGACCATGTTGCTCGATCTTGGCTGCAAGTACGTCATCCTCGGACACAGTGAACGCAGGCACAAACTGGGCGAGTCCGATGCGTTCATCAACCAAAAGGTAGAGTGCGCACTGGCCGCAGGACTGAATGCGATTCTTTGCGTCGGGGAGACGCTGGAGCAACGCAAGGCGAAGCAGACTGAGGCGGTGCTCGACAGTCAACTGTCGCAGGGGTTGGCGAACGTTCCGCCAGAGTTTTTCTCCCAACTGAGTATCGCCTATGAACCAGTCTGGGCGATCGGCAATTCTCTTCACCATGAGAATCCACAACAGGCGCAGGATGCGCTTTTGCTGATTCGCAAGAAGCTCAGTCAAATCTGTGGAGATTTCCGGGCCCAGCAGATGATTGTTCAATACGGTGGCAGCGTAGAACCTGAAAATGCAACTGCATACCTCGGTCAGCGTGACATAGATGGAGTCCTCATCGGGGGTGCTAGCCTAAAAGCCGACAAGTTCCTCGCCATCGTCCATGCCGCAATTGCTGAGAACAAAGCAGAGGTGCAGCCGGTTTGAATTGAGCCAGGAGTTCGAGATGCGCTCCTTGCTCTCGATTCGGCTTCGTTCAAGGACCCCAATGTGCAGACAGGTCGCTAAGTTGCTTTACCCTTTGGCGATGGTTGCTTCGATAGTAGGCGTAGATCTTCTGTTCTTCAGAAATCGATTCTGGGGACGACTGACGGTGAATGTTGGAATCGTTTTGGTGTTCGCCACGTTCTACTTGAGATTCCTGAGGCGTCCACGAACAAGGGGATACATAAAGAGGCAATAATGGCGCAGCCGATGAGTTTCCCTCGTTCGTTCGTCCTGCCATTTATGAGTCCGGATGTGAACTCCAGGCTGACCGGACCATCCTTCTGCAGTCGCTTGGAGGCTTCATCACTCGTCAACTCGGCAGGGGTGTTGCTTGTTCCCTAATCAGTTAGCGCAGCAGGCGGCGAGACAGGATTGATCATTTGCCAGCAGTGCGACGTGCGGTTGCGCAGCTGATCGAGCGTGATCGTCAGTGTGGTCAAACAAGATCAATTGCATTCCCTGCGCGCTCGCGGAGAGAATGCTAAAGTTCGTTCCGTCCGGGCACACAGTTGCGCCCAACGGATATGTAAGGCCTCACCGGCCACACATAAGCACATGTTACATCCCAATTCTATTTCTCTGGTTCATGCGTGCGAGGAGTACCCGGTAGACTCTGAACGTCTCCACCTATGGCTTCGGACAACGCAATGTGGTGGCGATCGAGGAGAGTTCCCGTCGCCTCTTCATACTGGATCAATGCTTTGGCGTAGGCGGCTCGGGCTCTAACTACATGCCCTTCAGCGATGGAAAGATTCTGTTGGTCGGTGATGACGTCCTCCGCGGTGGCCAACGCCTGAGTGAATTTATTCTGCTGCAACTCGAGAACCTGGTGCGCGAGCTTGACGAGTTTGAGCGTGGCGTCGAGCGAGTCCCTGGCCTGTGTGACCGCGCTTATCGCCTTGTTGACATCCCATATGGTCTGGTTCCTCGCATCCTGCATCCTGACCTGGAAGCGCCGCTGTTCGAGCAGTGACCGTGCGGCGTCGGCTTGAGCAGTGCGGTTGCGGATAGGGAGATCGAGGGTGACCCCGTAGGATAGGTTGGGAAAGTTGTTTTCAAAAACGTTTGCAAAGGTTGGGCGCATCGCGCCGTCGAGACCGGCGAGGCTGTAGGATGCATAAACATCGAGTGAGGGGAGCAGCGCATTGCGTGTGGCCTCGATGGCGATTTGCGCATTGAGCAGGTCAAGACCGGCCCGCTCGATCTCCGGTCGATGGGATTCGGCCTGACGCAAGGCTTCATCCACCGGCGGCACATCGCCGGAGCCCGGTTCAGGCAAATGGTCCGAGGGGACTATCTCGACTGTCGCCAACTGCTCGCTGAAGCTTTTGGAGATGATGGCCTTTAAAGACTGAGCATCCTGCGAAAAGGCGCTTTGCGCCTCGATCAGATCCTGCTGGCGCAAGGCCACTGCTTCCTGGCTCCGCAGCAAATCATACTGAACCCCGGACTCGGACGAATGCCCGGCTTTCGCCGCGGCCTCGTTGTCATCGACGAGTTTCTGCGCGTATTCGAGTCCTTGCTGTGCTACGCGAATGCTCTCCTGGTCGGAGAGCAGGCCATAGTAGGTGGTCATGGCGGCGGCCACCTCCGTCATGACGCTTTGACGGAAGACACTCATCGAGTATTTGGTGTCATTGCGGGCGATGCGGAGGAATCGAGCGTTGGCGCGGACACCAAAGCCTTTCAACAAATGCTGACTGAATCCCGCCGACAGGCTGGAGACAAACTCCGGATTATAGATTCCGGTTGTGGTGTTGGAGGAAAGGATCGTGCTGGCCTCAGAAACGGAGATGCCCGTCCCGGTAAGAAAGCCTTGACTATATGCGGCTGAAACAGCAGTCTGGTGAGTCCGTTCAACGCGCACACCACTCACTACGGTGTAGTTCAGAGGGGTAATGGCGTTGCTCCACCCATAGGAGACATAAAGGTCAGGATCGCAGCAGCGGGATGGGCGCACTTCATTAATGGCGCCCCCAAGAAGACCACCTGCACCCACGTCGCCAACCCTTGCGCTCCCTCCCACTCCTCCGCCGAGGCTGCCTGCGAAGAGGGTAGTGGACTGAGGAGAGCCTGCAACACCGCGCGTGGCTCCGCCCGCCTTGGCACGAAGCAAATCGGTCTGTGCGATAGGCAGGTCGTAGCGCGCCACGGCAATATGCAAGTTGTTTTCCAAGGTGAGCGCGATGGCGTCATCCAGAGTGAGAGCGAGTTTGCCTTCAACAATCAGATCTTCAAGACGGCGCGAATTATCCAGTTGCGCGGCAGGAACGAAGGGAACTAAGTAGGGTGCAAAAATTCGCGGAAAGGCGCGAGTATTTGAGAAGTCAATCGTGGCCACCTTGGCCGGGACCGGCACCGGTTCGACGTGCTGGCAAGCCGCGCGAACAGGTAGCAAGGATGCCAGCAGAGACACGACGGCCTGCAACCATCCAATCCGCGCTCTTGTCACTATGGCCGTCTCCTTGGCTGGTCGTTGTCGATCGAAGAAAGGGACCTGCGGTCCTTCGCCTGGTCAGTGTGCATTCATTCGAGATCCATCAGTCGCCGGACCTGTCTAATGGCTTGAGGCACATGACTTGCCTCTCAAGGATCAAGCTTTTCACTTTGGAAGCCAGGGTACTGAGCAATTGGACACATAGGGTGGGTTGCGATGTCTTACCGGTTGCCTGGTCGATTCGCATCACTTCCCGGATGGAATGTAGCGCTGACTTCATGCGCGATGACGCACGAGCGAGACCAAACGACAACAACTCCCCGTATTCGCGTGCGCATGGCGTCACTCACCGGTAAGCGTCGCGCTGCACGATTAGGCGACCTACCGTTGGCTCGGCCATGGCAAAATCCTGCACTTCGGGCGCATGACTTTGATATCTTTCGCCAGACCAAGAAGCGCCAGCAGCCGGATGAGCCAGTAGTTCAGGTCCACTTCCCACCACGCCATGCCATGAGCGGCAGACACGGGATGCATATGGTGATTGTTATGCCAGCCCTCTCCGCCGGTCAACAATGCGACCCACCAGTTATTGGTCGAGTCGTCGCGGGTATTGAAGCGCCGCGCACCCCACAAGTGGGTTGCCGAGTTAACCAGCCATGTTACATGGAAACCCACTGTAACACGCAGTAGCACGCCCCAGAGCACCCACGACAGGCCCAGCGCCCATCCTCCCACGGCGGAGCCGCACGCCATCAACACGATTCCGGAAAGTGTGACGGGCAGCCAGTGCCAGACTGCCAGCCAGCGGTAGAAACGGTCTCGCTGCAAATCGGGCGCATAGTGGAAAACCATGGCGCTCTTGTTGTGCAGCGCACCACGCAAGATCCACCCCATGTGCGACCACCATTTGCCATCGCGCGGTGAGTGCGGATCTCCCAGACGGTCGGTGTACTGGTGGTGCATGCGATGCACAGCAACCCAGTAGGTAGGACTGCCCTGCAGCGCCAGGGAGCCACACACCGTCATTCCATACTCCAGCCACTTGGGAGTGGTGAAGCCGCGATGCGTGAGCTGGCGATGATAGCAGACGCCGATGCCAACATTTTGACCCAGCACCCAAGCGGCGAAAAACACAGCCAGCGAAGACCAATGAAAACAGAACAGCGCAGCCACTGCTCCCAGGTGAAACGCCGCAATCACGACGAAGAACACCCAGTTGAATTCATCCGTTTTGCCCTCCACCAGTTGGACTGCTTCGGAAGCGTCGGTTTCCTGCGACTCGGGGATGAACGTTGTCATAGAAGTTCTGCCTTGGATTTTAAGCAAATGGTTGCGTTTGCGCCCCAGCACTGCATCCGAGATAGCTTTTCAGGCGGCGTTGTTCCTTCCTTGATCGTTAACAGCTTGTTTCCGGATTGGCTGAGCAAAAATGCTCACAAAGGCGCAAGCTGCCAGCCATGCGCAAAGGGCAATGGCTACTCGCACCACATTCCCGTTACCGGCTGCTTAGATTCGCTCTTGCCTGTGGTGCTCAAGAGGTGTTCAGCCAGCCTCGGGTGCTCGACGAAGACCGGCTCTCCGCGCCTGGCGGCACTGTTGACAGCACCCTTTAATGGAAGTCAGCGAAGCGTTAACAACGCATGAGAGGGTTGGTGGAACGACTTTAGTGTTTTTGCCATGAATCAAAAAATGGAACAGACCATGCTGCATTCGCTCATGAGAGACCAGATAACTGATTTCGACCGATGTATGATCGATGGCACCCAGAATTGGCGCGGAGACCCTATTGGCAGTCTCGGCCGGATCAGCGACTGCGAGTACACATGATGTCTGTTGTCAGAGAGGCAGATGCAGCCAGACAGGACAAGTGCGAAGACGGCGCGTAAAGCACCCGATCCATCCCCGCAGCCTCCGCTGTCTGCCTCCAGCACGCGGCTGTTGCCGTGGCTGATCGCGGTGGCGTTTTTCATGGAGTCTCTGGACACTACAATTCTGAACACCGCGGTGCCGACGATCGCAGCGGCGCTCCACGTTGCACCCCTCAGCATGAAGTCAGTGCTGGCAAGCTACACGCTCAGCCTCGCAGTTTTCATTCCGATCAGCGGCTGGATGGCCGACAGGTTCGGAACGCGCCGGGTATTTGCCTCGGCGATTGGGATCTTCACACTTGGATCGTTTCTTTGCGGCATATCGAGCAACATTCACCTGTTGGTGGCATGCCGCCTCCTGCAGGGCTGCGGCGGATCCATGATGGTGCCCGTCGGACGACTCACGATTGTGCGCACCTTCTCGAAGTCCGATCTGGTTCGCGCCATGAGCTTTGTCTCCATTCCTGCCTTGATTGGCCCCATGCTGGGACCCATCGCCGGCGGGCTGATCGTGGGATACCTTCACTGGAGAGTGATCTTCTTCGTGAATATCCCGATTGGGCTTTTAGGTTTGGTCATGGTCTACCTGCATCTTCCGGACTACCGCGAAGAGCACCGGAATCCATTGGATTTGGGTGGTTTAATTCTGTTTGGGTCCGGCATTGCGCTGCTTTCTTATGTGCTGGAGGTGTTTGGGGAGCATACAATGACCGGCTCGGAAATGCTGGCTGGCCTAGCGATTGCAGCCCTTCTTCTGGCAGGCTACGGTTGGCACACGAAGAGAGCCAGGTTTCCCATGTTGCGCCTGACCTTGTTTCGCATTCGCACTTTTCGCTCGGCAGTGAACGGCAACTTTCTCACCCGCCTTGGGATCGGCGGCATTCCATTCCTTTTTCCGCTCTTGTATCAGGTTGGCCTCGGCCTGACTCCGATTCAGTCTGGCCTGCTGATGATGCCGCAGGCTATCGCGGCGATGAGCCTGAAGATGACGATGCCGGGAATTCTGGCCAAGGTCGGATACCGGGGCGTGCTGATTTCGAATACGCTTGTCATCGGCCTGTTCATCTTCTTGTTTTCAACTATTGGAAGGAGGACGCCAATTTGGCTGATTGTTGCGGAGGTGTTCTGCTATGGCTTCTTCACGTCGCTGCAATACACGAGCATGAACACACTTGTTTTTGCGGACGTGACGGACGAAGTGGCGAGCAGCGCAAGCTCCATCGCGAGTACCGTGCAGCAACTGTCCATCACCTTCGGTATTGCGACGGCATCATTGTTGACGGTCTTCTTTCTCCCCGCGCGGTTTCAGTCCAATCCCCTTGAATTCATAGGTGGCGTCCACAAAGCGTTTTACGTTCTTGGTGGAATGACACTGCTTTCTACGATTGTCTTCTTCGAGTTGAAAAAGGGAGACGGTGACGCTGTGAGTGAAGGAAAGACGCTCCACGCCGCATAGAAAGGACACGCGCATGGGAGCAAGGAGGGAACTGGGAGAACGGTCTCAGAAGTGGATCAGAACGGGAGAAAAGAGGACCCAGATGCCCACTGTTCCTGAATTTCCAGGTTTAAGTTGGAGGGAACTGCTTCGCACTACCTGGCGGGAGGCGGCTAAAACCAATATCGCGAACCGCGCCGCCGAACTGGCATTCTGGTTCCTGCTGGGCTTTTTCCCTATGCTCCTGTCCGTCGTCAGCATGGTTTCGACACTGACCTCGGCTTCGGATTCGCAAGCAATCCTGATGAACTACGTGGGGGAAGTTCTACCGTCTGCGGCTTCCAACCTGGTAGAGCAGGTGTTGGCTCAGACAGCCAGCAGCGGAAGAGCCTGGTTTGCGCTGCTGTTTGCGCTATGGTCCTCTTCATCGGCGACTGCGGGCCTCATCGACACTCTCAACGAGATATATGGTGTGAAAGAAAGCCGACCCTGGTGGCAGTGCCGTCTGATTGCCCTGGGGCTCGCGCTAGCCATGGGTGTACTGCTCACCACCGCGTTAATGATCGTGGTGTACGGTCAAGCAATCCTGCTCCATTTGCTGAACGTTTCTTCAACCCTCTTCGTCTTGAAGTTTGCACAGTGGCCAGCCGCGGCGTCTCTGCTCATTCTGGCGCTGCTCGGTCTCTATCGCTTCGCCCCGAACATTCCCCAGCAGAGATTGAAATGGCTGCTTCCTGGGAGCGCCTTCGCGGCAGTCGTGTGGATGGTCGCCTCAGTTCTGTTCAAGGTATACATCCGTCACTTCAGTAATTTTGGGCTGCTTTACGGCTCGCTCGGCACCCTCATTATCCTGATGTTCTGGTTCTACCTGAGTGGAATCGTGATTCTGGCCGGCGGTGAGATCAATGCCATTCTGGAAGACGCCGCCGCCCAGCACAAGATTCCCGGAGCGAGAAGGCGCGGACATCGGTAATTGCCGAAGGTGCTGGAGTAGCTTCGAATCATCGATTCCACTTAGGATGTTCATGACTCATTTTCCTTAACTCGCAATAGGCCGTGCAATCATGTGGGCGGCAAACGCGCGCATATCTAGCTGGAGCAGAAACTCAAAGCTGCTCTTCAAGAATCGCAAGACCCGCGAATGATTGTTTACCCGACCGTTCGACCCGAGGAGGAACATGCTACACAACGCGGATCCAAAGCAGACTCGTCTGCAACTGTGGCTAAGGATCGATTCTCTGCAAAAACCAAAAGTTTATGCACAGATATTCGATACGGCAGAGATTTACAACCTTAACTATTGGTTGGAGATCGTCTTATCGGCAGGGATTGCCGCTTTGGGGCTTGTGTTGAACAGCCCTGCCGTCATCATAGGCGCTATGCTCATTTCCCCCTTGATGGGGCCCATCATGGCCGCAGGATTGGCCTTAGCCGCAGGGGACCTTTACCTCGCATTTAGAGCCATAACGAATCTTGCCGCCAGCGTATCCCTGGCGATCGGGTTTTCTGCTCTCATCGTCTGGCTGCTCCCTTTTCATTCTGTGACCGGCGAGATATTGGCCAGGACCAACCCCACCCTTCTCGACCTCGGTGTGGCCCTCTTCTCCGGATTGGCCGGTTCCGTTGCAGTATGTCGCTTTGGCGGAGGAGAGGCCGTCACTACCTTGCCAGGGGTGGCGATAGCAGTCGCATTGATGCCTCCTCTGTGCACCATCGGCTTCGGGTTGGGAAGCGGCGCAAACACCCGGATCATGGGCGGAGCCGGTCTGCTTTTCTTGACAAATCTGGTCGCCATTGTGGCAAGCGCGTTTGTTGTGTTTCTGCTGACGGGTATGAACGCGCCGGAGGTTCGCGCGGAGATGGAGCATTCCCAAAAGACCGAAGCGCTCGCCCAGACGATATCGCGGGGATGGTTTTCGCGAGCGCTGATCAACGGCGGCCAGCTTCGGTGGCGAATCCTCATGCTGGTTGTCTTGCTTGGAGCCATAGCGCTTCCCTTGAGAACGGCATTTTTGCAGTTAGCCGGCGAAGCGATCGCAAGAAAGACGATCCAGGAAGCCGTCAAGGACCTGCTGCCGCCAGGAGCACTGGTCGCCCAACAAGTCGAAGTGGGCCGGGACAGTGTTGCGGTGCGGCTCGTCTCAACTCAAGTGGTTTCGGAAGATAAGATTCAGAAAGCGGAGCGCGTTATCGAAGGACGCTGTGGGCGGAAAACTGTCCTCTCGGTTGCGAGCATCGCTAGCCAGAGCGAACTGGCCGAGTTGATGCAGAGATACTCCACGCCGTCACAACCGCCCCCTGTTGTCCCTGAGTCCCTAGAAGACATTCACAAAGAAGTGACTACTCGCATTCAACCGGTTCTCGCCGGTATTTGGCCCACCGAAGCGCCTCTCCAGGGTTTCGATCTGGGGTTCGATTCGACCGGCATGGTGTTGACCGTTCGATACATGAGCGATCATGAACTCGGAAAAATTTCTGAAGATATTCTCGCCCGAGAGTTGCAAGAGAAACTTGGGGTGCCGACTATTTCCCTGGTTGCGCAGCGCGTTCTTCAACTCCGAAAACAATCCAGGAAAACGAAGCGGGAGCCGCCCTCCCGGGGTGGCCGTCCGGGCATATAGACCATGTCGCACGCTCGTACAGCAGGGCACTTGACGAGGGATCGCTTCCAACCTGCGCAGAAGAGGCGCCATCGTCAGGCCTAGCAGGAACACTGAAAAGCCGACAAGGAGGTCATGTACTCTTAGGCGGCACGGGGTTTTCGACGGCGGGTGCGTGGCTAGTTAAATTGCGGTCAACTTCCTCAATCAGTTTTGACGCGGTGTTTGCTGACACCCACCCATCGTGCATCGCTTGTTCGATCGCGCCCTTCTCTGCGTTGTTGAGCCGCGCACGCGCCACCCGGAATTCCTCGGAAAGGCGGTCCTCGTTATCGCCGAGAATGGAATCGATCGCTGTATTCGCAGTTTCCAATCTCGAGTCAAGTTCGTTGCGCAGCCGTTGGTGCACCGGGCGGGAGATCAATTCCTTGTTTGCGATATCTTCCAATTCCGCAATGGCGGATGCAATCGCAACCTGGCGCACGCGTGAGCGCGAATAGTCGTCGTCACTGCTCTCACCAATGCCCAGCAAGCGGATGAGCGGCTTCAAGGTGATCCCCTGGACAACAATCGTGAACGCGACCACTCCGAACGTCAGGTTCAACAGTTGATCCCGATAAGGAAAGCTACTCCCGATACTCAGCACCAGCGCCAGGGAAAGAGCTCCCCGCATGCCTCCCCAAACCAGCACATGCTGCCATCGCATGGGAATCTTGGTCGAAAAGAGATTGCTGACAGGGACGAGCCCGTAGACGGTAAGCAGCCGCGCCACCAGAACTGCGGCAATCGACAGAACCAACGCCCGCCATATGTGCAGCAGCCCTCCTAGGCGCACCTGAAGTCCGATCAGCAGAAACAACACGGAATTGATAAGGGAAGATGCATATTCCCAGAACCACCACAGCGCAATCCGCGTGCGCCAGCTCATCCCTGTACGCATTCCGAAGTTGCCAATCATCAGGCCTGCCGCCACCGTGGCAATGACGCCTGACAAATGCAGCGACTGCGCGAGGAGGTAAGAACCGTACGCCAATATGGTTGTGAGCGTGATTTCAACCTCTGGGTCGTCGATTCTCTGTGTAAGCCTGCTGAACACATAGCCCAGCCCCGCTCCCAAAGCCGCACCGCCGACAACTTCGACCACAAAATCGCGAATTCCGGCCAATATATCCAGGCGCGAACTGGCGACTGCCCCAACAAGGATTCCGTACAGCACGACCGAAGTTCCGTCGTTAAACAGGCTCTCTCCTTCCACGGTGATGGTGAGCCGCTTGTCAATGGACATGTCTTTGAAAATCGAGAGCACCGAGATCGGGTCCGTAGCGGCAACAATCGCTCCAAAAACAAGTGCCACCAGAACGGGGATTCCCAGCACCCAATGCAGAACATAGCCAGAGATCATGGTTGCCGCGAACACGCCCACGGTCGCAAGCAGGCAAATTGGTACAAGGCTTTCCCGCAATTGGCGAAACTGAATCTTCAGGCAACCCTCAAACAAAAGGGCAGGGAGGAAGATGACCAGGCTCACGCCGGGTGTCAACCAATCGGGAGAATGAGCAAAGAGGTTCTGTAGGAAAGGCAGATGAAACGATCCGAGAGCCAGTCCACCCAGGACAAGAGCAACCGTGTAAGGAATTCGCAGGCGCGCGGCAGCTAAAGCAATTACTGAGGCTGCTATCAACATCCAGATCAAAAACTCAACCTGCGAACCAACAGTCATCCGTCCGCTCCAACAACTTGCTCTCCTCGCCAAAGCTAAACGCGTGAGGAGCTTAATTATAGTCGGGATTTTCTCTGGGAGACCTCAAGCGAGGCACCTGAGGAGATCGAAGTATTTCGTTCAACACGAGTTCCTTACGAAACCTCACCGACCTGGCTCGTTTACTTTTCAATGTCTTGCTTTGGCACCAATGTGCAACCGACCGGCTTTTCGCTGTTCGACTAGGACCAACGCCATCCGTCCCATAGACGGATGGCGAAAGCAGGCCCTTCATAACCGCAAAAGAGGGCGCTGAATATCGTCGATCTTCGCGACTGAATAGATTCCGACGTTTCTATCCGTCGAACTCATATTTTGATTCGAAATACAAGTCCAGAGCCAAGTGCCGCATCCGTATGGTCGTTCCCAGTCTTCGGTCTCAAGTACTACGATCAATCAACCTGATCCTCGGCGGAAGTCGGCATCAAACGGATCTGCCGAATTGTGTCGCGGTGGTATCCCGGATTGCTGCATGTGGAATCACTGAACAACCTGACCGGAAAACACTCACAGGCAACTGCATATCCTTGTCAGGCTGCAGTCTGTGGACGGTGCTCGGACAATCCTCCACCGCTGCATACTATAGATTGCGCCTGGTTGAATCCGAGTGGATATGCCTATTTGATGCTTGCATCCCGGAGCAGTTTGGCCCGCCGCTCTTCGTATTCCTCACTCGTAATCTCCCCGGCGGCATATCTCCTTTGCAGCAGTTGCAGAGGCGATTGCATTTCCCGGTAGGTGGACCGGCGCATTGGCGTCATGAAGGAGAAGAACACGACCCATAGTAGTATCCAGAAAAACCACCAGTACCAATGCATTCCCCAAAAATAGTACATAGCAAAACTCCTAAAGTGTGCGGGTTATTGTCTCTCGGCAGGTGCCGATGAACTGAAGAATGTCTTCATGGGGCAGCGCGAGCCTG
>Ga0182030_10022281_pt1 | contig 11798 bp, 20 predicted proteins | sample 812S3MmetaG_FD_121299 | JGI IMG/M metagenome (GOLD analysis project Ga0182030, IMG submission 121299) | Permafrost microbial communities from Stordalen Mire, Sweden - 812S3M metaG (Illumina Assembly) | ecosystem: Environmental > Terrestrial > Soil > Wetlands > Permafrost | place: Sweden... | reverse complement strand
CTTCTCAAACTTTAAGCGTAACGGCTCGAACAAATTCATTTTCATGTCAGACTGAAACACAATAATCATGCCATAATCAAATGACTGTCAATATGTTATCATTTATAGACAGACTCTAATTAATTGGAAGCTGTATTTCATCTTCAAGAACTAGGCTATTACCTGTAAATTTGCGCATGACGAAGTTCTACATCAATCTCCTACGGCTCCTGGCTTTTGTCCTTGCCGCCCTGGCGCTTATCCGGCCGATGATGGACCTTGCGGCGTTACCTTCGGTCATAAGTCTTCCCAAGGACGATTATGCGGCGGTACAATATGCCAACCAGTCGTGGGCGTGGCTCGAGCTCATACAACTTGCCTCCTTCTTTTCGATTGTCGTTCTGTTCTTCTTTGAGCGGGAGCACAACTGGGTAATCTGGCCCATACGCGGCGCGTTCATCGCGCAATTGTTCATCATCGTACTATACGTCGCCTTTACGGTTGCGATTAATATCACTACGTTTAACTGGACTTTTTTCCCGGACAGCAACTGGGTATGGCTCCGTACACAGTGGGAATATGCGCACGCCTTAAGCGCCATCATTGGGGGGATTTCTTTCGTTCTGTTGCTCCTGGACCTGGTTTGGGCAAAATGGCGTCGAAGTTAACAAAAAGGCCGACGTGAGTCGACCTTTTGTGATCCCGCTGGGAATCGAACCTCGCAATGTAAAATATTATCAATCAATTGTAAATCAATTGGGGCTTCAGGGGGACTACCGTTTTACTTTCTTCTTTGCGGCTTTTGCGGCACGTCTAACCCTCTTAGGTTTAGGAACGTTTTTAAATTTTCCTGTGGCTTTATAATGGGCGATGGCTTCGCTGATTACTTTCTTGTCTTCTTCCGTCACGACATGGGGCTCGACTACGAAGTCTATCCCTTTTGGTTCTTTAATATATCCCATATCTATTTGGATTTAAAATATTGATTGATAAGTTTTGCGGCTGCTTCGCTGCCTATCGCCATGCGTTGACCTCCGATAAAATGTGCTCCCAGGGTCTTTTCATAGTGCGCGATCAATTTCGTTTTAGAAACGAAGGCGACGAATCCTTCATACCCTTTTTCCCATGATTCCTTACAGGCAAAGGCGACAAGATTGCCCGGTACCCCTTCGTATAATTTCGGCTTTCCATAATTGAAAGGAGCGCTTTCGATAAGGTGCATGAAAATATGATCATTATAATCGCTAATACTGATCAGACCCTGCACAATATTCCTGTTCCCTACAATGGTTAATTTAAATATCTGTCTGTCGGCCAATTTGGCTTCTGATTTCCAATTAAACTTCCAGCCAGCTTTCTTTGTAACGCCTTTTAGATCCTCCTTTGTCGCCGGCAATATTTCTGTCGGAAAACTATCGCCGGAAATGGTATTTATGATGCTATTGGTAAGCCTATCTATTTGAATGCCAATATGATATTTCGACTCATTCACCTGACACAAATTTACTTATTTTTTTCATACCCGCTCTAGCAAAATGTGTTTTCGGTCTTTGGCATGGGGCAAAAGAAACCATAAATACCTCGTGGTGATAAAAGAAATAGACTTGGATATGTCAAATCTGTTTGTTTACTTTGTAATGCAAAGTGCTTTTTGTTTAGCCAAACAGCCCCTGGAGACTCTCCAGGATATCCGGAAAATAATGGAAAAGAGTAGTCGTTTCATTTCGCTTGGCGGATGGGGTGTCGTTTCAGCCGGAATTTTGGATTAATAGGGACTTGGTATGCAAACAATCTGTTAGAATAGCCGAACGCCGTTAATCAAAGGCGGGCTTCTACATCCCCTTTTTCTTCTGGCCCACCTCCAACGGCTTATCCAATCCCCTGAAATGCACCGCCTCTGCCACACACTCCAGCTCAACCCTGTCCGTCCCCGCCAGGTCCGCGATCGTCCGGCTTACCTTCAGTATACGGGTATACGATCGAACTGATATTCGATAAACTGACCTTTTACTCGGATATTGACAGGCTGTAGGAAAAGGGAAAATTGTTGCATCGTTCACTCATTTTCTAAATGATACTCTTTTTGTATAAGACCGATCAGTCCGATGGCTTTATTTCGATATTGTTCTTCCCAATATTCGATGATCTCTATATCGGCTTTCTCAAACTTGATAAAAGAATACAGTTGTTCAAGCGATGACCTGTCGTATCGCAATAAGACTTCCTTATGCGACAAATACGTGTTGTAACTAGGGTCGGCATAGTCCAATGGAATTTCAGGCAAAGAGATCAATTGCATGGCGAATTCATCTAACCTTTGCCAACGGGGAACATAAAAATGTTCAGTGATAAAATTCAGATCGCGTTCATATACCAGGTTTAAGTTGCCAATAGATTCAATTACCGGCTGATTTTTAAGAATACTGAAGCCGCCTGCATTTTTTAATTGTACGAGGGTATTATCGTAACGGGTAAAAAACCAATTCCATCCATAGAAATAGACAAAATGATGATAGAAGGTGTCTTGCGCATCAATGTTATGTAGTCTTTCAGTCGGAATCGATAAAGCGCTATCCATTTTCCGAACCAGCGATTTTTGCAAACCGGTGATTTGTGTTATTTCGGCAGTGTCTTTCTTTAAATCTACAAGCATGCTCTCCATGTATTTCCTTTCTTTCTCTTTATTTGAAATGCCCTCCCGTATATTTTCGGCAAAGAAACCCATCGTTACTGCCAAAAAAGATCATTAAGAATTCCAAAAAATATTCTTTCCATTTTTTAGGCTCATGATGAAGGTCGGGGTGATGATGTACTTCCATATTTTCAGTTTCTTGGCTTGGGGTTAATAAGTTCGTCTCGTCGGTGGAAATATTCTCTTCAGAAAGATCTTCTGATGGATGAATTATCGAATTGTCAAGCGCATCATCAGTTATATTGTCTGACATGTATATTTGGCTTAGGGGGTCAAGTTAAAAAGTTAAGTTACAAATAATTGCCATATAAAGTAATGCCTAAAAGACAAAGCCTTCAGGTCCATTGACTTGAAGGCTTCGAATCTAATCTGTTAACCCCATGGTACAAATGTCGAAGTCATTTTGTTTATTTTTAATTATTTCATCGGCTGTCTTTTTCATTCTGAGCCTCACCCCCATATCGTACACTCGAACCACGCGATGTATGATATTTTCAATTGAAAATATACTCAAAGTAAGTCAATTGAGTCGCTCTTCTATATCCTCCTTTTCTTTCTGTCTACCACCAACGGCTTATCCAACCCCCTGAAATGCACTGCCTCGGCCACATGCTCCATTTCGATCCTATCTGTCCCCGCCAGGTCCGCGATCGTCCTGCCCACCTTCAGGATGCGAGTATACGACCGGGCCGATACCAGCAGCTGCTCCAACCGACGGAACAAGAATTTCCGCGCCGCCACATCCATCCGGCAATGTTCGTCGAGATCCTGCTCCGGCATCCGCGCATTGCAATACACGCCGGGAAGTCCCTTGGACCGCCTCGATTGCACGTCCCTTGCCTTCACCACCCGCGCCCTGATGGTCGCGGAGGATTCGCCCGGCTGCTTAGATGCCATCAAATCCCCCAACTGCACGGACTCCACCTCGACCTGCAGATCAATGCGATCCATCAACGGCCCGGAGGTCTTTCGCCGATAATATTCCAATGCCCGTTTCGAACAGGTGCAGGGTCGTGTTGGGTGACCATAGTATCCGCAAAAGCACGGATTCATCGCCGCCACCAACATGAAGGAAGCCGGGTATTCCAGACTCATCTTCGCGCGCGCGATCCGCACTCGCCCCTCTTCCAACGGCTGACGCAGGATCTCGATGGCGGATTAAAGATCAAACACCTGGTGGTCTTACGGGGCAACCATGACGATTGGTTCGATGAGTTCTGCCAAACGGGCCATCATCCAGGTGACTGGCGCTATGGAGGAGAGGCCACGGCACAATCCTATTGGGGGCACGCCAACCCGAAGGCGGCGCCTGCTCCGGAGGATCAGGGATGGATCAGGCATCTTCAACCCAAACATATCCCTGCAAGCCATCGCCGGTTCTTTGCCGGCCTGCCGCTCTATCATGTCGAAGAGCCCTGCATCTGAACTGTGAATTTTATAACGTTTTCGCAGTTCTCTATAACGCTTTTTCTGCCGGAATACTCAACTTTATCCCGGTTTACTCTCCGCATTTAAATACCATTACGCAACCTCCTGAGGCCCCTTTCCGGGGCCTCTATTTTGCCACGGTCCGCAGCATACGCGGTGCTGATCCTGAAGATTTCTTGACAATAAAAAAGCTAACCCTTTTTGTATCGGGTTAGCTTTTGTGTTCAAATACCTCTCTTAGGTTTACGGTTCGCACAGGTCGGGAGTAAACAAGGGTCGGATCAACATAGGCCGATCAACGGTATTGGATTTGGATGTCAACGGATTTTCAGGTACGGATGAAACTGCTTCGGATATTGGACTTTTGCTTTGACAATACAAAGATGCGACGGATTCCTGCCCAAAAAAATAGAACGATCGCTCGAAAGAGAATCGAAGAGACAAAAGCCGGCTGTAGTAATCCATCTACCCCCTAACCACTCCCAAAAATAAGACAGTAAGCGGGCAAACTTGCATGGCACGGATTTAGAATTTGCAATTTACAATTTGTGAATTGTAAATTGATATTTTCCCTATCTTTGCCTCATGAACCGTCAGCACAATGGGATGAGGCCACAGGATATTGCTATCCTGCTGAAAATCATAGTCAAAACAGGGCTTCCCTGGCAGAACAAGGACCTTGCTGCGGAGTTATTCCTCAGTCCTGCGGAAATCTCTATTTCTTTGTACAGAAGCGAATCGGCGGGTTTGATCGATTACACCAACAGCAAATCCGTATACCGGCAGTCCCTGATGGAATTTATTGAGCATGGGCTGCGGTACGTTTTTCCGGCCATTCCCGGTACCATGGTTAATGGCCTGTACACGGCACATTCGCACCCTTTCATGAAGGGCCAATTCCCCAGTGAGATGAATTACGTCTGGCCGGACGCCCGGGGCGAAGTCCGTGGCCTGGCAATAGGACCCTTGTACAAGGAACAGGTAAAAGCAGCACAATCGGATCCGACACTCTATTTGATGCTGGCGCTGATCGATGTGATACGGGTAGGAAGAGTCCGGGAAATGAAAGTGGCGATTGAAGAACTGAAAAAACAAATACTGTGAGCCATCAAGTGAACATCACCCGGATCCGGGCAGTCAGCAATGCGCTGGGAGATTTACGGGACAAAGTGGTCTTTGTTGGAGGAGCGACCGCCTCTCTTTATGCCGACCGTATTGCCGCGGAAGTAAGACCCACCGAAGACGTAGATATCCTTGTGGAGATCGCAACCCGATGGGAATTTGCCGCGATAGAGCAACGGCTTCGCGAGTCGGGATTTCAAAACGACACAACCGGTAAGTTCCTTGGTCGTTATTTGCTGGACGGGTTCGTCGTAGATGTCATGCCGATTGATGAGAAAATACTCGGATTTTCAAATAAATGGTATGCGGATGGTTACCGAACGGCTATCGAATATCCTATCGACGACCGCCATCCGATCAAAATCTTTACGGCTCCCTATTTTGTCGCCTCCAAATTGGAAGCCTTTCACAATCGTGGCGGGGGTGATGGCAGAACAAGCAGGGATTTTGAAGATATCGTTTATGTCCTGGAGAACCGACGATCTGTTTGGCGGGAAATGAATGCGGCCGATGATAAGGTCCGTGGCTATCTCTTGAGTGAATTCCGCACGCTTCGGGCGAATCGTTATATTCGGGAATGGGTCGACGGGCACTCTGATTCTTATTCGCCGCCCGGGTCCTATTTTATTTTAAACGACATGGATGAATTCATCCGGTAAACCATTTCAATTGACGGATCATCGGTTGAAAATCCACCTCCCGGCCATGATGATCGCTATATCCGGCCTGCTGGCAGGCCACCATAGGATGGCAAACGACAAATTTACCCAGGCCCGCCATGGAACGGTCGTAGTCTTTGTCCTCCGGCAGGTCCAAAATAGTATTGTAAAATCGTTCTTTAGCCAGGTATAGCATGCTTCCCGAGAAGTCCTCAACTGTATTGTCCGATTTGATATGCCCCCAAATTATCCCGCCAAGAAACAGGTCAAAGTCGGCAGGTTGCTGCTGCAAGAAATAATCAAGCGCACCACCGGCGGAAAACCAGACGTCGTCTTCGGCAATCAATACCTCCGGGAGTCGGCAGGACCTTGCCCACGCGACGATTTGCTTATGCGCTTTGCAAATGCCGCGCTTCGTGCATTCCGGGTCGCGTATCCCGTCCCAGATACGAAACTCGGTAACCTGCTGTCGTTGTAATTCATGTTGCAACAATTCCCATCGGTCTGTGCGATTTCGGAGGTGGATGATATGGAGACATGGCTGGCTCAATACCGGAATTTACAAAATCATGGGAATATACCGGCACGAGATAATGATTATCGAGAATGAACGGATTATCATTGACACCGGAATTAATTCGGTGTTCATAGGATTTCCCTATTTTTACCCCGCATCCATTCGTTGGTTTTAATGTTGTTAGGCTTGCCAGCTGGCCGAAGTTCAAATTATCTGAAGTGGCTTTAAAATATACTCTATGGCACCCTTCAGTCCCTACGCCATTTATGTTAATAGCAGGCCTGGTCTTAACGTAAATTGTAAAGTAAAATTTTTCATCTTTCACGGGAAAGTATACGGTGGCCGTTCCATCCGTATTATCTTCATCAATGTGCGCTATTTATGGTTTGTTGTCCTCGTAAAGAAGCTCGTGGATTTCTAAAAATTGCTGAGTTACTCCCCAACTCTTTTTTTCAACTTCTTCTATGGCATATTTGATTATTTCCAGATCAATCATGGGTCGAGGTTGTTATCTAATATTTTATATATTATTGCTAACTCAACGAAGGTATAGCCAAATCTCTGACCCCGCATTGGAACGGGATGAGATGGCGATATTCAATAGTATCACCTATCAACAATAGCCTATTTGATGGCCTTATTGAATCGACGTTACCCACACCGCTACGTCGCCGGAGGTTTGGCCGGCTTCGGCGAATGGCACGAGCATGACCTTTTTGGACGTATCGCCAATTTTCGCATCGAGATAGAATGCTTCTTTCCAGCCCCAGGCGGCCGGCAAGGCCGCATTTGCATCTGTGAGGCGTAACCCGCTGGCGCCGGCGTCCGCGCCGGTGTAACTTATATTGCTGAGCGTATCGACCCCTGGATTCAATGCTTTGTCGAGTGCCAATACCTGCGGGCCGCGTCTGAACGCCACCGCACGGGGATAGGAAAGGCCGCCCGGCAAGACTTCCACCGGCATCGCGAATCTGATCTTTACCTTGTCGCCCTTTTTCCAGGTTCGTTTGATCGCCAATAGCTGGTTTTTTGTGACGGCGTAATGTTGACCGGCAACCTCGGCTGAAAAGTTTTGGGCCCACTCCGGGACGCGGAGATCGATGGTGAATTCCGCGGTGCGGTCAGGGTCGACGGTGAGATCCACTATTCCGTCCGCGGGGAAATGGGTACTGGACTTTGCTGTCAGCGGAATGGTCGAACCATCGGCGCTTTGGACGCTCGTGGCAGCAACGCCATTTTCATACAGCAATAGGGTGAAATTCCCGTCGATCTTTCCGCCGATCATCTCCGGTATCAACGAAATTCCCCTTGGCACGCTCGAAAGACAGCAGGAAAAACCCTGATCGCAGCGGTACGGTTTGACGCCCATGAGCGCCGTATAATAGCTTACACAACCGGTTTGCGGATCTTCCGCCGCCAGCAGCTGGTTATATACGCTCCGCTCAATCTCGGCCGCATATTTGAGTTCCCCCGTGATCCGCAAAAGCGCCAGATTGAATTGTATCCAGGTCACCGTGACACAACCCTCCCCCATCATATCGGCATTGGACGCCTTGAGGATACCCGTCCCGACAAAGATTTCATGATCGCTGGCTGTGCCGGTGATGTAGCGTCGATTTGTTACGATATCCGTCCAGGCTTTTTGGAGGAGGCGCAGATACTTTTCTTCACCCGTGAGCTTATAATACTTGAGTATCCCGAGGAAACAACTGAGCATTTCATAGGCCTTGGCATCGCCAACCCTGGTGACATCGGCGGATTTCTCCAACCGGCTGACGATCTGCGGGCCATCCGGCTGTTCGTACGCCCGTAGAATATAGCGGCAAAAGGTCAGGTATTTGGGATTGCCGGTATATCTGTACAGATCGACCATGGGCTCGAGGATGCTGCCTGGCGCCAACCCATTGTGGTCGCCGGCCAGCATGAGGTCGCGCTTCGCGGAGTCATCCCCGAAAGTTCTACAGATCAGATCCGCCGCCCGCTGTGCCGTTTCAAGCGCCGGTTTATAGCCCGTGACCGAATAATAATTCACCAGCCCGATGATGGCATATTTATGCGCCCAAACGTCCCATTCCGTCCACCTGTCCTTATATAGATATGTCCCGAGGTAACCATCGGGCAGCTGGCACGCGATATAGGTGCGCACCATGGCGTCCATGAGTTGCCGAAGCTGCGGATCATGGCTGTATGCATACATTTTCGAAGCGGAGAACAGGAATTTTCCGACATGTTCTCCGATCCAGGTTTGCGCACCCGGCCGTCGCTCGAATCCCGCGAGGATGGTCGCCGAATCGATGTGCAGCAAACGTTTGTGGAGATTAACATCCAGCCGGTAGCCCAGGTAGCCACCGATATCCTGATACGATGCCGGTACATATTTGTCGGCCACCTTATTAGGCACCACGGGTCCATACCAACCCGAGAGGGTGATCAATAGTGGAAGTAGTCCAATCATAATTGTTGATTTTAAGGTTGGAAGACAATAGACGGTTATTCGCACCAGCCGCTCGGGGCCGGCCAATTGAAAAATCCCGTGGATAGCCTTTTCAATGAATGTAAGAAAAAAACCGATCTGTTTTGTATCTTCCAATAGAATCATAGAATAGTCCCCAATCAATAAATCCCTTCACCATGTCGTCCCGATCTTTAGCGATACCGCCGACGTCCTCATCGTCCTGTTTTCTTACATTCCTGTAGTATCCAACGCCCAGCCACTGCGCAAGAGGCGTTCCTAGGATATGATAACTTTATTCGCTAATTAAATTAGCAATTACTGTCTTCACACTTAGTTCCGCATATTGATAGAGATCCTTGCCCCTTAAAGCGGGGGCTTTTTTTGCAACTTGCTGACATCCGCGGTACCCTGCATCCCTCCAGGTGTGCGCCACTTCCCGATCCGCCGGAAGGCGGCGTTCATGGGGTCAAATGAAGGAATTGAAGCCTGTGGTATGATTTTTTCTGCCCTATGGTAAATTACCATCTATGAGCAAGAATAAAAGCAGGCATTCGACAAAGCCCGCCAGGCCGACAAAAAGGGACCAGGAGGGGCCGAAGCCCGTCAACCCATTCGACAAAAAGGAAATTACGCCTGACCTCAAGGCCCAGGAGCAGGAAGAGAACGAGCTCGAGCAGCAACGGAAGGAAACGCTGACGGAAAGGGATTGAGCAGTAAGCCAAGAGCCCTCGGCGACTTGCACTTATGAATCAAGGTACTCCTGTCGTCCGACGAATCCCGGTTCGGGCAAGCTCTGCCTGGACCTACTTCACCTGCGGCTGCCTTTTCCCAGGCGCGTTGAGCGGTCTCTGTCTTCTCCCTTTAAAAGATCACGAGATAGACATTGGCACACTTCAAACCCCTCTTCGGCTCCATCACCGCCGCCTTCAGGCGCTTCTTTATCCCAGGTGAAACTGAAAGACCTTGGCTACTTAATTTCCTTGCTTCGTTTTTTATAATCCATATAAATGGTCCAAAACAACGATTGGGTGAGTTGGTGGATCAACAGCGTCTCAGCTTCGCTTAGGTTTGCGCCGGGAATTGGAATCGTATGAATCCAGTTTACCTCCTCCGGCACGAACACCGATTTCCCGAGGTTGAATTTGTTATAGAGATTGACCACGATTTGTAACGCATACATGGGGTTCATAAACTCGTTGCAGAACACATGGACATAAACCTCCGTTCCCTTTTTTCGGAATCCAAGATAGGGAACTTCCATTGAACGGGTCGCAAATACCTCAAGCTCATGATGGGGAACGTTTGTCCATCCCCTCGAAACTTTTTCGATCAAAAAGGGCATCATTTCCTTTACCTCCGCGGAACTGCCAGGATATACTTGCGGATACCCATCGGGCACAAAGTGGCTTAGCCTGAAATATTTTCCTTTGCTCATAACTATGGATATTGCGAATGATAAATTTGCGCATGTGAGAACTATTGGCAATTAGGAAAACACTTAGTCGGTGAGGCAGGACGGCTGAGCTATTAGTGCAGTAGATCATGCGGCCTTTCCTGAATGACGAATTCGTTGGTCAAAAGCCACCCGATCGAAATATTTCAGGAATTCGATGGCGGTAAGTGATTTTTTCGAACAGATAGATCTACCTGCCTGGCAACTTGCTCAAAACCAATGCCCTGGCCTCGACCGTTTCCGGTGATAGCACACCAGGTCCTCCGGCTTCAGTTTGAAATATGCACAAGCCCGCTCAATAGAATGATCCATCAGGAAGATCGGCTTGTGTTTCAGTACCCGCAATACCTTTTTTCGGCCATAGAAGCGGATCACCTCTTCCAGTTTCCGCATGTTCCCCCGGTCCAGCACCCATTCGATAACGATAATAGCCCCTTTCTGCCAGTTAATAGTTTCATAGTCATATTCCCAAAATAGCCTCGCCGGCAAATCCGGTTTATCCATGCCTGCCGTTTTCGCGGTATCAGAAATTGGTATTTGATGAGGTTGATGGAAATTATTCAAGGTGAGATCACTCAATTATGTTTATAACAGACCATCAATGAGGTTGAAAATCAATATCAATAGTGGTCACTTCAAATAATAATATGGTGGTCAGTGATTAGCATAATTTCCAATAGACATAAGAATGGCTGATTACGGCTAATTTTATCAAAAATGGCAATATGGACAATCTGCTTTTACATCAGGTAGTCGTCTTGCCGGTTTTACTGGCAATCAACCTAGCCCTGGTCCTCTTTTTAAAATCAACCCTGCGGTATCTAGTTCCAATTGCCGTGTGGGCTGCGCTGCTGGCTTCTTTTTTTGTGCCGGCCAAGTGGAACATCAGAGAGGAAAATCGAATCGGGAACGCATATTGGGCGAGCGCGAAAAATAGAAGCTACGGCGACCAGGGGTTATGGCAAGAAATGGAGACCAGGAATTTGCAGTCACAGCAGACGCAATTGAATTTGTTTCGTTTGTTGGGGGTGCAGACGCTGCTGGTGTTGATCCTCCAAATGACTGGATATTTTAAGACGGGAAGGCGGACACTCTTCTGGTGGACAAGGACGCTATTTATCGCTCTGGCTATTGGCTGGCTTGTGTTGGCGGCTCTTTGGGCCGTTGTTCCGACTGGTCCCCTGTTATAGGCAGTACATTTGCCTGCAGTGAAGGTGTAAACAGGCAGCTTGCCGCAGTGCGGTATGGTTATTGAGGAGATGATTAAAACGGTCAAAATTCATCATGATGAAAACAGTATTGATAACCGGCGCAAACAAGGGAATTGGTTTCGAAACGGCGAAACAACTGGCGAAAGCAAATTATTTTGTCTATTTAGAGTCTGTCTATAAATGATAACATATTGACAGTCATTTGATTATGGCATGATTATTGTGTTTCAGTCTGACATGAAAATGAATTTGTTCGAGCCGTTACGCTTAAAGTTTGAGAAG
>Ga0182030_10022279_pt1 | contig 11798 bp, 9 predicted proteins | sample 812S3MmetaG_FD_121299 | JGI IMG/M metagenome (GOLD analysis project Ga0182030, IMG submission 121299) | Permafrost microbial communities from Stordalen Mire, Sweden - 812S3M metaG (Illumina Assembly) | ecosystem: Environmental > Terrestrial > Soil > Wetlands > Permafrost | place: Sweden... | reverse complement strand
GTGACAGGCCACGGCTTCTGCGGAAATGCCGGGCAGTATTTCTGGACGGGAGAATCCAGATCCAGCTTGCCGTGCTCCCAAAGAGCCATTGCCGCCGTGGCCGTGATTGGCTTCGAAATCGAACCAATGCGGTAAAGCGTTTGCGAGGTCGCGGGCACAGAGTTCTCCAGATCAGCCATGCCGAAGCCTGCTGACCAGACGAATTCACCATCCTGGACAACCGCCGCAGAGATGCCCGGCACCTTGCTGGCCGCCATGAAGTTAGAAATGGTGCTTTCGATCCTGGCTTGCTTCTCCGCTGAAAGGTTCCCGGTTTGAGCGGCCGCGCAACTCGCACCCAGCAGGTACGCGAGAATCGGGACCATCGTTCTCGCGATTTTCTGAGCCCGGCAGCGCGGGGGCATATGCCGCCCGATCTGCACAGGCTCTTCAAAGATGCCCGCAGACCTGGCGGTGACAGACCGGCGGAACATTTCCGCTTTTGAAAACAAGCCGCTTATCTCCTCCGCCGCCGCCTGCCCTGTTTTTCGGGTGGATAATGTGGCCGGAGCTGAATGAATGACCATGACAGTCCACCCGAAAGCAAACCGCTCATCGTTCGCGGGCAAACTGAATTTTGCCAAACGAACCCGGGAACCATATAAGTCTTTTAGAATCAGGCGCGGGCGTACTTGTTAAACCACTCGATGGTCCTTGACCACGCGAGGTCCGCCGCCGCTTTGTTGTACCGCTCCGGCGTCGCATCGCAGTTGAATCCGTGCACCGCGCCCGCATAGATATACCCTTCGTGCGGCACGCCGGCGTCCTTGAGCGCCGCATCATAGGCCGGCCACGCCGCGGCCAGGGTTTTGTCCAGCTCGCCGTGATGCACCAGGACTCCGGCCTTGATCTTCGCGATGTCATCCTTCGCCGTCGGCATCGCGCCATAGAACGGCGCCACCGCGGCGATGTCAGCCCCCAGCCGCACCGCCAGCGTATTCGCAATGCCGCCGCCATAGCAGAACCCTGTCGCGCTGATCTTGCCCGTGCAGTCCGGCCGCGACTTGAGCCACACGGCGGCCGCCACCATGTCCTCGGTCATCTTGTTGCGGTCCACCTTATTGAACATCTGCCCGCCGCGATAATCGTCGCCGGGAAAGCCGCCGAGCGAAGTCAGCCCGTCCGGCGCAAACGCCATGAAGTTGGCCAGCCCGAACCGCCGCGCAATGTCTTCGATGTGCGGATTCAACCCGCGATTCTCATGCACCACGATCACCCCGGGCAGCTTGGTCGGCATCGCATTGCGCGTGTCGGCGCTCACCGGGCGCACCAGATAGCCCTTGATGCTGCCGTTGCCCTGCGGCGAAGGCACCGTCTCGTAGCTCGTCTTGATGCGGTCGTCGTTCTTCGCCACCTGCTGGCCCAGCGCGTAGTTCGGCAGCAGAGCTTCGGCGATGGCCGCCACGGCCAGCCCGCCCACGGCGAATTTCTCGAGGCCCTGCATGAAAGCGCGGCGGCTCATTCCGCCGTGGATGAAAACGTTGTACAGCTGGACGGCTTCGGCCGGAACTTCAGGACGCCCGGCTTCAGCCGGATTGCTCGATTGCTTGTCGCTCATTTCAAGGCGCTCCTTTCGGGAGAGAATATCACGTATGATCCACCCTCGCCTTGCCGCGTTCCTGATGCTGCTGGCGGGCGCGGCGATGTGCCAGACGACGCCGGCCGGCATACCCGCGTTCGACATTGATCGATCATATGGAAGAGACGCCGTCGGAGAATTGAAGGAGAATCCATGAACCATCGTTGTTACGCATCCCTGATTGCTGCGGTGTTGCTCGTGCCCGTGCTGATGCCCGCCCAAACCGCGAAGAAGTGGATCCCGCCGCATACCGCCGACGGCCATCCCGATCTCCAGGGCGTCTGGACCAATCCGACGATCACCCCCTTCGAACGCCCCGCCGACCTCGGCACCAAAGCCGTTCTCACCAACGACGAGATCGCCGCCGCGGAAAAAAAAGCCGCCGAGACGAACGTCGATAAACCACCCGCCAAGGGCGATCCCGGCACCTACAACGAGGTCTGGTTCGATCGCGGCACGAAGGTGGTTTCAACGCACCAGTCGTCCCTGGTCGTGGAACCGGCCACCGGGCGCGTACCCATCAGGCCCGAAGCCGAGGCCGTGCGCGATTACAACGCCGCGCACAACGCCGACTCTTACGAAAACATGAGCGTCTGGGACCGCTGTATCACGCGCGGCGTGCCCGGCGGCATGTTCCCGGCGGCTTATAACAATGCCTACCAGATCATCCAGACGCCGGGCTACGTCACGATCCTTTACGAGATGATCCACGAAACCCGCATCATTCCGGTGGACAACAGCCCGCACCTTCCCTCCACCGTCAGACAATGGAACGGTGATTCGCGCGGTCACTGGGAAGGCAACACGCTCGTGGTCGATGTCACCAATTACAACGGCAAAGGGTGGATGGGCACGGCCGGGTCCGCCGGACGCCTCAAGGGCATTCTCCAGAGCGAAAACCTGCATGTGGTCGAACGCTTCACCCGCGCCGATGAAAACACCATCCTCTACGAAGTCCGCGTCGACGATCCGAACGAATACACCGCGCCCTGGAAGGTCTCCATTCCGCTGGTGCGCGATCCCGAGTACAAGCTTTACGAATACGCCTGCCACGAAGGCAACGAAGCCGTGGCGAACGTTCTCCGCGGCCGCGGCAACTGAACCGCGCGCGTGAGCAAGCGGCAACGTAACGGTCTTCTTACTTCCCGCACCCCTTCGCCGCCTGATCGAACAGATCGAACAGCCGCGCGGCGCCCGGCCCGGCCAGCGTTTCGATGCGATGCGGCTGGCCCTTCTCCACCGTGTAATGCGCGTTCATTCCCTTAGCGCGCATTTCGTCGGTCTGCAGCTTCATCAGGTCCTGCCACCCCATGGGATCGTTCTCGCCGACGAACATGTTGATACACATCTTCGAAATGGCCTGCATGTGCGCGGGCGTGTTCTCCCACAGATAGCCCGGGAACGCGGTGACGGAAAGGAAATACTGCGGATTCAGCGAAGCCACGTGGAACGACGCGATGCCGCCGTTTGATACGCCCGCGATATGAAACTTGTTGTCTCGGATCTTGTAGTCGGCCAGAATCTGCTTCAGAAACTCAGGGAAGATTTTCTCGCCGCCTTCGAAGAAAAGCTGCCCGTCGGGCGCCGCGGGCACCACCACGATGTAGCCGCGCTTCTCCGCCTCATCGCGGAAATTCCGGCTGATCACGCTGTCGACGGTGTTCATGGTCTGCGGTCCGCCGCCGAAGCCGAGGATCGCCGGATATGTTTTCGAGGCGTCGTAGCCATTCGGCAGCACGACTTTGTAATGCACCGTCGTGCCCGCAATGTTCTTCGTCTTCTCGATGACCTCGCCCGATGCCAGAGTCGCGAAAAGGAGTGCGCCGGCCAGCAAACGTGAATTCATCGCAGTAGTGTATCAATCATCGCGACCAGCGACGCGCCGAGCCCCTCCACCTCCGCGATCCGCACGCTGTTGCGGTAATAGCCATCCACGTCGTGCTTGACCCCGATCGCCGCGAGCTCGATGCCACCCGCGCCTTCGATCTCCGCAATCACTTGGCGCAGATGCCGGTCGAGCAACTCGCGGTCGGCATTGTTTTCGAGCGTGGCCTGATCCACCGGCGCGCCGTCAGAAATAACGATGAGCACTCTGCGCTGCTCCGGCCGCGCCAGCAGACGTCGCGCTGCCCACAACAACGCTTCGCCGTCGACGTTCTCCTTCAGCAGTTCCGGCTGCAGCATGGCGCAGAGATTGACGTGCGAGCGCCGTACCGGTTCGTCCGCGGACTTGTAGATGATGTGCAGCAAATCGTTCAGACGGCCCGGATTTGCGGGTCGTCCCGCGCGCACCCAGTCTCTGAATGACTGCCCGCCCTTCCACGCCGATGTGGTGAAACCGAGAACCTCGCACGTCACATGGCACCGCTCGAGCGCCGTCGAGATGAGGTCCGAAGCCACGCAGGCGATTTCAATCGGCTTGCCGCGCATGGAGCCCGAGTTGTCGATCAGGATGGTGACCGCGCTGTCGCGAAACTCAGTCTGGCGCTCTTGTTTATACGCCGCCGCGAAGCCGGGGTTCACAATCACGCGATCCAGCCGCGCCGCATCGATCAGGCCTTCTTCCAGATCGAAGTTCCAGTCGCGAACCTGGCGGGCCAGCAGACGTCGCTGCAGCCGCATCACCAGACGGGCCAGGTCGCGCCTCTGGCCGAGAGCAGGGCGGGCGGTATGCGGCAGCTCGGCCGCCCGCACCATGCGGTCATGCGCCGCGGTAAATACCGTATACGGCTGGGTCGGGGCGGGCTCCGCAGCGGCCAACGAAGCCTCGTGCACCAGATCGCCACCCGGTTCGAACAGATCGCCCGCCGGATCTTCGCGCCGCCGTTCCGCGGCCATCTCACTCCCGCCTTCATCGCTTGGCGTGAACCGGCGCGCCTGTGCCTCTTTAGGCAGGCTGCGAATCAGTTCCAACGACAGCGCCGCGAATCGAGCCTGGTCGTACATGGCGTGCCGCAGCGATTCCAGCAGGTCCCCGAACCGCGATCTGATCCACTGATCCCACATGCGAAACCCGACGGACGGGATCGACGGCTCGGCTCTTTCGACCAACGCATCGCGCAGCACCATTCGCAGCGCTTCCGGCAGCGGAACCAGCGAGGCAAGATGTACGTTGAGATCCACTCGTTCCAGCTGTTGTGCTTCCAGGTTTTCGGCCACCCCTGGATACAGCCGCGCGCCCGCCGCTTCGCACCGCACCTGCTCGCACAGATCGAACAACCGCCGTTCCGCCGGATCGGCAGGCCGTGCGTGTTTGGCGGTCGAATGGAATCGCCGCACCAGCGCCCGCGAGTCGATTTCGCCCCGCTGAGAGGCAACGGACTGCGCCCCAGGCGGAATGTGCATCTGCAGCGCCGGATCGCCCGAAATCGCCCGTGCCGCCGCCGCCAGACATCGCTCCGTCTCGCGCGCCGCCCGCTTCTCCGCCGCGCTCCGCAGGCTTTCCGGATCCGCCCAGATCGCCAGCCACTCGGCGCCATGCCGGATGACGCCTTTGGCGTCCCGCTTCTGAATCGTGCTGCGGATCTTCTCGGCCAAGACAGTTCCAGTAAATCACGTTCAGGATTCTGATAGAGTGCATGGAGTATGGCAAGGTATGTTACGGATTTCGGTTCGATCGATCACTACTCCAAGGGCGGCGTCACGGTCATCGATGAAGACCCGAAGCGCTACGCGTTCTCGAACATTTTCGAAGTGGCGGCGACTTCGAAACCCTACGAGCGCGTGTGCGTCGGCAAGAATTTCGAATATGTGGTCGAGATCGCGCGCGCCGAGGGAACGTCTCCCTGGTATACGGCAGCTCATGACGAATTCGTGCTGCTGATGGATGGCGAAGCCGAGGTGCATCTGGTGAAACTGGCGAACCCGGACGCCGTGGTCGATCCCGCGAGCGAGGGCGCGCACAAGCTCCCGAGCGATCCGGACGGCCGCAAGATGGGCCGCATTGTGCTGCGACAGGGTCACATGGCGATGCTGCCGGTGGGCGCTGCCTATCGCTTCAGCGCGGCGCGGGCCTGCACTCTCATGATTCAGACCATCGACGGTCCGGAAACGATTCACCGCTGGGCGGAAATCTGCCAGCACTAGGAGAAACGACTTATGGCAATGGCATTGAGTGAGAAACCGGTTGAAACGAAGATAGCGAATCCGCACGGCCTCCCGATCAGCACGAACTATCGCGTCGACCCCGCCGACAACGTAACCGGCTACAAGAGTTTCACCGCCGGCTCGTTCACATTCAAACGAAACGAATATTTCGTCGATATCAGCTGCCCGAAGGGCTCCCACACGGCGCCCGCCGATGCCTTTCTGCGTGCGCTGATGCGCGACGTCGCCTGGGGCTTCTTCTACGGCACGGTTAATTTCGACCCCGTATTCGGCACGACAAATTACTACGGCGAAGTGGACATGTTCTTCGGCGCCATGAACGAGGCCTACGTTGCCGCCGGCCGCGGCTTCATCGAGCGCTTCAGATCCAACGAGCTGATGAGCATCTTTAAACAGATGATCTCGGACTGGACCAACGAAGGCTACGACCCCTTCGCGGCTCCCATGGAAACCGGCGCCCCGTGGGGCGTGAAGCACGGCGACAACGACAAGGCAGTCCAGCGTCAGCGTGTCACGGCACGCCGCATGGTGAGCCTGCGCGGCGACACGCCCGTCCGCACCGACGCCAACGGTTTTCCCGTGAACCGTATGTTCGACGACGTGACGCAGGATCAGCCGGAGTTGTATCCGGAGCCGGGATTCGAGGATGAAGTGGCGGCCTTCAATCTCTTCGGCTACCTTTCGCGTTCCGATGTGACGTGGAATCCCTCGGTGTGCTCAGTGGTGAAGGACAGCCTGTTCTGCCCGACGTCCGAAGAGTACATCCTGCCGGTCGAGCATGGCAACGACCGCTGCGAATGGTTCATCACGCTGTCGGATGAAATCGTCTGGAACATCAAAGACGGCGCCACCGGCCGTCCCAAAGCTGTGGTGCGCCAGAAAGCGGGCGACGTGGCGTGTATGCCGGCGGACATTCGTCATCAGGGGTTTTCGGCCAAGCGTTCCATGCTGCTGGTCTGGGAGAACGGCTCGCCGAAGGTGCCGGATCTGATCCGTGAAGGCAAAGCACCCAGCCAGGCCGTAACCTTCTAATACCAGGGTTTTCCGAACCGTGACCGTGAGGGAGCGGCAACGTGAACTTTTCAATCGGGCAATAAGTGGAATTCGTTTACGAAGCCAACCCGGCGCGGGTCATCTTCGGCCGCGGCGCACGCACAAAGGTTGCTGAAGAGCTCGACCGCCTCGGCATTACTCGTGTCATTGTGCTGTCAACGCCGCCCCAGGCCGCGCTGGCCGCGGAGTTCGCGCGCGACATCGGTCACCGTGCGGCAATCGTGTATCCAGGCGCGGCCATGCACACGCCGGTCGAAGTGACCGAAGCCGCCATGGAAGCCGTGCGCTCCCTAAATGCCGACGGCATTCTGTCGGCAGGCGGCGGGTCGACCACCGGATTGGGAAAGGCGATCGCGTATCGCACCGATCTGCCGCAGCTCGTCGTACCCACCACCTTCGCCGGATCGGAGATGACGCCCATTCTCGGTCAAACCGAGGGCGGCGTGAAAACCACGGTGCGTTCGATGAAGGTGCTGCCCGAGACCGTGGTGTACGATCCCGATCTGGTGATGTCGATGCCGCTTGCGCTCGCCGGTACTTCGGGTATGAACGCAATTGCGCATTCGGTGGAGGCGCTCTACGCGAAGGACGCCAATCCGGTCATAGCGCTTATGGCGCAGGAATCCATCCGGGCGCTGAACAGCGCCCTTCCGCAGCTTCCTTCGATGGAGGCGTGGACCGAGGCTCTGTACGGCGCGTGGCTGGCGGGGATTTGTCTCGGGTCGGTGGGGATGGCCCTGCATCACAAACTTTGTCACACGCTGGGCGGGACGTTCAACCTGGATCATGCAGGCATTCACGCGGTGATGCTTCCCTATACCGCGGCCTACAACCGCGCGCCGGTGAGTGGCCTTTACGATCTGATGCGGAAGGTCGCGCCGAAGAAGAGCCTGCGGGAGTTCGGACTTTCGGAAGCCGATCTGGAGCACGCCGCCGATCTCGCCGTGAAGAACCCTTACTACAATCCGCGCCCCGTGACACGCGACGGCGTTCTGGATTTGCTGCGTGCAGCGTACGATGGCGGACGCCCTCAGTAAGCCGGATCCCACTCTTTGGCGCACCCGACCGCGCGCGCCGGCGCCGGGAACGCCGCTCGCCCCGCTGCACGAAATCGCCGATGGCGATGCGAAGGAGTTCGTGTTCGGCCGCGGCACCACGGTCTTCTCCATGTTCGTGGTGCGGCGGGCAGAGAACGTCTTCGGCTATCTCAACATTTGCCCGCACTATTCCTCGCCGCTGAACTGCCGCGCCGGCGAGTTCCTGAGCGAAGACCGCGGCCACATCCGCTGTACGATGCACTTCGCGGAGTACCGGATTGAAGACGGGTTCGGCGTGGCCGGGGCGGGCGAAGGCTGCTGGCTCGATCCGGTTCCTGTGCACGTCGAAAATGGCATGATCGTGATAAGCAAGTGAAAGACAACATCGAGATCGACGACCTGCCGGCGCTGCCGGATGCCGAAGTTCCGGTTCGCCACGTCTTTGGCATCGACACCGAGGCTGTGGCGCGGGCTTTCCTGCACCGCACCGCGCACGTGCCCGCAATCGACCCCTGCTACCGGTTCGACCCCGCCACCACGATGGCGATCCTCACAGGCTTCGCCGAGAACAGAAAGGTGATTATCCAGGGGCGGCACGGCACCGGGAAGTCCACGCACATCGAACAGGTCGCCGCGCGCCTGAACTGGCCGTGCATACGCATCAATCTCGACAGCCATATCAGCCGCATCGATCTGATCGGCAAAGATGCGATTGTGCTGCGCGAGGGTAAGCAGGTCACCGAGTACCGCGAGGGCATTCTGCCCTGGGCCTATCAGCGTCCTATCGCGCTGGTCTTCGACGAATACGACGCCGGGCGGGCAGACGTCATGTTCGTCATCCAGCGGGTGCTCGAAGCCGACGGGCGATTGACGATTCTGGATCAGAACCGTGTGCTCTCTCCGCATCCGTCATTCCGCCTCTTCGCCACGGCCAACACGATCGGGCTGGGCGATGCTACCGGCCTCTATCACGGCACACAGCAACTCAACCAGGCGCAGCTCGACCGCTGGAACATTGTGGCGCGCCTCGACTATCTGCCCGAGGCAGAGGAAGCCGCCGTGGTACACGCGCGGGCGCCGTGGATGGACGATGAGGAGGGCCGGAAGCTGGTCCTGCAGATGGTCCGGACCGCCGAGCAGACGCGGATCGGATTTCAGGCTGGGGACATTTCGACCCTGATGTCGCCGCGAACCGTGATCTGCTGGGCCGAGAACTACCGGTCGTTCGGCGACCTGGAGTACGCGTTCGAAACGGCGTTTCTGAATCGCTGCGATGAGAACGATAGGCCTACCATCGCGGAATACTATCAGCGGGCGACGGGCAGAACTCTCAAGACCGGCGCCGCGGGCCCGTGGCGACGCCGGTCCTGATTGCAAGGGTGTTCAGAAGGTGAACCGCGCCACCAGCTGTCCGGATCGCGGATTGACGCCCGCTCCGTTGTTCGTGTTCGAGAATCCGAACCCGGTGGTCAGAGCCCCGGGGATTCCGGCCGCCCCGTTGGCCGCGCAGGTATTCGTCGAAAGCGGCGACGGGTAGCCCGGCAGGGCACTGGTGCAGGTGGGCGCCGTGGTCGAGGTGCCAACGCCGGGCTGCGATATGAACGTCCGGTTGAACACGTTGAAGAACTGCGCCTCGATCAGGAGCTGGTACTTCTCCCTCACGCGGAAGATGCGGCCCAGGTTCAGCGATTCCGCCGGCTGACGCTGCCACCGGCAATTTGTGTAATACGGAGCCGCATTGCCGAATGTCGGCGTCGTCTGATTCGCCCAGTGATTCGGGTTCAGTGCGATGGTGGTTTGCGGATTGAAGTGGCCGTTCGGGTCCACCGCCAGACACGAGGTGCCGGAGACGATATTCTCCAGCGGAGCGCCGCTGTTCACGTTCCCGAAGCCGCTGAAGTTGGTGACGCCGTTGACGTAGCCGAAGTTCGTCCAGAGGGCGTTGTTCGACGTTGCCGACGAGATCAGCGCACCGCTCTGGTAGCGCATCACGCCGCTCAGCGTCCAGTCGCGTGCGATGAAGCGGATGGCTTTCCCGCCGAAGTTGTCCCCGCCGAAGCTGTTGATTTTGGGCGTGGTATAGCTGAACGAAATCGTCATCGCCTGCGGCCGGTCGAAGCCGGAGAGCTGCTTCTGGTGTACCCCCTGGTACGGATCGTTCAGGATCGGATCCGAGGGTGTCAGATACGACGTGTTGGCGTTGACTGCGTTGTCGAGCGACTTCGACCAGGTATAGTTCCCCTGCGCCGAGAGACCGCGCGAGAAGCGCTTGGTTACCTTCACCTGGAGCGAGTCGTACCACGTGTCGCCCATGGGCGGTCCGAGGAAGTTCGGAACGCCGGTCCACTGCGGATGCGGACGGAGTGCCTGCGTGAGGCTTTGCGTCACGGGGAAGCCCGGATAGACGTTGTTAGGATTCGCCAGCCCCGGGAATATCGTGAGCACGCACGGATCGTTGATCTTCTTGCTCAGGATGGTATATGCGGTAATGGCGGCGCACGGCGTTCCCGCCGCGCCGAGCGGGGCGGGGTTCAATACGTTGAGGTTCTCAATGGCGCCATACTTGGGCGTGCCATTGGGCCCTTCCGTCAACAGATTGTCGAGCGAGCCGTAGTTCAGGCCGTTGATGCCGTTCGGATCGAGCAGTGGCGCGCTGAACCAGGCGCCGCGGTTGCCTACGTAGGCGGCTTCGACGAGCAGGTTACGAATGACTTCGTGTTGCAGGCCGATGCTCCATTGGAAGATGCGGGGCAGCCGCCCGGCGTTCTTCGCGAGTGTGACGAACGGCTCCGTGGGATTGACGCACGGTGTGGTCCCGGCGGGGCCGCATCCCGTAGGCGCGGTCTGGAACGGGTATTGACTGTAGATCGGATATGTCCGGTCATACGCTGTCAGCGTGTCACCGCTGGAGAGCTGACTCGCGGGAAGGAACAGCCCCGGCGAGCCTACCGTGTAGAAGTTGGCTACGCTGGGCGACAGGAACGCATTGTCGGGAGCGGACGAGTAAGCGATCGATCCGCCGGCGCGGAACACCGTCTTCGAATCGATCTGATAGGCAACTCCGAGATGCGGACCGTACGAGTATTTGTAGTTATTGAAGAGAGGTCCGCCGTTGGTGGCGCCGTAAACGATCGCTCCAGGGATGCCCAGGGTGGGGTTGGTGCACTGGAAGCACGCATCCGACAGGCGGCCATGCTCTTCGGTCAGCAATGTGGCGTAGTCCCAGCGCAGGCCGAGTTCGAGAGTCAGCTTCCGATTGACTTTCCAGCTGTCCTGAATGAACCAGGCCATGGTGTGGTTACCGAGGCGTGTATCGTTGATCGCCGACGTCGTTTCGCTTGAGGTCAGCCCCAGGAGGTAGCTCGCATAGTTGAATCCCGAGCCGAAGGTGATCCCGGGCTGGTTGAATTCGATCGGGTTTTCCGTCTGCCCGTTGCTGAAACCGAGCAGACCGAAAGCGCGCAGGCTGCTCTGCTGCGGGAAGCCTTCCAGGACCAGGCTGTAACCGGCCTTGTAAGTGTGATTGCCCCGCACCCAGGTCAGGCTGGTGTTGCCGGTCGGCTTCACGTCATTATCCGTATAGGCTGATCCGAGAGAACTGGAGCCGGGTGAAATGGAAACTCCGCCGTTAAACGTGGCGAGGAGTCCGGCAAAGTTCGGAATAATATTGCCGGCCGCGAAGGGCGTATAAGTTTTCCCGCCCGGCGCACCGTCGAAGCCGTTCGTCGCCGCGTTCTCGGCCGCCTGCGTGAAATTGCTGATCGACGGAGCCAGCGGATGGTGGTAGTAAAGCAGCCCGAGACCCACATGGAACAGCAGCGTGGGCGTGATCGTGTCGTCGAAGTTGATTCGATATGTGTACGATCTGTCGGCCGTCGGCACTACCGGCGCGATTGTCTGCGGCAGGCCATTGTTGTTCGGGCTGTTGACCGATGTGTACGAGAAGTACCCGGAAAGCTTCATCTTCGAGTTCAGCGACTGAT
>Ga0182030_10022278_pt1 | contig 11799 bp, 7 predicted proteins | sample 812S3MmetaG_FD_121299 | JGI IMG/M metagenome (GOLD analysis project Ga0182030, IMG submission 121299) | Permafrost microbial communities from Stordalen Mire, Sweden - 812S3M metaG (Illumina Assembly) | ecosystem: Environmental > Terrestrial > Soil > Wetlands > Permafrost | place: Sweden... | reverse complement strand
TCCGTAATACGGAGATCACAAGTTTTGCGAAATAAAAAACTTTCCGTACTAATATTCTTCGCGGCAAGAATTGGTGATGCATCCGGATTACGAAATAGAAGCCTGGCGATCCAACCGTTTTCCTCCGGACGATGCTAGAGCGGGAGCGGGAGTGGGTTTGATTGCGGTAGAAACTCAGGTTGGAGGAATCGGATGGTAGAAGGAAGGAATGTGATCGTCACCGGCGCCGGAAATGGGCTGGGCCTGGCGATAGCCTGGCGCTTTGTGGAGTTGGGCGCAAAAGTCCTCTTGGTTGATAAGGAAGAGGTCGTGCTCAGCCGAGTCGGCGCCGGTCAACTCCCGTCGCACTCGGCGTTTGCGCTGGTAAAAGACTTGGTGGATCAGGATGCTGCACAGGTTGTGTTCTCTGCCGCGCTCACCAAATTAGGCCCGGTTGATGCGCTGATCAACAATGCTGCCTGGAGTTTTCACAAACCCATGCTGGAGGTTACCGCGGATGAATTTGACCGCGTGGTTGCCATCAACCAGAGAACCCCTTTCTTTTTAGCGCAGGAATTTCTTCGTCACGTATCAAGCACAACCGCACCGCCGGCGGATCCCGTGATCGTGAATATTGGGTCGGTGAACGCTCTCTCGGGGAATCCCAATCTGGTTGCCTACGCGGGAACCAAGGGCGCGGTGGTGTCCATGACTCGAGCCATGGCGGTGGAAATGAAAGGCGCCGGAATCCGGGTAAACAGCATTAGTCCCGGCGCAGTGCGGACGAGGGTCATGCAAACCCTGATTGAAGCCGGCGGCATTATTCCCGACGAGATACTCCAGGATCTGCTCATCAAGCGCTTCGCGAGCTGTGAAGAGGTCGCGGAACTGGTCGTTTACGTATGCGGCAAGCAGGCCACCTATGTAAACGGTGTTAACTGGGTCATTGACGGCGGCTTCCTGGCCCACTAGTGATAAAAGGGGACCATCAGGGCCGGGGACCCTTTAACTGTTTGTATGTCTTACCTGGTGGACGTCTTTCATGGAGCCCCGATGAAATCTAGAGGGTTGCCGAGAGATCGGGAGACCTTCAATATCACACTCGCCGACCACTTTGATGTCGCTTTCGAGCACCCAACGCGGGTCAGCACAACTTCTCCCCGCCCGAAGCCGCAGGAATTCCAAACTTTGGATTGATGTGGCCACAAATCAACTGAAATCAGTTCCTAGTTTTTCACGTGCTCTGTGGCAAATTCGACTCCTACTTGCTTCCGCCGTTTTTCAACAATACTCGGAGGGCGTTTTTTTCATCGAGGCCGTCATGTATTACTGCCTGGAAGGCGGCGAGCGCGAGAGCTGGATCTTTGGCTCCCCATATGTTGCGGCCGATGGTTGCGCCGCGAGCTCCACTCTGCACGACCTTCACCATCATGGCAAGCGCTTCTTCGAGGGTGTCAGCTTTGGGGCCGCCGGCAGCGACCACCGGAACAGGACTGGTGGCGACGATTTCCGCGTAAGATGAAGCGTCGCCGGTGAAAGGCACTTTCAGCACGTCGGCTCCGCACTCAATTCCGCAACGGACGGCCCAGAGGATATTAGCCGGGTCATGCACGATTTTTGGGGTTCCCGAGAAATCCCTGGGGTAGATATGGGCGATCACGGGGAGACCGATGCGGTTGGCTTCCTCGACAGCAGAAGCGAGGATCTTGAGGTAGCGCCCTTCGTTCGGGCCGCGAACTCCGATGGCGACGGAGAAGGCATCCGCGCCAAGGCGCAGGGCCTCTTCGGGGCGGGCGATACTCTCCAAAACTCCGTCATCGGGCGTGAAGCAGACGGAACTGATGATGAGCGGTACCAGGCCTGCGTAGGGCGGCCACACACTGTATGCCGCACCCTTATGCATGGTGACGGCGTCGGGGCGCCCTGGCATGAGGCGGGCCAGCGTCTCGGGCAGGTTTGTCAAGCCGCTTGGTAAGCCGGCCTGATAGCCAATGAAATGGTCCACCGCAAGCGAACAAAGCCGTCCAGAGGGGTGAGAGAATATCCGTTTCAGACGAATCTTTTTTCCTAAGTCCATGATGCTAATATCTTAGCATATGCCCACAGGCCGGCAGATTGACCTACTCGGATTCGGAATCGCGGCGGTGGATGACGTGGTGGAACTAAGTGAGTTTCCGCGGCCGGATAGTAAGGCGCCTGTGTTGTCAATCGAGCGATGCGGTGGCGGGCAGTGCACGACGGCTTTGGTAGCGGCGGCTCGGCTCGGGATGAAGCCCTACTACGCCGGCCTGCTCGGCCGGAACGAGCTTTCCGAGTTCACACGCGAGGTGTTAAAGCGGGAAGGCGTGGGCTTTCCCGAAGAGACTACCTACGAGGAGGCACAGCCGTATTACTCGATCATCCTGATGGACCGGTCCACGGGAGAGCGCACGATTCTCTATTCGGGAGAGAGGGTGCGGGGGCCAGGACCGCAAGATATCCGGGAGGAGCTAATCCTGGCAGCCCGCATGCTTTTTGCCGACCAGCTGGGACCCGAGGGCACGCGTCACGCCTGCCAGTTGGCCAGGAAGCATCGAATCCCGATCGTCGCAGACTTGGAGCGAGTGGATTGCGATGCTCTTCGGGATGTTTTGGAACTTGCGACCGACTTGATTTTTCCGCTCAGAATGGGGCGTGAACTCACCGGCGAAACGGATCCGGCTGCCGCGCTCAAGCAGCTTGCGCGCCCGGGGAGAAACTGCACAGCTCTCACCGACGGGCAGCGCGGTTGTTGGTTCATCGCCGGCGACGGGCTCGGGACAGTTGAACACCAGCCCGCATTTCCCATACGGGCGGTGGACACCACGGGCTGCGGCGACGTCTTCCATGGCGCGTATGCCGCGGCCAGGTTATGCGGGACGGCCGTGGCGGCGGCGATCCGGTTCGCGGCCGCCACGGCGGCGCTGAAAGCCACGCGCAAAGGAGGACAGGCAGGTATACCGGACCGCGCGGCGGTGGAGAGTTTTCTTGCGGCTCAGCGGTCGTAGTAGTCGGCGAACTGGACCACGTCGTCGAGCTTGGGCGTGCTAACCTCGATGATGCGGACGTCCGCAGGCGGTAGCCCAATAGAGACAAACTACATGCCAGAATACGCACGAATTCGGGAGATGGAAGAAGCGCTTGGTTCATTCGCCTGGATGGACCCACACACCCACATCGATGCGGCCCACCTTAGCGCTCGCGGTCTCGATGACATTTTGTTCTACCACATGTCGTTGAGTGATTTGTACGCGGCGGGATATCCGAACGGCGCCCGAATGGATGAGGATCGCAGTCCGGCGGAAGCCCGGCGCAGGATTCGGGAGGCCTTGCCTTACCTACCGAAGGTTCGTAATACCTCCATGTCTTTTGGTGTACGTACGATTTTGGAGGATCTTTATGGATGGCGGGAACCAATCACCGAAGCGAACTATGAACGGCTGGACGCTTTAATCGGAGAGCGGAGCGGAGACTCCTGGGCGCGGGAGATTATCGAGCGCAACCGGGTTGCGCGAACCGGGACGGAACTCTGGCGAGGGCGGGGCGGGATCGCGGACGACCTGTTTCAATACTCCATCGAGTGGGCCTTTTTCGCACGTACGCAATGGGGGCAGCCCGATATACCGCTTTTCGAACTGGAACGCACCTGGAATGACAACGAACCGACGCCACCAATTTCGGTCACATTCGACCGCGCTACTGCACCCCCGCTTGCCAAGACGATTCGCACCGTCGAGGACGTTCACGCCGCGATCGAGCACTACTGCGCGCTCATTCCCTACGCACGCCTGCTTTCGACAGCCCAGCATCTGGCAACCGATATCGATTACAGCTATCCCACGGTGGACGAGATGTCGGATGCTTTGAAGCGCCGTGCGCAGGCGGGCAACCGCGAGCGCGACATCTACGCCAGTTACATCCTGCACCGTTTCCTGGCGGAACTCGAGAAGCACGGCGACCGAATCGTCTTTCAGTTCTCGTTCGGAGCCGAGGCGCTGCCGTTCGAATCCGGCAGCCGGCTGAACCAGAAGACGATTGGTCAATTGGCCGAGATCGTGGCGAGATACCCGCGGCTGCGCTTCCAGTGCTTTCTGGCAAGCCGGCACGCCAACCAGGCGATGTGCACGCTGGTGCGCGAGTTACCGAACCTTTCGCTGGCCGGTTACTGGTGGCACAACTTCTTCCCGGGCCCGATGCGGCAGGTCATGGAGGAGCGGCTGGATATGCTCCCGCTGAACCGGCAGCTTGGGTTCTTCAGCGATGCTTATTGCGTGGACTGGGCCTACGCGAAGAAGAAGATCGTTACCAAGATCCTTGCCGAGTTGCTTGCGGCGAAGGTCGCGTTCGGACAATACAGCCGCGATGACGCGGTTGCCATCGCGCAGGCGATTCTGCACGATTCGGCCGTGGAACTACTGGGGATGGCGCCGAAGCCGGCGCCGGCCGCGGCAGGCATTTAACGACCATGTCCGCAAAAGGTTGGAATACGAAGTTCAAAGTAACAACCGAGAGTTTTCCGAATCCAGACCAATCATTGGGATTCTGCTCCCTGGCTGGTTACGGCGTTATCCTAGTGATTTCTGACTAGCGTGCTGCAGGACAGATTTGAAATCGAAGGGGGATGACATTCATGACACAGCAAGAACTGGTTTCCGAGTTGCATGCGGAGTTGTGTGCGCTTCCGTTGTTGGATGCCCACACCCATCTGGTAGGAGGCAAGCTGGCAGCGCGCGGACTGCATGATGTGCTGCTCTATCATATGTGCGTGAGCGACCTCTACTCCGCTGGTTGCCCAAGCGGGGCGCGACTGACGCCGTTTCCGGGCTGGCCCAGCAAAGAGGAAGCCCATGCGCGGATTCGCGAAGCCTTGCCATTCCTCCCTCAGGTTCAGAACACCAGCATGAGTTGGGGAGTACGGACGATCCTGAAAGATCTCTATGACTGGGACCAGCCGGTCACCGCCGACAACTGGCAGAGGTTGGATGCGGCCATTCGCGAGCGGGCGGACGACCGCAGCTGGCATCGGGAAATCATGCGGCGGGCGAACATCCGCCGTTTCGTGACGGAGCACGCGCGGCGGGAAGGCGGCACAGACAATGCCATCCTCCAGTACTCGCTCGAGTGGGCCTTCTTCACTCGTTGCCAGTGGGGAGAATTTGACACCGCGCTCTATGAGCTGGAAAATGTTTGGGGGAAGATGCCGGCGAGTCCCACGCCGATTGGCGAGCGTCCACCGGCCGAGCGGACGATCCGCAGCCTCGACGACGTCCATGCGGCGCTCGACCACTACATTACTCATATTCCCTACAGTGAGCTTGTTGGGACGGCCACGACGATTTCCGTCGACTTGAATCTGGAAGTGGTAAGCGATGAGGTCATGGCGGAAGCCGTGGCTCGGCGTGACCACGCCGGACCCCGGGAACGCGATATTTATGCGTCCTATTTGAATGAGGCTCTGTTGACCGCGCTGGAGAAGCGTGGGGACATCGTCTTCCAATTCTCGTACGCGGCTGAGCCGTTGCCTTTTGAAACCGGCAGCCGCGTCTCAAGCCGGTCAATCGCGCAAGTCGCGGAAATCATCGCCCGGCATCCTAAACTGTCCTTCGCATGTTCCCTGGCTAGCCGGCACGCCAACCAGGCATTCTGCACTTTCTGCCGGGAGCTTCCGAATCTCTCGCTGGTAGGGTACTGGTGGCACAATTTTTTTCCCTCAACTATCCGGCAGGTAATGGAGGAACGTCTTGACATGATGCCAGTCAACAAGCAGATTGGCTTCTTCTCGGATGCGTACTGTGTAGAATGGTCGTACGCCAAGGCGAAAATAGTTCTGAACCAACTTGCCATTGTGCTGGCCCAGAAAGTGGCCCAGGGGCAATACACGCGAAATGACGCCGTGCAGATTGCCAAAGTAATTCTGTTCGATAGCTGCCGCGATTTACTGGGAGTCCAGCCGGCCAGTGTCTAGCCCGGAAGAAGATTCGCAGCGTATAAACCGGGGTGCCCGAGAGACGTTCGGTGCGGCATTTGGCTTGTGGGGATTGGGCGGTTGTCGAGCCGCAAATTGACACAAACGAACGCCTCACGCGGGATGGTTACGACCCGCCGCTCATTTCGTGGTACCGGGGCGACTGAAGCACGGGCAAACACACGCTCGTGTTTGCGGTCTTGGACTTCAAACCCACCCCGACTTCTGCTCGACGCAGTCGCGTTGCAAAGTTACAAGGCATTGCAGGATCCGTACGTGAATCTGGGCATACGGGACTTCAAAAGGGGAGGCAGAACTCGAACCCGCAGCCGCCCACTGAGGCGGATAGCTTCTGCGTGCCGTTTGTACGAAACGACCTACTCCCGGCCGGATTCGACGTTCCGTTCGCCAACGCCGCAGCCGCAGGCGACGAAGGATCTCTGCATTTCATGCGAAGAAGGAGGTTCTCCACGATGAAATGGTACGCGGGGCAAAACCTGCCACGGACTCATGCCAAGCCCTCGTTTTCGGAAGCTTGGTTTCACTCCAACTATGGTTTGACTTTTGGCGAGAAATATCACTTCGATCCCGTTTTCCGCACCGAACAGGACCGCGAGGCGAGGCGGTTGCTCTATGGCCGCTTCGGGCAGGCGGGCATAGGAGAAAAGGACCCTCAACCGCAGCCCCACTTGGAAATCTGCGGCCATCGGTTTGTTTCAGCACTATTCGGTTGCGAGATTGTTTATCAAGATGACCAGGCGCCTAGCTGCCGTCACCTCCCAGTCACATCCGCCGCAGACATCACCGTGATACCCAAGCCCGACTGGGAGACAAACCGCTGGGCCCAGGAGTTTCGGAAACAGGGAGCCATCCTCTTGCGTCGCTATGGGTTCACGGACGCCGTGATCAATCATGGGGGGCCATTGAATGCGGCGTCGACTATACTTGGCGGTGCGGCGCTCCTCTATCTGGCAGAGTCCCCTGAAATCATGGGCAGGTTTCTCAACACGATTGCGGACGTATGCGTTGAGTCTTACGACAGGTTGACGGTTGCTTTCGATCCGAAAGCTGCCGCCAGCCGGAATATGTTCATTGGCAACTGTCCGGTGATGATGATTAGCCCCCGAACCTACTGCGAAACGGTCCTGCCCGTGGATCTGCAACTACGTAAACGAGTGCAGAAGTTCGGCTTGCACCACTGTGGTGTGATGGACCGTTATCTCGAGGCGTACAAGAAACTGGGCCCCCTTGATTACGTCGAAGTGGGGTGGGGGAGCAATGTTAGTGCGGTCCGCCAGGCATTTCCGGATACAACGTTCGACCTGATGATCAATATTTACGATCTTCAAACCATGACCCAGTCAGAAATGCGCAAGTTGCTTGCTAACATGGTGCGACAGGCCGGCCCGCTATCATGCCTCCGTGATGTCTGGGTCGCCGACATTGGCCCCGAAGTGCCCGACGAGAAGGTGCTGGATTTTGTTGAAGCCGTGGACTTGGGCGCGGGCCTGATGGCCACAGGAAGCAGCACCTGATTGAAGCCGACGGCATTGTTCCCGACCAGATATACATGACCTTGTTATTAAGTGTCTCGCGAGTTGCGAAGAAGTCGCGGAGCTTGTCGTGCACCTATGCGGCAAAAAGGCTGCCTACGTAAACGGCGTTAACTGGGTCATTGACGGCGGCTACATGGCCCACTGGCGGGCGCGAAAGTCGTAGAAGTCCGCCAATACCCGCTTCTTCAAGCGGAAGGTAGGAGCCAATATGAAATTTAGATTGCTGTCTTGCAGTTTGCTGTTCGCTTTTATCGCAAGCCTCACGACATCAGCTGCGACCGAACCGAAGAACGCGGTGCTTCGCGGCAGCGCACGTTTCGAAGTATTGTCCGCCAACGTAGTGCGGATGGAGTATTCACGGGACCGCAAATTTGTGGATGCTCCCAGCGTAGCGGTTCAGAATCGCAATTGGACTGTGCCTGAATTTCATGCAACCGATTCCGCCGGGTGGCTGGAAATTTCGACTGGCAAAATAAAGCTTCGCTACCGCCTCGGATCGGGAGCCTTTGGTCCCGGCAATCTGCTTCTATTGTGGTCAGACGAGCAAGGCGATCATCGTTGGAAGCCCGGCGATAAAGATGACAAGAATCTCGGCGGAGTGCCGGGAGACATCGCAGCCCGCGCTACCGCTGGCACGGAACGCGGCCCCTTAACCCGGAATGGTTATTTCCTGCTAGACGACAGCAACACGGCGGTCTGGAACGGCGCCGGCGACTGGGTGGAACCGCGTAGCGCCGACAAGACTTCTCAAGATTGGTACTTTTTCGTGTATGGCCGCGACTTTAAAGGGTTCTTGCGCGAGATGACCCAGCTTCTGGGTCCGATTCCAATGATTCCCCGTTACGTTCTCGGAACATGGTTCGGTTCGCGTGCCGGGTATTCGGCGGATGAGTGGAAAAGAATTATTTATCGCTTTCGCGAAGAGCACGTTCCGCTCGACCTGATCGTCCTTGACTCTGACTCCACTGTGAAACATACCTGGGGCGGGCGCGATTGGGATCTGGAGCAGATGCCTGATCCTTTTGCATTTTTCAAATATGCCAAATCCCAGGGAGTGAAGGTAACCGTCAATGAGCACTATGAAGCGCTCACGCCGGAGAACTGCAGCAATTTCGAGCGTATCCGGACGGCGCTGGGTCTGCCAGCGGACACCAAGGAAATACCGCACAATCTGGCGGATAAGAAGTATGCAGACCTATATATGAATATCTTCAATAAGCCGGCACTGGAAGCGGGGATGGCTTTCTGGTGGCAGGACGGCAACGCCAGTGCCGACCTGGAGGGGCTGGACCCAACCTTGTGGACCAGGCACGTGGAATACACGGGGACGGAGCGGATTACTGGACACCGTGGTTTTGTATTCAGCCGCATCGGTACCCCTCCTTGGAATGGCTACCCCAAAGAAGCGATTCAGCCCCCATGGGGCGTACATCGCTACGGCGCGTTTTTTACCGGCGATCTCGTGCCCCATTGGTCCACGCTCGATTTGCTAATTCCTTTCAACGTCCAGGCGGGCAATATGCTCGTGGACTACGTCAATAACCTCACCGGTGGTGTTCACAAGCAAGTGCTAGATAGTGAGTTGTATGAGCGCTGGGTGCAGTTCAGTGCGCTGAGCCCCATAGTTTGGTGGCACGGTATTTGGGGACTGCGGATGCCCTGGGAATACGGGCCGGATGCCCTGGACACAACCAGAAAGTTCCTGAAGCTCCGCTACAGTCTCATCCCTTATCTTTACACCTATAGCCGCTTGGCGCACGAAAATGGGGAACCCCTGGTGCGCGGCACCTACATCGAGTATCCCGCGCAAGAGGCAGCCTACGAATTCCGCCATCAATATCTATTCGGCAAAGAGCTTCTTGTGGCACCCGTGTCCGAGCCGGGCTTCGGCAAGTCCGTCCTCAAGGAGATTTACTTGCCGGCGGATGAACAATGGTTCGATTGGTTCACCGGCAAAATTTATGACGGCGGACAGGTGATTGCATACGAGTGCCCTTTGGAGCGCATGCCCATTTTCGTGAAGGCTGGAGCGATTCTGCCCCTCGCTCCGCAAATGGACTACAGCGATCAACGCGCCCTGGATCCCCTGACGATTGAAGTCTTCGCGGGCAAGCCAGGTTCGTTCCGGCTCTACGAAGATGACGGTACTTCCCTCGATTATCGAAAGGACGGATATTCGTGGACGCCGCTAACCTACGAGCCATCCCAACAATCAGGCGAACATACTATCGCTATCGGGCCGACGGAAGGCCATTATCAGGGCCAGCCAGAAAGTCGCAGATACAAGATTCGGATTCATGGTTTGCTCAAGCCGGCGAGCGTGCGAACGGGTGACAAAACCCTCCAGGAAAGGCAAGTATCGGACTCCGGCGAGGGTTGGAGTTGGAACGAACAGGATTGCGTCACAACCGTAGATCTTTCCACGTTACCCATTCAAAGCCGCGTTGTGGTGACCCTTCAGGGCGCGGGCTCATTTACGACTGAAACTCTATTTCAGAAAGTCGTGGAGTATCGTGCCCGGGTCCGCCAGGTTGAAGTTGCCGAAAAACTGAAGTGGGGCATGCTGCTGCGCGGAGCGGACCTCAAGAAGGAACCGCGAGTCCTCCGCGAAACCGAGCAAGTGGAACAAGAACTCAACGACCTGGTAGATAGTCCGCAAAGACTGGCTTCAAACGTCGCGGATTTCAAATCCTGGACGTCGCGGATTCTCACAGCCTTCGCGAATCATCCCTTCGAATCGAACCGTGCCATACCTGAGGTTGATCCCGATGCGCTGCAAGCCACTCACATGATCGAAAATGCCGTTTTCACTCTGGAAGAGATCAGCCAAATGACTGCGGAGCTTTTGGGCTGCAACCTGGCAGTGAATGCCAATGGAAATCCATCTCCAAACGTAATCGGCCGCCTGGACTACGATTCTGAAAGTCTGCCCGGTGCGCAAGTGAGTTATGGAATCAACCTCCCCAAAGACAGCCTGCCAGGGTGGGGTGAGGTCAGCCGAACCCTCGACGACCAGCACTTCATCCATTTCGAAGTCCAAGCTCCGTTTCCACCGCAGCCCGGCGCACACCCGATCCAGGTAAAAGCTATTTTGAAATGGCAGGGTGGACAAATCGAAGTAACGCGCGACGCTGACTGGGTGAGTTCGGGAGACACAGGACCATAGGGAAATGTCGGCATTAGTAGACACAGAATCCAGATGTAGATGCACAATCTAAGTACTTACCCGAGGCCTACATGAATACAAATATGAAGGTGACCAAGGTTGATGTATTTCTGGTGGCTGCAAAATGGCGCAACTTTACCCTGGTAAAAATTGAGACTGATTCGGGAATCGTAGGCTGGGGCGAAGGCACGCTCGGCTGGAAAGAAACCTCTGTGCGCGAAATGATCGTGGATTTTGCTCGGCGCTATGTCGTAGGTCAAAATCCGTTCGATATTGAAGCATTGTGGTTCAAGCTCTATCAGGTCGAGCACAACACCGGTCCCGTCATGTACTCCGCCATGGCTGGGATTGAAACCGCTTTATGGGACATCGTGGGTAAGGCCTGTGGCCAGCCGGTTTATAACCTGGTGGGTGGAAAGGTGCGCAACAAAGTCAAAGTCTACGCCAACGGTTGGTACAGCAGCCGGAGTGATCTTGGCAAACTATCGGAGCGCGCTCATGACGTTCTGGGTCGTGGATATAAGGCGATGAAATTCGATCCGTTTGGTCCCGGCGGACGCGAGATTACCCCGAGTGAATTGCGGCAGGCTTGCAAAGCGGTTGAGTCGCTGCGAAAAACCGTGGGCGACGATATCGAGATCTTATTGGAGTTCCACGGCCGGTTCAGTCCGAGCATGGCATTGGAAGCAATTCGTGCCATGGTGCCGTACCATCCAACCTGGTGCGAGGAACCCATCCCGGCCCACAACGACGAAGCCATGACCCACATTGTGGAAGCATCGCCGTTGCGCGTGGCGACCGGCGAGCATACCTACAGCCGTTATGGCTTTCTCAGCCTGCTGCGGCAGAATGGCGCCCACATCATTCAGCCGGATCTCGTCTATTGCGGCGGGTTCCTCGAGACCAAGAAGATTGCGGCGATGGCGGAGGCCTACTATGTGAGCGTCGCACCGCACAACTGTGACGGGCCGCTCCGGACCATAGCCAGCATTCACCTTTGCGCCAACATCCCGAATTTCATGATTCTGGAAACCTTCGAAGATTACGACGTGCCCTGGCGAATGGCTCTTGTGCCGGACGCGCCTCGCGTCAAAGATGGCTACTACGAGGTGCCG
>Ga0182030_10022276_pt1 | contig 11801 bp, 8 predicted proteins | sample 812S3MmetaG_FD_121299 | JGI IMG/M metagenome (GOLD analysis project Ga0182030, IMG submission 121299) | Permafrost microbial communities from Stordalen Mire, Sweden - 812S3M metaG (Illumina Assembly) | ecosystem: Environmental > Terrestrial > Soil > Wetlands > Permafrost | place: Sweden... | reverse complement strand
GTGCCAGCGAAACGACGTAGGCGGGCCAGGACAGTTTCGCCAGCACGCGGATGTCCACCATCGCGATCACCAGCATGATGGCGATGCCGATCACGAAGCGCAGTATGTGCCGGTTCGCGTAGGGTTCCGGCGATCCACCGGCGCTGTACAGCGCGATGTAGCCACAGCCGGCCAGCGCGCACAGCAGCAGCACGTACAGCCAGTTGACCTGCCAAAACTTGCCACCGATGTCCAACGAGGCATCGCGGATCAGCCGACGGTCCATCATTGCGCGCTGCTCGTGCCAGAATTCGTTCCGGGACCATTGCCGGGACCATTGCCGGAGCGGGGCATCGGCCCCTCGGCGAGCTCGGCGCCCGGCGGATGCGACCGGTTGGCCGGATCGCGGCCCAGCGTGTCGAGCATGATGTCGCGCGCCACCGGCCCCGCCGCCGCCGCGCCCGCATTGCCGTGCTCGATCACCACCGACACCGCGTAGCGCGGCGCGTCGTACGGCGCGAAGGCGACGAACAGCGCGTGTGGGCGGAATTCCCAGGGCAGCTTCTCACTATCGAAATTGCCTTGTTCGCGCAGCTCGCGCGACACGCGGCGCACCTGCGCGGAGCCGGTCTTGCCGGCCAGCTGCACCTTCGGGTCGGGCAGCCGCGCCTGCGGGGCGGTGCCACCCTGCTCGTTCACCACCGCCCACATGCCCTCGCGCACCATCTGCAGATCGCGCGCTGGCATCGCCAGCGTGGGCCACGCCTCGGCCCGCGTCCCGGCCCGCAGCGTGCCGGCAATGCTGCGTGTCAGATGCGGTTCCACCACGCGTCCGGTCGCCACGCGCGAGACATAGGTCGCCAGTTGCAGCGGCGACACCTGGATGTAGCCCTGGCCGATGCCGCTCACCACGGTGTCGCCGATGTTCCAATGGCCGCCCTGGCCGATCCGCCATTCGCGCGTCGGAATGAAGCCCGGACGCGCGCCCGGCAGGTCGATCGGCAAATCCGTGCCGAGGCCGAATTGATGCGCCACCGTCGCGATATGATCGATGCCGGTGCGCCGCGCCACCTCGTAGAAGAACACGTCGCAACTGTTCTTCAACCCACCGCGCAGGTCGAGCATCCCGTGGCCGCCCTTGCGCCAGCAATGGAACCGCGTGTCGCCGAGATCGAGATACCCGGGGCAGTCGATGCGATCGTTTGGCGTGATGGCGCGCGCCTGCAGCCCGGCGATCGCCACCGCCATCTTGAACGTCGACCCCGGCGCATACAGGCCGGCGATCGACTTGTTGATCAGCGGCGCGCGGCGGTTCTTCGTCCATTCGACCCACTGCGCCTGGGAAACCCCCGAGTTGAACAGCGACGGATCAAACGACGGCGTGCTCGCCATCGCCAACACCTCGCCGTTGGTGCAGTCCATCACCACGGCGCTCGCACTCTCGTCACCGAGGTGTCCCAACACGGCCTGTTGCAGGGCGGCATCGATGGTCAGGCCGATCTCGGCACCCTGCACGCCTTCCTGGCGGTCCAACTCGCGGATCACGCGGCCATAGGCGTTGACCTCAAGTTGCACCTCGCCGGCATTGCCGCGCAGCGCAAGGTCGTGCTCCTTCTCCATCCCGGCGCGGCCGATGCGGATGCCGGGCAGCGCAAGCTGGGGATCGTCCTCGACATCGTCCTCGTTCGGCGGCGCCACATAGCCGATGATATGCGCGAGCTGCTCGCCGAACGGATAGACCCGCGTGGTGCCGACATCGATCATGATGCCCGGCAGCTCGGTGGCGTTCACCTCGATGCGCGCCATTTCGTCCCAGCCGAGGAAATCCCGCACCATCACCGGAATGAATCGGCGATGGCGGTGCACGTCGCGCATGATCCGCGCCCGCTCGCGATCGTCCAGCGGCACGATGCGATCGAAGGTGTCGAGCGTCGCCGCGACATCGTGCGTCTGCTCCGCGATCAGCACCGCGCGCCAGTTCAGCTTGTTGCCTGCGACGGTGGTGCCGAACCGATCAAGGATGCGGCCGCGCGGCGGCGCGATGGCGCGCTGGCTGACGCGATTGGCCTCGGCGAGGGTGGCATACTTGCCGCCTTCAAGGATCTGCACCTGGTACAGCCGCGCCGCCAGGCCACCCAGCACGGCGACCTGGCCGCCCATCAGCAGCAGAGCGCGGCGGGTGAAGATGCCGGTGCGGCGGGTGTCGCGCTTCATCGCCGCTCAGACCCGTTCCGGATTGGCGATGGTACGATGGGCGCCGATCAGCAGCGCCGCCAGTGCCGGATACAGCGCGGCGGTCAGCACGGCCTGAAACAATGCCGGCCCGATCGGCATTACCCGAAGTGACAGCAGCGAGGTCAGCGCCCAGATCAGTGCCGACGCGCCCGTGCCCACGCAGATGAATGCCAGCCATACCATGATGAAGCCCTGCTGCGTCAGCATCCGCCGCCAACGGCGCGCCATCCCATGCACCAGCAGCAGGGTCAGAATGCCGCAGCCGATCGGCAGGTATCCCAGCAGGTCCAGCAGGAAGCCTAGCAGGAAGACGACCGGCGGCGGCAGCGACCCCGGGCGGAACAGCGACCAGAAGAACACCGCCCCCAGCGTCACGGATGGCAGCAGCACCGCCTGGTCGGCAAAGCCGAACGGCAGCCCGCATAGCAGCATCAGCAGAACCGTGATGGTCGCCGGAAAACTGTGCCGTGCCATGATATCCAGCCGTCGGCCGAGCGACGGCCTGGGACGAATGCCGGGAACCTGCTCGTCGCGTGCCATTTGCCGCGCCCTACTTCAGCCGATCGGCGGCGACTGGACGTGTCGGCTCTGAATGTGTCGGCTCTGGCGGCACCATCGCGTTCAGCCCGTAGTCGAAGATGCGCACCACCTCCAGCCGATCCAACTGCGCGGCGAGCTGCACCTCGGGGACATTGGTCGCACTGAACCGCACGGTGCCGACCGGCAGGTTGGCCGGGAACGCATCCGCCTCCGGCGAGGTCACCACCCGCTCACCCTCGCGCGGTGGCGTGCCATCGGCCCAATACAGCAGGCGCGGCCGCGGCCCATTCGTGCCGGTCATGATGGCGTGGCCGCCGCTTGGCTCCAGCACGACGGGGACCCGGCTGTTCAGGTCGGTGATCAGCAACACCCGGGCGGTGCGCGCGCCCACCTCGGTCACCCGCCCCACCAGGCCGCTTTGATCGAGCGCGATCTCCCCGCGATGAATGAAATGGTTTGGCCCGAGTGCGAGCAGGACAGCCCGGGCATAGACGCCGCCAGCATCCGCGACCACACGCGCCGTGACGAACGCGGCCGTCGGGTCCGGCACCCAATGCAAGTCCGCCTTCAGGCGACGATTTTCGGCGTCCAGCGCCAGCGCGGTTGCCTGCCACTGCCGCAGCCGCGCGTTTTCATCGCGCAACTGGGCATTCTCGGCGCGCATGTTCCACAGATCGACGATTTCGGTGACACCGGCGCGAGCCTGGGCCAGCGGTTCGGAGAGCGCGACATAGATCGGCGCCAGCGAGTCGCCCAGCGCAACACGCGCGCGCTCTGCCAGCATCGTGTCGGCCTTGCCCACCAGCAGCATGGCGAACGACGCGGCGATCAGCACCGGCAACGTCAGTTTCGACAGGATCTGTCGCGCCGGGATCGACAGCCGGATCACGTCGATTCAGCCTCCCATGAGGACGACGCCCTCAAGCGTGGCGCCCTTGGCATCATAGCCGATCGAGCCAGCTGACCGGTAGCCAATAGGCCACGGGAACGTTCAATACATGCTGGTCAGCACGTTACGCAGCCGACGCATTTCCTCCAGCGCCCGCCCGGTGCCGAGCGCGACGCATTGCAGCGCCTCCTCGGCGACTGCCACCGGCAGCCCGGTCGCCTCGCGCAGCACCTGGTCCAAGCGGTACAACAACGCGCCGCCGCCGGTCAGCACGATGCCTTTGTCGACGATGTCCGCGGCCAGCTCCGGTGGCGTGTTCTCCAGCGCCACCTTCACCGCCTCGACGATTGCGCTGACCGGCTCGGCCAGGCTGTCGGCGATCTGCTTCTGGCTGACCAGGACCTCGCGCGGGACGCCGTTCATCAGGTCGCGCCCCTTGACCTCGCGGTACGGGCCGTCTTCGTTGGGATCGAACACCGCGGCGGCGCCGATTTCCATTTTGATCCGCTCGGCCGATGATTCGCCGATCAGCAGGTTATGGTTGCGGCGGATGTAGCTGATGATCGCCTCATCCATCTTGTCGCCGCCCACCCGCACGCTGCGCGCGTAGACAATGCCGCCCAGCGAAATCACCGCGACCTCGGTGGTGCCGCCGCCGACGTCGACCACCATCGATCCCGACGGCTCGGTCACCGGCAGCCCGGCGCCGATCGCTGCGGCCATCGGCTCCTCGATCAGCAGCACCTTGCGGGCCCCGGCGCTTTCCGCACTCTCCTGGATCGCCCGCCGCTCCACCGCGGTCGACCCCGACGGCACGCAGACGATGATCACGGGCGAGGCAAACCCGCGCCGGTTGTGCACCTTGCGGATGAAATGCTTGATCATTTCCTCCGCCACCTCGAAATCGGCGATCACGCCGTCGCGCAGCGGCCGGATGGCGGAGATGTTGCCGGGGGTGCGGCCGAGCATCAGCTTGGCCTCCTCGCCGACCGCGAGGACCTGCTTGCGGCCACGGATTTCCGCGATCGCGACGACCGACGGTTCCGCCAGCACGATGCCGCGGCCCTTGACGTAGACCAGCGTGTTGGCGGTACCGAGATCAATGGCCATGTCGGCTGACATGAAGCCAAGCAGCCGGGAAAACATGCGTTAAACCTTCGGGCGATTTGTTAGAAGGCGCAGGGCTTAGCCCCGCACCCGTCCGTCCACAAGAGGCGCACATATGCGAGCGCGAGGGACCGCCTTTCTTTGCCCGCAGGAATGGGGGAATATGACGCCATGGGTCGGGTGCTTTTGTTGTTTGGGCTGACCGCCGCCGCGCTCCAGGTGGGGTGCGACGCCACGCCCCAGTCGCTCGGCATCACGGGTCCTGGTCCCGCGCAGCAGCGTCGGGCGGCCCCTGACGATTCAACCGTGATGCCGCCGGGCTTGCCGGATCCCGGCTCGGGTTCGGGGACCGACCAGCGCTTCTACCGTTACAATTGAGCGCGTTACAGTTGAGCGCGTTACAATTGACCGGACGCCCTTGGCGCGGGTGAGCGGGCGCCTCTCGACGCGGGATGGGCGCTTTGCGCGCGCCGCCGACCTGATTGCGGCGGGCCAGCCGGCGGCGGCGGAGGCGATTTTTCGCGAATTGCTGGCCGAGCAGCGGGCAGATCCGGAGGTTCTGCATAGCCTTGGGCTGCTGTGCCTGGCGACCAATCGCGCCGGGGAGGCTGCGTCAGTGCTGGCGGAGGCGGCCGCGGTTTTGCCGGCCTCGGCAGCCATAGCGGCCAAGCTCGGGCTGGCGCTGACCGTTCTTGGCCGGCGAGACGCGGCGTTGGCCAGCCTGGACCGTGCGATTGCACTCGATCCGGCGCAGGCGGATGCGCACGACACGCGGGGCACGGTTCTGCTGGCGGAGGGGCAGGCGGAGGCGGCGCTTGCGGCGTATGATGTGGCCGTGGCGCTGCGGCCGGACTTTGCGGAGGCGGTGGCGAACCGCGGCAGTGCCCTGTTGCGGCTAGGGCGCGCCGTGGCGGCGCTCGACGCCTTCAATGACGCGATCGCGCTGAACCCGGGATTGGCTGATGCGCATCTCAATCGTGGCATCGCGCTGAGCCATCTCGACCGTCACGCTGAGGCGCTGAGCGAGGTCGATCAGGCGCTGGCCCTGGCGCCGTTGCATGCCGAGGCGTCGAACATGCGCGGCATCGTGCTGATGGCGATGGATCGGCTGCCGGAGGCGTTGTCGGCGTTTGCGCGCGCCGTTGCGCTGCGGGCGGACTTCGCCGACGCGTTGTTCAACCAGGGGACCGTGCTGACCAACCTGGGGCACCATGCGGACGCGATTGTCAGCTTCGATCGCGCGTTGGCGGTGCGTCCGGACCATGCCGATACGCGGCTCAATCGGGGCAATGCCCTGCTCGGCCTTGGGCGGGTGGAGGATGGCCTGGTCGAGTACCACGCCGTGCAGGCGCTGGTGCCGGCGCACAAGGAAATCAATCTCAACATCGGCAACGCGTTGCAGCGGCTCGACCGCCACGCGGAGGCACTCGCCAGTTACGATGCCGCGGTCGTGCTGGCGCCGGATCAAGCGGTGCCGCACAACAATCGCGGCAACGCGCTTATCGCGTTGCACCGGCCGGAGGAGGCGGTGGCCGCGTATGACCGCGCGGTGGCACGCGATCCGGCCTATGCGGAGGCGCAGTACAATCGGGCGAACGCGTTGCTGCAGCTCGATCGTCTCGATGACGCATTGGCGGCCTACGAGCGTGCCTTGGCGCTGCGGCCGGATTTTCCCGAGGCATTGCTGAACCATGGAGCGGTGTTGCAGCGGCTGTCACGGCATGCGGAGGCGTTGCGCGACTTCGTGCGGGTTCAGGTGCTTCGGCCCGACTTTGCAGATGCGCATTGGAACGAAGGCCTGTCGCGTCTCGCGCTGGGTGATTTCGACGCCGGGTGGCGGAAGTATGAATGGCGTTGGAACGCGGCGGATCTGCGCCCGTCGCGCCGCGATTTTGCGCGACCGTTGTGGTTGGGTGATGATGATCTGGCCGGGCGCACGCTGCTGGTGCATGCCGAGCAGGGGTTCGGCGACACGTTGCAGTTCTGTCGCTATCTGCGGCTGCTGCCGTCCGCCGCGCAGATCATTTTCGAGGTCCAGTCGCCGCTGCTGCGCCTGATGGCGAGCCTGCCGCGCACGGTGACGCTGGTCGCCCAGGGTGATGCGCTGCCGCATTTTGATCTGCATTGCCCGCTGCTGAGCCTGCCGCTTGCCAGCGGCACCACGGTCGAAACGATCCCGCGCCGTGTGCCTTACCTCGGCGTTCCGCCGGCGCTGAGCGGGCCGTGGCGCGAACGCCTGGCGGGGTTGCCCGGTCTGCGCGTGGGCATCTGCTGGGCGGGTGATCCGCGCAGCCATCTGCCGGGTGCCAACGCCGTCGATCGTCGCCGCTCCACGTCGCTGGCGGATTGGGCACCGCTTGGGACGGTGCGCGGCGTCAGCCTGGTGTCGCTGCAAAAGGGGCCCGGGGCCGCGCAGATCGCGTCGGCGGGGCATGACCTTCGTATCCACGACTGGACGGAGAGGCTGGACGATTTCGCCGATACCGCCGCATTGATCGAGGCGCTGGATCTGGTGGTCACGGTCGATACGGCGACGGCACATTTGGCCGGTGCGCTCGGCAAGCCGGTATGGATTCTGAACCGATATGATTCGTGTTGGCGTTGGTTGACCGGCCGAACCGATTCGCCTTGGTATCCGACGGCGACCTTGTTTCGCCAGTCCGCCCCGGGGGCGTGGGGTGCGGTGTTTGCCGAGATCACCGCGGCATTGTTTGACGTGATCTCGGTCCCGGCACGCCGTCGGCTGGTGCCCGGGTAAGGTCCGATCTGTCGGCGCGCCGGGTATTGCCCGCCGTGTCGCGCCGAGCGCGTATGCGCAGATCGGAACATCACCCGCTGTTGTCATTGCGAGGAGTGCAGCGACGAAGCAATCCCCCACTCCGGAGGCACGAGATCGCTTCGTCGCTACGCTCCTCGCAATGACAATCGGCATTTCTGGCCAGTGTGAAATTGCTACAGCGTATGACCTACGATGCAGCAGGCTCCCGACGATCCTGCACTCGGGCCTGCAACGCCGAGTCCACCGCGGCGATCACACTGTCCCAATCGCCGGGGCTCGGTTGACGCCATAACCGGGCGGTGGGGTACCAGGGTGAGTCCTCGCGGTTCGTCAGCCATCGCCAACATGCATCGAACCGATTGAGAATCCATACCGGTTTGCCGAGAGCGCCTGCGAGATGCGCGACCGAGGTATCGACCGTGATCACAAGATCCAGCGCGTCCACCAACGAAGCGGTGTCGGCGAAGTCGTCCAGCTCATGCGTCCAATCGTGAATCGTCAGACCGGCGGGCGGGGCACCGGTTTGTGCGGCGGCGTCGCCTTTTTGCAACGAGATGAAATGCACGCCGGGGATGGTGGCCAGAGGTGCATATCGCGCCAGCGGGATCGACCGGCGGCGGTCGATCGTGTGCGTCGATGGATCGGCAATTCGCGGGTCGCCGGCCCAGCAGAGACCAACCCGCAGACCCGTCATCACCGACAGCCGTCGCCGCCAGGTATCGGTCGCTGCCGGGTCCGCCGCGAGGTAAGGGGCCGCGTGCGGAATGGTTTCGAGTGTCGTGCCGAACGCCAGCGGCAGGCTCATCAGCGGGCTGTGATAGTCGAACGCCGTCGGCAAATCCTGGCCGCCAATGATCTCGATATCGGCGCCAAGCGTGCGTAGCAGTCGCTGAAGCGGCTGCGGCACCGCCATGACCACGCGCGCGCCGCGTTCGCGCAGCAGGGCCGCGTAACGGCAGAATTGTATTGTGTCGCCCAACCCCTGCTCGGCGTAGGCGAACAGCGTCCGCCCCGCGATGTTCGCCTGACCCAGCCACAGTGGCTGTGGATAGGTGCGATTGGCGGTACTTTCGGCGCGACTCTTGCGCCATTCATAGTGCCGCCATCCGCGCTCGAAGCGCCCCAGAGCCAATAGGCTGTTGCTCTGATTCCAGTAGGCATCGACGAACTCTGGCTTGAGCGCAATCGCCCGGTCCAGGTCCGCCAATGCTTCCTCGTGGCGTTGCAGGTCCGCGCGAACCAGGCCGCGATTGGAGTAGGCCTCGGCATAGTCGGGCATGAGCGCGATGGCACGATCGTAGCTTGCCAGCGCCTCCGTGTGGCGCTGCAGGTCCCTGAGGACGGCACCGCGATTGGCGTGCGCTTCGGCATAATCCGGCGCGAGCGCAAGCGTCCGGTCGTAGCTGGCGAGTGCTGCCTCGTGACGTTGCAGTTTCAATAGGGCGTTGCCGTGGTTCAGATGTGCCTCGGCAAACTCTGGCTGGAGCGCAATGGCGGCCGCGTGGCTCGCCAATGCCTCCGCGTAGCGTTGCAGCTGTGTCAGGGTCGCGCCGCGGTTGCAGTGTAACGCGGCGGAGTCCGGCCGCAGCGCGATCGCCCTGTCGTGGCTGGTCAGCGCCGCTTCGAGATGTCCGAGATCCGCCAGGGTATTTCCGCGACTGGAATAAGCCTCGGCGTAGTCCGGCTTGAGGGCGATCGCCCGGTCATAGCTCGCCAGTGCTGCCTCATGGTGCTTCAGGCCCGCCAGGACGGTGCCGCGATTGTGGTATGCTTCGGCGTAGCCCGGCTGCAGCGCGATGGCCCGATCGAAGCTTTCCAGGGCCTCCGCCGGCCGCTGCAACGCCACAATGACAACGCCGCGATTGTAGTGTGCCTCGGCGTGGTCTGGCCGGCGGGCGACGGCCTGATCGTAGCTCGCCAGCGCGGCCTCATGACGGCCCAGCTCGGCAAGCGCCGCACCGCGATTGCAGTACGCCTCGACATAATTCGCGTTGAGGGCGATCGCGCGGTCGAAGCTCTGCACCGCGTCTTCGTGGCGTTGCAGCTGCGCCAGCACCACGCCGCGATTGGAATAGGCCGCGGCAAAGTCCGGCTTGACCGCGATCGCCTGATCGAAGCTTGCCAGGGCGTCCGCCGCGCGGCGCAGATCCACCAGCACATGACCGCGCCCGCAATAGGCCTCGGCACGATCCGGCTTCAGCGCGATCGCCCGGTCATAGCTCGCCAGCGCTTCCGCATGGCGCCGCAGCGATCGGAGGCCGAGGGCGAGATTGCAGAGGGCGTCCCCGTTATGATCGTTCAGTTGCAGCGCTTTGCTGATCAGCTCGACGCTCTCCGCCGGACGACCGGCTTGCAGCGCCACGATCCCGGCCAGGTGCAGCACACCGGCATTTTGCGGCTGCAGGCCGAGGACGTGGCGATACAGCCGTTCGGCCTCCGCAAGATTTCCCTGCTGGTGCAGCGCGAAGGCGTGTCGGATCTGATCCTGTAGGTCGTCGGCCATTTGCACCGTGCGGGCCTGGTGGAGGACGGGCGTCAATAGGGGACGCGACGCACGCTGTGAACCAGCGTCCCGCGTCGATGCCCAACTCAGACGACCGTCGATGCAACCGCCCTTCCCAACATCGTCACGCCGGCCCATGTGTGCGCCATGCGAGCCGAACGCCAGTTGCCGCTGCCTCTGCCCCGCGTCGTCCGCCACCGTGCCGTCGATTTCGCGCGCGCCCCGTCGAACGAGGCGGCGCTCACGTGGCTGGATCGCACCGCCGACTGGCCGCAGGGCCGCTTGGCGCTGTGGGGCGAGCCGGGATGCGGCAAAACGCACCTGTTGCAGCAATGGGCGGCCGCGACCGGGGCGACCTGCCTGACAGGGGCCACCCTGCCGCGCCTCGACGAACTCTCGACCTATCTCGCCACCGGCGGGTTCGCGGTCGACGACGCCGCCGCGATTTTGGGTGAGGCGGGGGGGGGGGAGGCGAGGCTGCTGCATCTGCTGAACGCGGCGACGGAGGCGCGGCTGCCGGTGTTGCTCGCGGCGCGAACGCCGCCCGCCCGCTGGCCCGTCGCGTTGCCTGACCTGGCCTCGCGCCTGCGCGCCGTCACCGCGGTGGAAATCCTGCCGCCGGACGACATGCTGCTGCGCCTTCTGCTGGTCCGGTTGTTTGCCGAGCACCAGCACATGGTGCCGGAGCCGACGCGTGACTGGCTGCTGGTCCGCCTGCCGCGCACGCCGGCGGCACTGCGCGCCGCGGTGGAGCGACTGGATCGTGCCTCGCTCGGCCGGGCCGGCGGCATTACCCTGCCGCTGGCCCGGGAGGTGCTGGGGGATCTGCTCGCGGATGAGCCATCCGAGAGCGACACCCGCGCCACCGGTCAGACCGGGGATCAGGCCGGGGCCACGCCAGCCGAACCAATCGCGCCTGAAACGACAACATCATCGGCGAGCCCCTCGCCGCCGACCCCGCCGCTGCTGTAGGATCGGGCCATGACCCCCGCGTCCGCGTCCGATCTTGCGGTTGCCGACCTCGCGACCCCGCCGGTTGCGCCCGGGCTGGTGTCGGCGCGGCCGTCGGCCGGTAGTCGCGGCAAGCCGGCCGCGGCCGAGCCCGAGAGCGCCCCTGTGCCAGCCATCGCCCTCGATAGCCCGGAACGGTTCATCAACCGCGAGCTGTCCTGGCTCGACTTCAATCACCGCGTGGTCGAGGAGGCGGAGAACGACCGCCATCCGCTGCTGGAGCGGGTGCGGTTCGTGTCCATCAGCGCGTCGAACCTGGACGAGTTCTACTCCGTCCGCGTCGCCGGCCTGGTTGGCCAGGCCAAGGCGGGCGTCACCACCCCGGCGCCCGATGGCCGCAGCCCGGCGCAGCAGTTGGCCGAAATCAAGCAGCGCACCGATCGGCTGTTGGCGGAACAGCAGCGCGCCTGGCGGGAACTCCGCACCGCGCTGCGCGGTGCGGACCTTGAGGTCTGTGAGACCAACCATCTCTCGCCCGACGACGTGATCTGGCTCGATGCCTGGTTCATGGAGCGGGTGTTCCCGGTGCTGACGCCGCTCGCCATCGATCCGGCGCACCCGTTCCCGTTCATCCCGAACATGGGCCTGGTGATGGCCCTGCTGCTGACCGGGCGGGAGAACGGGCACATGATGCGCGCCCTGATCCCGCTGCCCGCCCAGGTCGAACGCTTCGTGCGCCTGCCGCCCGCGGCGCGCGGCCACAAGATCCGCTTCGTCATGCTGGAGGCGGTGGTCAGCCTGTTCCTCGACCGGCTGTT
>Ga0182030_10022274_pt1 | contig 11802 bp, 12 predicted proteins | sample 812S3MmetaG_FD_121299 | JGI IMG/M metagenome (GOLD analysis project Ga0182030, IMG submission 121299) | Permafrost microbial communities from Stordalen Mire, Sweden - 812S3M metaG (Illumina Assembly) | ecosystem: Environmental > Terrestrial > Soil > Wetlands > Permafrost | place: Sweden... | reverse complement strand
TCGCGACGGCGCGTCGATATCGGCGCAGGGAGGCAGAAAGGTCGAGGGCGCGGTCGATGATTTCCGAGGCGCATTGAGCGATCGGATCATCGTCGGTACACACGCGACCGAATTCGTCGCCGATCACTGGGGTGAGCTGTGCGTGTCGAAGGATGTCGCGTCCGCATGGGCGGACAAGCTCGTCGGGATCACGCGCATGGCGCTGAGCCCGGACAAGAACCTGCGCGGTCACTTCCACGGGACCTCGGCGTGCCTGAGCGCTCTCCACCGCGCCGAGCGCTTCGACGAGCTCGTCGAGCTGCTGCGCGTCGATACGATCTGGCCGTACAAGCAATGGGCGGTGCGGGCGATGCCCGCGAACGGCAAGATAGTGAACTCCTCAACGACGCGCGTGGCCCACTTGCGGAACTGCACCGCGCGCTCGGAGTTGACCTTGTACCCGACGGCGATGATGGCCGGGAGGTTATAGTGCTTGGTGTCGTAGGTCTTGCCGTCGGCGGCAGTTATCCGAAAACTTTGGATAACTGCGTCCTCCTCCAGCTCGCTGTCCGTGAAGATGGTCTTCAGGTGGTAGTTGATGGTCCGCACGTCGACGTCGTAGAGCTGCGCCATCATCTTCTGGCTGAGCCATACGTTCTCGTCGGCGTAGACCGCCTCCACGCCGCGCGTGCCGCTGGCCACCACGAAGGTCAGGTACTCGGCCGCCGAGGAGCGAACGAGGGAGACGGCGGGGCTGGTCTTCTTGCGGGTCACGGCGTTCCGCTCGCCTGAACCTGGAGCCGCTGCCGCACTCGCTCACGGACCTCGGTGTAGATGTCGACGCCGATGACGTCAGCGACCTCGATGGTCACCGCGATCGCGTAGGGCACCGGCCCCTCAAGGCCGGGAGCATCCTCCCGGCAGCTCACGCGTACGACAACGTCCTCGCCGTCAATGAAGGCCGCAGCCGAATCCCCCTCGAACGTGTCGTGCTGCAGCGTGCCCCGTTGCGCGGTCTGCCTGTCCGGCCCCACGCGGCTCACTTTCAACTTCGACTTCGGCGTCTCGAACCAGAGGTGCGCCTTGCGCCACTTGTGGCTCAGCGGGTTGACGGGAGTGAACCACGCGAGCGTGACCGTGAGTCGCCGCCACCCGCGTTTGCCGCTCAGCGAGGGAGGCAGCGGGAACCGATGCTCAGCGCCACCGTCCGCCAGAAGAACCCCACCGCCAACGCCGGTGACCCTGGTGGTGTTCCTCCACGAGTTCGGCGCAGGCTTCTCCGACGACTTCGGGCAAGACGAGACTCGCCAGATTCCGGCGCGGTCGCAATTCGGCGAACGCGGCCCGATCGCCGTTCGATTCCGGCAGCAGGCGCGCAGGGCGAACTGCGCTCCCGTTGATGCGGAGGTGCGCCGCGAGCTGGTCGGCGAGGACGTTGTGCTGCTTGGCACGCTCCTCGGCGATGAGCGCCTCAAGCGCCTTCCTGAACAGCTCCTGGTTCCCGTCCGCTCCTGCCTTAACAATGTCGAGCAACAGATCAGCGCGAGCCATGTTCGACCTCCTTCCAGGAGGGCAAACGCGAGGATCGCTCCACGAACGGGACACGCATTCCATCCTTGTTGTCCACGCTGTCGTGCGTGCGCGGACTCGTCTCATTTCGCGGGGTCATGCGCTTCCAATGTCCTCCAGTTCCCGTTGGAGTTGGCGCCGATGTTCGGCCGTCTTCTGGCGAAGAATGCCAGTCTTCTCGACAATGTCCCACAGGATCTGCTTGCAGCGCTCGGGAGCGACGAGGTGGTCAGCGATGTGCGCAAGAACAGCTTTTTCCAAGACTTCGGCCCGGATTCGGAACCCCGCGCACTTCTCTTCCCCGATGCGCAAATGACTGCGGCAGTTGTAGTAGCGGTACTCGTAGACGCCCGAACCATCGGATTTGCCCGAGGTCTCGAGCTAGTAGCTGGAGTGACACCCGGGCTTGCCGCAGACAACCGGGGCGGCGAGCAGCAGCGGTCTCGACGCGGTCCGTCCCGGATTCCTCTTTGGGTCCCGAAGCTGTCGAACCCGCTGCGCCATCTCGAACAATTCGCGATCGACAATCGGTTCGACCGCTTGTGACACGGGCTCTGATGATCGATTCGACCAAATGTATGTACCCATCGCTGCCGCGTCTTCCACCACCTTGACTACGAGGTCCCTGCACCAGAGCCACCCACCCCGGTGTAATGGTACCCCCGCTGATTCATCTCCCTTGCCGCGGCCTTGACTCCTTGGTGCGCGATGTACTGCCGAATGACCTCGTTATGGCTCGGAACTTCCTTGCGGTTCGGTACCAGCCGTCGTTTGATCTTGCCCGGTCGAACTTCCACCGGCTCGGCAACGAATCCGTATGGCGCCTTCGAGCCATTGTGGAACCCAAGCTCGGCGTTCTTGTGCATGGCTGCCGGGGTCCGCATGCGATTGACGTCCGACTCGTACTGGTCAACCAGTTCAAAGATCCCTTCGACAAAATGGCCCATCGGGTCGTCGCTTGTCTCCTGATAAATGGCGATAATGCGGATGCCAACCGAAAAGGGATTCTGCTCAATATTTTCAGCAATGGCGAAAACGAGCGCATCGTCCCAATAGAGGCTGCAAGCGAGAAGTGCGACAAGAGGGGCCATTAGCGCCTCCGAAGAGGGTTGGGCGTGAGAAGAGAGGGTAATATCGTGTGGGAAGGCAGTCGGCCTAAACGGCGAGGGGTAGAGTCGCACCCGTTCCGTTATAATGGCCCGACCAGTAGGCAAGAATGTTTGACAGTTTCGGCGTTCTGTTGCGACTGTTCTAGCGTAGCAGGCTCGTAGCGAGGCGGCCGACGACGGCCACGCACCTTGGAGTAATCAAAATGAAGATGAATCGATCCGTCGTAGCATGCATCGCGGTGTCGCTTGGCGCCCTTGCCACGGCTTGTTGGAATTACGCGGCCGACGCGGATGCCGGCGGAGGTGGTGGCCCCGACTCAAGTACGGGCGGCGCTGGCTCCTCTTCCAGTTCCAGCGGCAGCTCAAGCTCCTCGTCCGGCTCCGGGGGCGGCGCTGGCTCCTCTTCCAGCTCCGGGGGCGGCGCTGGCTCCTCGTCCAGCTCCGGGGGCGGCGCTGGCTCCTCGTCCAGCTCCGGGGGCAGCGCTGGCTCCTCTTCCAGCTCCGGGGGCAGCTCTGGCTCCTCTTCCAGCTCCTCCGGGGGCGGCGCTGGCTCCTCTTCCAGCTCCGGGGGCGGCGCTGGCTCCTCGTCCAGCTCCGGGGGCGGCTCTAGCTCCGGCTCCTCTGCCGGTTCCTCTTCCGGCTCTGGCTCCTCTTCCAGCTCAAGCAGCAGCTCTGGCGCCTCTTCCAGCTCCGGTTCCTCGGGAGGGACTTCGAGTAGCGGGAGTGGAGTTTGCGATATTCTCGGGGCCGCCGGCAACCCGTGTGTTGCAGCCCATAGTACCGTGAGGGCGCTCTTCAGCGCCTACAATGGACCGCTCTACCAGGTCAAGAACTCGACGACCGGCACGACGAAAGATATTGGACTCATGAGCCCCGGCGGCTACGTCCAGGCTGCCGACCAAGACAAGTTTTGCACGGCGCCCTGCACGATTTCAGTCATCTACGATCAGTCCTCAAAGGGAAATAACCTCACTCCCACGCCTGCAGGCGGTGGCAATAAGTCTACCCCCGATAACCCGGTCAATGCCTCGGATCTCAAGATATCCATAGGTGGCAATGAGGCTTACGGCATCTTCATTAAACCAGGTATGGGGTATCGCAAGGTTATTGGTAACGGAACTGCAAAGGGCGACGATCCGGAAACCATGTACATGGTGACCACCCCGAATAACCTGGTTGACGGATGCTGTTTCGACTACGGAAACGCCGAGACGACCATGGCTGACAACGGCGAGGGGACGATGGAGGCAATATATTTTGGAGGTGGCGTCATTTGGGGCACCGGGTCTCCCGGTGGCCATAACAACGGTCCATGGGTGATGGCAGATCTCGAGAACGGCCTATTTCCCGGCTGGAATTCCAAGACTCAGAGCGACCTGAACATTGCCTCGAACACGCCGCTAAAATTCAATTACATCACGGCACTTGTCGTCGGCGATGTTGCGGCCAAGAACAGCGGGAAGGGTCGCTTTGCCTTGTACGGAGGTGATGCGACCACCGCGGGCCAGTTGATCACGGAGTACGACGGTATTCGACCGGAAATAAACGGCTATGTGCCCATGAAGAAACAAGGATCCATCATCCTCGGAACCGGCGGGGACAACACCGACGACGACGGAGGGCAATGGTTCGAAGGTGTCATGGCGACGGGCGCGGCGAGTTTGGATACCTGCAATGCCGTTCAATCCAACATCGTCGCTGCTAGATACGGGAAGTAAGAAGTTTCTATATCGAGCGTCGAGCTCCCACCACCAAGGCATCACACATATTGACTCCGACCACTTCTCTACGGGCAACCGACGGTTGCCCTAGTGTCGGTGCCGACGATAGGCGCGGAAGTACGTGTGACCGTGAAAAGCCGAACCGAACCCGCGGCATACACTCGGTCGTCGTCATGGGTGCCTCGCTCGTCCTTGAACAAGCGTGCGAACACCTATGATGGCGCACAAATTCCCGATTATCGTAAAAATGGCGACGTCCGACTTTGCGGCCACTGACAAAAGTCCAGTGAATTATCCGGGCTAGTTTACTGTCTCGGCTCGTCGTTGGGTCATCGGACTGGTCGAGTCATTGGCATAGTCTCGCTTGCGCTGACTGAAGCGAGTGCCACTGGCCAGGCGTTCTTGGAGCCCGATGCATTCAAGCGGACATCGATCGGCGCAGCGCCTCGAGCGTCGTCACGAGCTCATGGGCCCCCGAACGGGACGCCATTTCGATGGCCTCGCGGACACGTTCCTGAGCTTCATGCCGCCTGTCACGCGCGAACGCGACGCGAGCCATCGATCCGAGGACGGCAGCTCGATCCCTCCCACTGGGACCGGCCATATCGAGCGCCTCGCGGAGAATTCCTTCCGCGTCGTTCAGTTGGCCCCCGACGACCAACACGTCTCCCAACTTCCGGCTGAAGATCAGCACCGCACGCATGGGATCATCGAGTTCTCCCCTGAATAGTTCCCGGCGCGCGAGGTCCAGCCCGCGCCGAAGAGCCATGACCGCGCCATGAGAATCCCCACGTAGCGCGGCAATCGCACTGACCCGCTCGAGAAGCAGTAGCGACTGGAATGCACTGCCTCCCCAGAGCTCGTGCATCGATCGGACTTCAAGAGGCATCGAACGCTCGTCGCACACGAGCAATGCAACAGCGTGGAGCTCACGCCGCACGGCAGCCGGAATCGTGGCGAGTGTGACGTCCCGTATCAGAGGATGACTCGCTCGAATCACTCCGTCAGATACGAAGAGCATCCCCGCGCGTTGCAGGAGAGCTAGCGATTTCGAGACTTCAGCTCCCGCACCCAGCATCCGAATCGCAGTCGCGTCATCACAGTCATCGCCCCACACGGCAACGGCTTGGAGAACTCGGCGCGCCTCGGCTGGAAGGCGCTCGACACGGACCGCGATGATATCGGCGAGACCCTTTGGAGGGACTCCCGATTCCTCGCGCAGGAAGAGTCTCAGCTGCTCGACATACAGAGGGATCGCGGGGCGCTCATCGTCGACATACGTTTGCCCAGTCTTCGCGCCAGCCCGAGCCAGCGCGGATCGCGCCTCTGCCGCGGATAACGGGGCAACACTCCGCCTTGCCACTGAACTGCCACCCCAGTTCGCATCGACCCCAGTCACACAGGTCAGGACGACCAGGACGGGAACAAGAGGCGGATCGATAAGCGCATCCGCGAAGGCATTTTGACTCGCTCCGTCCACGCAATGGAGATCGTCGACGGCCAGCACCACGCGACGGCCGCGAGCCCGCTCGCTGGCACGCCCGATTGCCCAGCGCAGAGCTTCCGCCGTCGCAAATCGCCGCTCTTCTGGCGATAGGTCGGACTGCTCGATTCCCGCGTTCTGCAGTTCCGATTCGTCGGCGAATATGTCCGTGAGCCCTCTCCGCCCCTCGACGGTCACGCCCACCCAGTCCCGACTGCCACCGCCGTCATCGGGGAGCAGTGCGAGCCGTACGATGGCACGGCGAAGCGCGTAGTAGCCCACTCCCGCCCACGAAGGATCTGGTCCAGTCTGAACGACTACGTCCCCAGCAGCCCGCGCAATCTCCAAGAATTCGCCGACCAGTCTCGTCTTTCCGATTCCGCTGTCTCCGACGAGCAGCACGCCGAACGCTGCCTTCGCTTCGGTGCGCCGCCCTTCGAGCCACGCCAGGTCTCGCTCACGCCCGACAAACGGGAGCATCCACGACGCGGGCTTCTTGGCGCGAACGGGGCGTGGATCGTCCGGGATTGAGTCTCCCGGTGGGCCCGCTCGTTCGGACATCGGTCGGATCGACGGAATCACGGAGTTTCGCATCGAGGCCACCGCGACGCCACAGGCACCGCAGAACCGTTGCGTCGGCGGAATTGGCGCTCCGCAAAACGCGCAAGGGATGCCCGCCCCTCGAGCTGACGCCACATCGTCCGGGACCAGGGCTGCCGCCAGAGCCAAGGAGAATTCGCTCGCACTCGAAAAACGAGCCGAAGCATCTTTCGATAGGGCGCGCAGTGCGAGGCCGGCTAGGGATATCGGGATATTGCGCTCGGGCGCCACGGCTCGCGGATCCGGTGGAACCTCCGTCAAGTGGGCGAGAACCACCTGAGTCGGTGAATCGCCATGGAAAGGCAAGCGCCCGGTGAGAAGTTGAAAGAGAATAACGCCAACCGAGTAGAGATCGCTGCGCGCGTCGAGCTCATCTCCTCGGGCCTGCTCGGGGCTCATGTACTCCGGAGTTCCGCAGACGATCCCGGGGCTCGTGATGCCTGGTTTCTGCACTTCCTCTCGCATCTTGGCGAGACCGAAGTCGACGACCTTCACAAAGTCTCCTCCGGCGCGCACAGGCTCGAGGATGATGTTTTCCGGCTTCAGATCGCGGTGGATGATGTCCTCGCTATGGGCTTCAGCCAGAGCTGCAAGCGTCTGTCGAAGTACATCGACAATTCGCTCGAACGGCAGCGGCCCGTCCTCGTAGGTCACGCGAGCCAAGTCGCGACCCCGCAGGAACTCCATCACCATGTAGAGCTGCCCGTCTGGTGACTTCCCGAAATCGATGATTGCGACGGAATTCGGATGATTCAAGCGGCTTGCAGCTCGCGCCTCGGTGATGAATCGCGCGGCCGTATTTTCTTCGCCAACGAGGTGCGGATGAACAATCTTTACCGCGACCGTCCGGCCGAGGTTCGTTTGCTCAGCGCGATAGACTCGCCCCATTCCCCCGACGCCGACGAGCTCGAGGATGAGGTACCCGCCCGGCAGACGGCAGCCGATCAGCGGATCGTCCAGGCTGGCGACTATTTTGCCGATCGGAAACCCGCACGCCGGACAAAACCGATGGCTATCGTCGCACGCGGTGGCGCACTGAGGGCAGGACCTCATGAACGCATTCCGAACCTTAGCACGGTCGCCGCGGTAATCATTGGCCAAGCACCCCATCATTCAGGCACCATGCGATCGTGGCGAAGCGGATTGGCGAGCTCTTGGTCGAGGCTGCAGTACTTTCACAGTCGCAGCTCGAGCAAGCGCTCTTTGCGCAGCGAAAAGACGGTAGGAAACTCGGGCAGCTTCTCATCGAGCTCGGACTGGTCTCCGAAGTTGCTCTCACGCAAACGCTCTCACGACAGCTCAGCGTCGCTTGGGTTTCCCTCTACCACGTGGACTTCTCCCGGTCGCTCCTCAACCTCGTGACGAAAGAGATCGCTGAACAATACTGCCTCGTTCCCGTTTTCGTGAAACACGTGCGACACGAGGGCAACACACTTTATGTCGCCATGGACGACCCCACGAACGAAAGCGCACTCGAAGAGGTCGCGCGAGCGGCGTCCTTGCCCGTAAAATCGATGATCGCATGCGGCAGCGACATCCGGGCCGCCATCCGAGTCTACTACCTAGGGGGATCTCCGAGCAGCGCGCCGCCAGCCAAGGCCCTCCCGCCCCAGACGCAAGGCGAGCCGTCGGTTCGATCGGCGTCCGCCAGTCCGAGCGATACCTCGAGCGCTGCTGCTCCGGGCGCCCCAAACCCCGCACCCGCCGTAGGGCCTCCGGGCACTTTCGTGCTCGCTGCTGCCCCCTCCGCGGCTCCCCAAAGCATTCCCCTCGGCACGAACGTGGGCAAGCCAAGACAGCTCGCCACTGTCCCGGAGCCCAGTGACACAGGGACCTCGTCCAATGCTCGGGAAGACTCCCAGCAGCAGCAGCCGGGAAATGACATTCAGCGCGAGATTCCGGCAACGACCAGCGCCAACCATGAGCCTGCGGGCATCAATCGGCCCCGAATGGTGTCGTTGACACTACTTGACGGAACCACCGTTGCCTTGCCCGCACCTCTACGAAAGGCGACCGCGGCCCGGGCCGACACGGCGGAGCTGAGCGATCAGCTCACCGGCCGCGACCTGGTAAGCGCTTTGCGTGCCGTTGCGCATGGCGCAGATGCCAGCGAGATCCTGGGGCAAGAGCCTCGTTGGGAAGCGATGTTCTCGGCGCTGCTGTCGGTGCTCCTGCGCAAAGGGCTCATAGCCGATTGGGAGTTCATCGAAGAATTCCGAAAAATCTGAAGCGGCATACCCCGGCCAAGCGAAGCGAGGCCAGACCCACCGACAGCAAACCGCAAGAAACGCTCCGTATCCAGGCCAAGCGAAGCGAGGCCAGACCCACCGACAGCAAACCGCAAGAAACGCTCCGTATCCAGGCCAAGCGAAGCGAGGCCAGACCCACCGACAGCAATAGGAAGAAGGTCGGTGTATTTCGGGCGAAACCGAGCGAGGCCGGCGGCGAGTCGCGCGGAGCGTACTCCCTGTACGCGAGCACGCTCGACGCCGGGCTCGCGAAGGGATCGCCCGAAAGACGCCGGCCTTCTAGCAGACCCGGTTGCGCCCTTGCGACTTCGCGCAATAGAGGCGTTCGTCGGCCAATCGAAGCAATCCGTCCCCGTTGCGATGCGTGTCAGGAAGCTCCGCCAGCGATGCGCAGCCTATACTCGCCGTGATCCGCACGCTCGTCGCATCCGCCACCATTTCCTGACGCTCGACCGCGACACGCAGTCGCTCCGCGAACCGCATGAGGTGGTCTTTCTCGATCCCGCGCACCGCTACTACAAACTCTTCTCCGCCAAAGCGCGCGAGCACGTCCTCCGCACGGATCATCCGAGAAATAAGAGATGCAACCCCGCGAAGCACGTCATCGCCCGCGAGATGACCATACGTGTCGTTGATATGTTTGAAATGGTCCAGATCGAAGAGGATGAGAGCAAACTCGGTCCCGTGACGCTTGGCGTACGCGATCTCGCCCGATAGTCGCTCGACGAGATAGCGACGATTATGTGCTCGCGTCAGCGGGTCGCGCACCGACGACTCATAGAGTTGGTGCTGAAGAGTTTCAGCCTGAGCATCGAGAATGGCAAACGACAGCGTCACGCTCGCGCCGAAGCGAACGCGATCGCCACTCTTGAGCTCGACCGTCTTGTCGATCCTTGCACCGTCCACGAATGTACCGTTGGTCGAGCCAAGGTCCTCGAGAACATATTTCCCATCGCCCGACACAACGATTTTCGCATGGTTGCGGCTTGCGCCCGCGTCGTCGATGCGAACGTGAGCCTCCTTGCCGCGCCCGATGATCGTAACGGGTTCGACGATCGAATACGCCCTCCCCGTGTGCGGGCCAACGACCACTGTGAGCAGCGCACCGGTCTTATGACGCGGCGGTATCGGCGACGACACTGCAATGGTCGCGTCCGTGGTGCGAGTGCTCGACTCCTCGTCAGCCCACTCAGACAGGCTCACTCGCGCAGGTTTGGGGGCCAAAGGAACCGATGGTTGCAACGACGAATCAGGCGCTGACGCGCTCTCGTGTGCCGGCGTGGGTGTCGTGTTTAGAGTTTCGTCAGACATGTCGGAAGCCGTGCTGGAGCTGAAGCATATCATTCGCCGCTGGACGTTGTCCGCCCATGCCCCTAATACGCGCCATTGGAGAGCGTCATGGGGCTATTGGACGGCAAGGTGGCCATCGTGACCGGTGGTGGGAGAGGAATAGGGCGCGCACATGCTCTGCTTCTCGGACGAGAAGGGGCTCGCGTGGTCGTCAATGACGCCGGCGTAAGTCTGGATGGCCAGGGGCGTGATCCGTCGATCGCCGCTCAGGTCGTCGAAGAGATCCGGGCAGCGGGCGGAATTGCGGAGGAAAATCACGATGATGTGGCAACCGCCGAGGGAGCTAACGCCATCGTTTCCGGCGCGGTCGCGACGTTCGGCTGTGTGGACATTCTCGTCAACAACGCCGGGACGGCGCGAGACGCGAGCCTCGTCCGAATGGAGGAAGAGGCGTGGGATTCGGTGCTCGCCGTGCATCTTCGGGGAACATTCCTCTGCACGCGCGCCTTCGCCGCCCAAGCTATCGCTCAGGGTGGGGGCGGTCGCATCGTCAACACGACCGGCCTCTCGGGCATGTTAGGAAATTTCGGCCAGGCGAATACGTCCGCCGCCAAGGCTGGGATCTACGGTCTTACGCGAACCGCGTCCATCGAGCTTCAGAGGCATCGAATTTCGGTCAATGCGCTCGCACCGATCGCGAAGACGCGCTTGACCGAGGACCTTCCAATGTTTCAGGGGGTTGACTCGCTCACGCCGGAACACGTCGCTCCGGGCATGCTTTTTCTCGCGAGCGACCTATGCGGGGATCGCACGGGGTTTGTCCTCGCAATCGCCGGTGCGCGGGTTTATTCGTACAAGCTCGTCGAAACGCGCGGCCGATTCAAGGAGAACGATGGAGGCGTGTGGACGGCTGCGGAGATAGCGGAACACTGGACCGCTATCGTTCGTCCCTGACTTGACGAGACCAGTCGTCGGCAGGACGAGTGCGAGTTGCGGTTGGATTTCTGCTAGAGAGTGCGTCTGCCTATGCTTCCAGCTCGAGCGCTCGCCACTGCAGCTATCGACTACGTCCGCAAAAACCCAGACGAGCTCGTGAACGCAGCCGTGAACGCGGCCGGTCTGCGCTTCGGGGTACCGCTCGCTGCCCTTCGCTGGCTGTCCTCGAGAGCGAACCTCCCTGCGCGAGCACCCCAAGACATCGACATTGGCAGCGTTCCGCCGGCGCTCCGCGTGGCCCTATCGCTCGAGACGATGGGAACGCCGGTGCGCGCGAGCGTGGCATTGCGCGTCGATTCGATCGACCTTTCCCCCGACTCGATTCGGGTCGGATTTCGTCTGCGCGACGTCAAGCTTTCCCTGCGCGGTGAGAGCCAGACGCCGGTCGCGACGCTCATCAAGTCCGGCGCGCTCGATCTTTCGAAACCGGGGAACTTTGTGAGGGCGCTTCCCGAAATGCCGCCCGGCGTCGTCGAAGCCGAGGGGGATCGAATCGTCATCGATCTCATGAAGCTGCCATTTATGGCCAATAACAAGCTACTTAGGCGAGTCCTTGCGGTCGTCACCCCCGTTGTGACGGTGCGCGCCATCGAGACCGACCGCGACCATCTCTACGTCGCCTTCGGAGCCACCCCTCGGGGTCTGCGCAGGTCGTTTGCCGCCCTTCGTGAAAGCTTCGGCTGAAGGCCTCCCGCATCCGCGAAATGACGTGCTAGAACTGCCGCGAAATTCGGGGAGTAGCACAGCCTGGTAGTGCACGAGCTTTGGGTGCTCGGTGTCGGGGGTTCGAATCCCCCCTCCCCGAC
>Ga0182030_10022272_pt1 | contig 11803 bp, 11 predicted proteins | sample 812S3MmetaG_FD_121299 | JGI IMG/M metagenome (GOLD analysis project Ga0182030, IMG submission 121299) | Permafrost microbial communities from Stordalen Mire, Sweden - 812S3M metaG (Illumina Assembly) | ecosystem: Environmental > Terrestrial > Soil > Wetlands > Permafrost | place: Sweden... | reverse complement strand
GCCTGCGCGCCCTACGACCGCCTCGCCGCCGCGATCGCGGATCGTTTCGGTGGCGCCGCTGACTCGATCGACCTGAATTTCCCCGCCGACGCCCCAGCCGGCCTGCAACGCGAGCTGCTCGCCGACATCCGCAGCATCCCGCATCGTTTCACCGGCTTCAACACGAACTGGCCGGCCGCTCCCTAAATTCGTCATGGCCGGGCTTGACCCGGCCATCCGTTACGGCACCGTCGTTGCCAGGCCGACCTAGACAGACCAACACACAGGGAAGCGCCACTCGCGACAACCGACCGGGAACGATCCAAATGAGCTACACCACCCCCTACGCTGACCTGAAAGTCATCGACCTGAGCCAGGGCGTCGCCGGCCCCTACTGCGCCATGCTGCTCGCGCAATACGGCGCCAACGTCATCAAGGTTGAACCCATCGAGACCGGTGACTGGAGCCGCACGCTCGGCGTGGTCTACGGCGACCACACCGCCTATTCGATCCCGAGCAATCTCGGTAAACGCTCGATCGCGCTCGACCTGAAAAGCGCCGAGGGCCGCGACGTGCTCTGGCGCCTAATCGTCGGCGCCGACGTCTTCCTGCAAGGCTTCCGCCCCGGCGTGATCGAGCGCATGGGGTTCGGCTACGATGCGGTAGCGGAACGGGAGCCCCGCATCCTTTATCTGTCGGTCTCCGGCTTCGGTCAGACCGGACCCATGGCGGAACGACCGGCGATGGACCCGGTGCTGCAGGCCTTCACCGGCCTGATCATGGAGAACAAGGGCGAGGACGGCATCCCGCACCGCGTGCCGATCGTTGCGATCGACACCTCCACCGGCCTCTACGCCTTCACCGCACTCGCCGCCGCCCTGCACGCGCGCCAGTCCGAGCCGCGCGGTCGCCACATCGAGGTCAGCCTGATGCAATCCGCCGCCTCATTGCAGGTGGTGCGCATGCTGCAATCGCACCTGGAGGGCGCGGCGCCGCGCGCGGTCAACCCGCCGTCGGGCGTGTTTCGCACCAGCGACGACTGGATCAACGTGACGGTGGCGCGCCAGCATGAATGGCTCGCCTACTGCGACGCGATCGAGCGCCCCGAGCTTGCACAGGACCCGCGCTTCACGCTCGCGAAAGACCGCCTGGCCAACGCCGAAACCCTTGTAGCCTTGCTCCGCCCGATCATCGCCGCCCAGCCATTCGCCACGTGGGCAGAACGATTTATCGCCCGCAAGGTGATGTATGAACGCGTCAACACCTACGCCGACTTCCTCGCCCACGAGCAATCCCACGCCTCCGGCGCCGTCGCCCGCGTCACGCACCCCGGCATCGACGCCGCCCTGGCCCTCCCCAACCTGATCGGCCTACCCCCCTTCGAGCCCGACACCCGCCGCGCCGTATCCCCGTCCCTCGGCGAACACACCGAAACGATCCTGCGCGAACACGGCTACACTGAGGCCGAAACCACGGCCCTGGCCAACCGCAAGGTGATCCGCATGCATCGTGGCCGCTGACCACCGTGTCCCTTCCGTCATGGCCGGCCTTGTGCCGGGCCATCTACGCAACGCCGTTTGCCCTCACTCCCCCCTAATCATCAAACAAGATCCGATTCGCCGCCCCCTCCATATCGTCGTACTGCCCCTTCCTCAAACACCACAAGAACGTCACCAACCCACACCCGCCCAACACCAAACTAACCCCCAACAACACCAATATTACCGCCATCAACCATCCCCCCGCGCGGCGCGAAAACTGTTCGCCATCACCAACAACGACGAGCTCGACATCGCCGCCGCCGCCAGCCATGGCGTGACCCACCCCGCGACCGCCAGCGGCACCATCACCGCATTATATCCAATCGCCAGCACAAGATTCTGCCGCATCACCGACCGCGCCCGCCGCGCCGCCCGGATCACCGCCCGCACCGGCCCCAACCGCGCGCCCTGGAACACCACATCGGCCACCGTCTGACTGAGATCCGCCGCCGACGCCGGTGAAGCCGACACCAGCGCCGCCGCCAACGCTGGACTGTCGTTCAACCCGTCGCCCACCATCAGCACGCGATGCCCCGCGGCCAGCCGTTCGACCAACGTAACCTTGTCCACCGGCGAACATTCCGCCCGCCACGTATCAATCCCCAATGCCGCCGCAACCCGAGCCACCGCAGCCCGCCGATCCCCTGAGATCAACTCCACCACCAGCCCCATCCGCCGCAGCGCATCGATCGTCGCGCGCGCGTCCTCTCGCGGCCGCTCATCGAATACGAAACGAACCGGCACCGCACCAGGCCGCGCCAGCCACAACTCCGGCGTCGCCGCTTCCACCGCTGCGACATCCCCGCAGAACGCCCGACTCCCCAGCCGCACCTCCCCCGCCGGCCCGGCAAAGCTGATCCCCTTGCCAGGACGTTCCACCACCGGCTCCGCGGCCGGCACCGGCCCCACCGCCGCCACCAGCGCACGCGCCAGCGGATGACGGCTCGACGCCGCCAGCGACGCCGCCAGCCGCAACGCGCCTGGATCGATATCCACCGCGTTCACCAACCCGGGCATCGGCTCGGTCAGCGTTCCGGTCTTGTCGAACACCACCGTATCGACTGTCGCCAGCCGTTCCAGCGCGGTCGGCGACTTCAGCAGCACCCCCGCCCGCAGCAACCTCGAGGTCACGATCACCTGCACCGCCGGTACCGCCAACGCCAGCGCGCACGGACACGTAATGATCAGCACCGCGCTGGCGGTGAACAGCGCCTGCTCCAGCCCGACGCCGCGGCCGAAATACCAAAACAGGAACGTCCCCAGCGCCAGCAGGTGCACCACCGGCGCATAGCGCCGCGCCACCCGGTCCGCCAGCACAACGAAGCGCGAGCGCCGCGCCTCCGCCGCCTCGATCAGCCGCACGCATTCGGCCAGCAGCGTCGCCCCACCCGCGGCCGTAGCCCGCACCGTGATCGGCGCACCCAGATTGACCGTTCCCGCGAACACGGCCGTTCCAGGCCCCGCCTGCACCGGCAGGCTCTCGCCCGTCACCAGGCTCGCATCCAGCGCGCTATCCCCGAGCGTCACTGTCCCGTCGACTCCGATGCGCTCGCCAAGCCCGACCAGCACCAGGTCGCCCGGCGCTACCGCCTCCTGCGCGCGACGCTGCGTGCTGCCATCCGCCTGCAACACCGCGACATCGCTCGCCCGCAGCGTCAGCAACTGCTCGGCGGTGGCCCGCGCCTGGCCACGCGCGCGATGGTCCAGCACGCGCCCGATCAGCAGGAAGAACACCAGGGTGATTGCCGAATCAAAATATGTGTGCTCGCCACCGTTGATCGTGGCGACCAGGCTCATGCCGGTGACCAGCACCACGCCCAGGCTGATCGGCACATCCATGTTGGTGCGCCCATGCCGTAGTGCCGCGATCGCCGAGGCAAAGAACGGCCGCCCGGCATAGGCAATCGCCGGCATCGCAATGAGCGCCGACACCCAGTGCATCAGCGTCAGCGTCGCCGGCCCCATCGTGTCGCCGAACCCGGCCCAGATGCCGATCGAGATCAGCATCACGTTGCCCGCGGCAAACCCGGCGACCGCCAGCGCCCGCAACAGCGCGCGCCCGGTGACATCCTGCGCCTGGCTCAGCGCGGCCGCGTCGAACGGCACCAGCCGGTACCCCAGCGCCTCGATGCGTTCCACCAGCGTCGCGGCACGCGCTGCACTGCCACGCCACCCCAGCCGCAGCCGACGCGTCGTCATGTTGACACGGCCGCGCGTCACGTCGGTCTCGCGGCCCAGCACCTGTTCGATCAGCCAGACGCAGGCGCCGCATTGCAGCCCGTCGATCGCCAGCGTCAGCTCATGCGTGCCATCCGGAAGCGTGACGATATGCCGCGCCAGATCCCAGCGCTGATCCGCCTCCGGTCGCGGCGGCCGCTGCGCCGGATCCAGCATCCGGCTGGCATAATACCGCCCGAGCCCCAGCCCCTCGATCGTCGAAAACGCCGCCGCGCAGCCCGGACAACAGAATCGCCGTCCCGCCGGCGCCGGCAGTCCGCAATGCGCGCATAACGTATCGACCGCGCCGGCTTCCGCGAGGTCAGCACTCGCGGCGAGCGTCGTCACCGCACGATCACGCGCCGCGTCAGGTTGACGCTCTTGTCGTCGACGCGGACCGAAATCTGCAGGTCCCATTGCCCAGGTTCCGCCAGCGCCTGCACCGCGCGGTAATCGCCACCCTCAACCGCCTGGAACGTTAATGTCGCTGTTTCGGGAGGACCCACCGGTCGTTCCGCCCGCGCCTCGACCTGCGCTCCCGGCAGCTTATTGCCCGTCCGATCGATCAGCGCGATCACCGGATGCGCGTCGGCGTCCAGGTTCGCCACCACGGTCCACCCGAGCGCCGCCTGCCGCGCGGCGCGATCGAGCACGCGGTCATAGCTGTTGGAAAGGTCGAACCCGTCCGAACCGGCCGCGCCCGGGAATGTGCTGAGCGCCGCCCACATCATTCCGGCATTGACGATCACCACCACCGCCAGCGCCCCGGCGATGGCCCAGGGGAACCACTGCCATGACGATCGGCGTGGCGACGCCGCAGTACTGCCGGGGCCGGGCGTTCCCACCGGTGGAACCGAGTCGATGAAGCTCATTGCGCCACGCCTTTCTGTCTATCCAGCAATTCTCGTTATGGCCTGACTTGTTATCGAAACGTCATGGCCGGGCTTGAACCGGCCATCCTCTTGCTGCGCATGGCATGCCTGGTGGCCGCGGCACGAAGAGGATGGCCGGTTCAAGCCCGGCCAGGACGTTGAGAGACAAGCACGCCTCGGCCAAAATGAGAATCGCTGCTGTCTATCCATCGGCCCGCTCACTCATTGCCTGCCGGTCCCATGAACACCGAGTGATACACCGTGCGCTCCCCGGTCGTCGTGTTGCTCAACACGAAGTCGACTGCTTGCGAGCCACCCTTCAGCTTGGCCGGCTGCCCGGCAACCATGATCCGGAACGTTCCGACAGTGTCGGCATTCACCGGCAGTCCAAGCCGCACGGCCGGCCCCAGGCCCTCATCGGTCTCGGTTAGCACCGCGCCCGGCATGCCGTCCACATTCAGCTCGAACAACGTCTGCTTGTCGGATTTGTTGGCGATCTTCAGCGTATATCCGTTGCGCAGATCGCCGTCGGCCAACCGCACGAACAGCGGTGCGCGGTCATGCAGCACCGACAGGCCGAGTTCCGACCGCGTCGCCAACGCCACGCCCATGACCACCACCGCCAGTACCAGTGCGGACAAATAGATAATGGTCCGCACCCGGAAGAACCGGAACTTCGTGTGCTCGCCGCGCGCCTTTGCCGCCTGGTCGGCCAGCGTGTCCCAGGTGATCAGCCATTTCGGCCGGTGCGCGACCTCCATGACATGATTGCACGCATCGATACACAATCCGCAATTGATGCACTCGAGCTGGATGCCGTCGCGAATATCGATCCCCGTCGGACACGCGGTGACACACGCGCCGCAATCGATGCAGTCCCCGCCGCTATCGCCGTCATGCCGCCGGCCGCGCAGCCTGGGTTCACCTCGCCAGCCCTGATAGGTGACCGTCAGGCTCTGCTCGTCCAGCATCGCCGCCTGGAACCGCGGCCACGGGCACATATAGGTGCAGACCTGCTCGCGCGCCCACCCGGCCAGCAGATAGGTCGTGGCGGTAAACAGCCCGGTGAAGACATACACCTCGATCGATGCGGTGCCGTGCCAGAATTCCACCGTCACCGTCGGCGCATCGACGTAGTACATGATCCACGCGCCGCCGGTCCAGAACGCGATGCCGAGCCAGATCGCGTGCTTCGCCAGCTTGCGCCATGCGGCATCCAGGCTGAACGGCCCCGCATCCCGCTTCATCCGTTCGTTGCGGTCGCCTTCGATCAGCCGCTCGACCCACATGAACAGGTCGGTCCATACCGTCTGCGGGCAGGTGTAGCCGCACCACACCCGGCCAGCGAGGCTGCTGACCAGGAACAGCCCAACTGCCGCCATGATCAACAGGCCGGTCAGATAGTAGATGTCCTGCGGCCAGAGCTTCAGGTTGAAGAAATAGAACCGCTCATGGAACACGTCCAGCAGCACTGCCTGGTCGGGCTCGGTCACGCCGCGATGCCAGCGTAGCCATGGCAGCACGTAATAGAGGCTGAGGCAGAAGATCAGCACCGCCCATTTGAACCGCCGCACCGGCCCGTGCACCGACTTCGGATACACCCGTACGCGGTTGGCGTACAGGTGCTCTCCCCGCTCCTCCTGCTGCAATTGCAGCTGCCGATCGGCCTTGCTGATACGCGACACTGATGCCCTGCCTTGTCCGCACCAGCCTACTCGCCGCCGCCCAGCGAATGGACGTAGAGCGTGACGGCCTTGATCGTCGCCGGGTCGAGCCGCTGATCCCAGTTCGGCATCACGCCCATATGCGGATTGGTGACCTGCGCCACCACATCATCGCGCGTGTTGGCGTGCAGATGGATATGCGCGGCCAGTCGTGGCGCGCCGACCTCGCGGTTGCCCTGGCCCGCGTCGCCGTGACAGACGGCGCAGTTGTCGGTGAACAGCTTCCTGCCCGCGGTTACATCCTTGCCCGGCTCAGGCTTGCCGAACAGCGTCATGACGTAATCCGCGACCGACTGGATTTCTTCCGGCTTCAACATGTTATCGACGCCGAAGCGCGGCATCGCGCTGTTGCGCGCGTCGGGATCGCCACTGCGGATACCATGCGTGACGGTCTGCTGGATCGCCTCCAGCGTGCCGCCCCACATCCAATCGCCCGCGGCCAACGCGGGATAGCCCGGCCGTCCGCCACCGCCGGCGCCGTGGCACGGCTGGCAATTGTTGGCGAAGGTGATGCGCCCGGCGGTCTCGGCCACTGCCAGAAGCTGCGGATCCTTGCGGATATCGGCGAACGAGATCTGCCTGATCTTGTCCATCGACCCGGCCCGCTGCGCCGCCACGGCCGCGACATCAGCATCCACCGTCTTGCGCTGCGAATACCCCAACAGCCCATGATAATACCCCGTGCCGTACGGCACCGACGGATACAGAACGCAGTACCCCACGGCCCACACGATGGTGGCCAGCAGAATGTACAGCCACCATTTCGGCAGAGGATTATTGAGCTCCTTGAGCCCATCCCACTCATGGCCAGTCGTGTCGCGCCCGGTGTGGGCGTCTTTCTCGATCTTGGTCGGCACAGCGGCCTCTCCTTAACGGTCGTCTTCGAGCGGAATGAAGCCATTCCGCTCAATGCGCGCCTTGCGCCCAGGCCAGTAGGTGGTGAGCAGGATCATGATGAACACCAACCCCACACCAACGACGGAGTAGCGCATCATGAAGACGATAACATCCATCACGCTCATTGCTGCAACCGTTCGGTATTGGTGTCGGCGAAATCAACCAGCGTGCCGAGCATTTGCAGATACGCCACCAGCGCATCCATTTCGGTTATGACGCGCCCATTGCCGCTCACGACATTCGCCTTCGGATAACGCTTGATCAGCGCCGCGCTATCGCCCTGCGGATCCGCCTGTGCCGCAAGGTCCGCACCGGCATTGGCGATATCGTCATCGGTGTATGGCACGCCCTCCAGACGCAGCACCCGCATGCGCGCCTGGATGTCATCGATGCGCAGCGGCGTCGTGGCGAGGAACGCGTAGCGTGGCATCAGCGATTCCGGCACCAGCGCCTGTGGATAGGTCAGGTGCGCGTAATGCCAGTCGTTCGAATATTTGGCACCCACGCGCGCCAGGTCCGGCCCGATGCGCTTGCTGCCCCATTGGAACGGATGGTCATACATGCTCTCGGCCGCGAGCGAGTAATGGCCGTAACGTTCCACCTCGTCGCGCAGCGCGCGGATCTGCTGGCTGTGGCAGAGGTAGCAGCCCTCCTGGATGTAGATGTCGCGCCCGCGCAGCTCAAGCGGCGAATAGGGACGCATCCCCTTCACGTGCTCCACCGTCGTTTCGATGGTGAACAGCGGCACGATCTCGACGATGCCGCCGATCGCCACGGTCAGCAGCGTGAGCACCAACAGCAGGACGGCGTTCTTCTCAATGGTTTCCTGACGGATGAACATCTGCTTACTCCGCCGCCAGGGCAGCGCCGACGGGCAACGCCTTGCTCACGGCGGTGCTGGGGCTGCGTACGGTCTGGATCAGGTTGTAGACCATGATTAGCGTGCCGGTGAGGAACAGCAGTCCACCCACCATGCGGATCACGTAGTAGGGGTGCACGGCGACCACCGACTCGGCGAACGAGTATTGCAGGAAGCCGAACTGATCATAGGCGCGCCACATCAGGCCCTGCATGATCCCGGCGACCCACATCGAGGTGATGTAGAAAACGATGCCGAGCGTGGAGACCCAGTAGTGCCAATTGGCCAGCCGATTCGAATACAGCCCGCTGCGCTGCCATAGTACCGGCACCAGGTAATAGATCGCGCCGAAGCTGATGAACGCGACCCAGCCCAGCGCACCGGAATGCACGTGGCCAATCACCCAGTCGGTGTAATGGGCCAGCGCGTTGATGTCGCGGATCGACATCACCGGTCCTTCGAATGTGGACATGCCGTAGAAGCCCACCGCGGTGACCGAGAAGCGCAGGCCCGGATCGGTGCGCAGTTTATCCCACGCCCCCGACAGCGTCATGATGCCGTTGATCATGCCGCCCCAGGACGGCATCCACAGCATGATCGAGAACGCCATGCCCAACGTCTGCGTCCAGTTCGGCAGCGCCGTCCAATGCAGATGGTGCGGACCGGCCCAGATGTACAGGAAGATCAGCGACCAGAAATGCACCACCGACAGTCGGTAGGAGTAGACTGGCCGGTTCGCCGCCTTCGGAATGAAATAGTACATCATCCCGAGGAAGCCCGCGGTCAGGAAGAAGCCCACCGCGTTGTGGCCATACCACCACTGGATCAGCGCGCTCTGCACGCCCGAGGCGACCTCGTAGCTCTTGGCGCCGAAGATGCTGACCGGGATCGCGATGTTGTTGCCGATATGCAGCACGGCGATGGTCAGGATGAACGCGACATAGAACCAGTTGGCGACGTAGATATGCTCTTCCTGGCGCTTGAACAGCGTGCCGATGAACACGATCGCGTAACAGACCCAGACGACGGTCAGCCAGAGGTCGATGTGCCATTCCGGCTCGGCGTATTCCATGCCCTGGGAGAACCCCATCACATAGGACAACGCCGCCATGACGATGAAGAACTGGTAGCCCCAGAACACGAAGTTCGCCAGCGCGTCGCCGCCGAACAGCCGCGCGCGGCAGGTGCGCTGCACGACATGGAAGGAGGTGCCGATCAGCGCCGAGCCGCCGAACGCGAAGATTGCGGCGGAGGTGTGCACCGGGCGCAATCGCCCGAAACTCAGCCACGACTGGCCGAAATTGAACGCCGGCCACGCCAGTTCGGTAGCGATATAGACGCCCACCGTCATCGCGATCACCGCCCAGAACATCGCGGCGATAACGGATTTCTTGACGATCGCCTCGTTGTAGACGACCGCCGGGCGCGCGACGCTGCGGGCGAAATCGCCCGGGGCCGCGATCGCCGGCAAAGCGACGTCAGACATGGCGATTATCTTTCGCCACGACGGCCGCACGCGCGGCGTGCTGGCGGTCGAAGTGGTGACGGACCTGCCCGATGAGGAAGATGCAGGCGAACGCGAACAACGACAGGCCGAAGACGTAGATCTCGTCGTCAACCGCGCCGGCGGCCAGGATCAGCCCGATAACGCCGAACACCAGCATCATCGCTCCGACGATCAGGTCGCTTGGCTCTATGTCCATCTTATGCTCCGCACAGGTTCAGCCTCAGGCGCGATCAAACGTGCCTGGCGCAAAACTGCCGTGCCTGAAGCGGTGCGACATTGATCCAAATCAACACCGTCACCGCCGGCATGGCGCTATGGGGACCGCATGGGGACGATGCTGGACATGCTGGCGGCGTGGTGCGGCCCGGGTGCGGATGGCCATGTCGCGCTGCTGTCCGGCGGTCTCTATGCCGGGCTGCTGTTGGCCGGTGCCGCGGGCAGCGTGGTGCATTGCGTGCCGATGTGCGGTCCGTTCGTGCTCGGCCAGGTCTCGGAACGACTGGCCCGCATGCCCGGCGCCGTGCTGTGCGAGCGCCAACGTTTCGGCAGCGCGCTGTTGCTGCCGTACCACGCCGGGCGACTGATGACTTATGCGGTGCTGGGAGCGCTGGTAGGTGCGGTCGGCGCGACGCTGGGACGGCTGGCCTGGTTCGGCTGGCTGTCGGGCGCGCTGCTTGCGATGGCCGCGCTACTGTTCCTGACGCACGCGCTGCGGCGGCTGGCACCGTCGCTTGCCCAGATCGTGCCGTACACGGACCGAACGCCCGACGGCTGGGTGCGGCTGATCAGGCTGACCTCCGCGCGGGTCGATCGGACGCGGCCGATCGGCGGTCTGGTGCTGGGACTGATCCTCGGGTTCCTACCCTGCGGGTTCCTCTATGCGGCGCTGGCTGCAGCGGCCGCGACCGCGGACCCGCTGGCCGGCGCGGCGGCGATGGTCTGTTTCGGTCTCGGGACGGTGCCAAGCCTGGTTGCGGTCGGCATCGTCGGGCATGCGGCCGGGCGGACCTTCCACCGCGGCGTGACGGCATTCGCTCCGGCGGTACTGATCGTCAACGCCGCGGTGCTGGCCATGCTGGCCTGGGAACGATTGACGACACTGGTGTAGGCGGCACACCGCTACGCGGCGACATCCAGCCGCGGCCCCATTCGCGCGAACCGCCGTCGCATCGCCGGCCGCATCGATCGATCCGTCACGATCCGCTCGAACTGGCGCAACCCGGCGAAGAATGCGGGCCTGGCCTGGCCGAACTTGCTGGAGTCCACCACCAGGAAGCTGCGACGCGGGCTGGCGAGCGCCGTCCGCTTGATCGCGACCTCATGGAAATTCGAGCAGCTCGCGCCTCGCGCCTCGACCCCGCCGGCCGAGATGAACGCCTTGCTCAGTCCGATCTGTTCGAGCTCGGCAAGCGACGCCGGCGAGCTGAACGAATCCGACGATGCGTGATAGACGCCACCCAACAGGATCAGCTGCGTATTGGGCCGCCGCGCCGCAATCCGCGCCACGTTGATGGGGTAGCAGACGATCGTCACCGTCAGATCACCCGGCAGGTGACCGATCAGGTGTAGCGTCGTCGATCCGCAGTCGATGAACAACGTGTCGCCGGCTGCGGCAAGACCACCACACTGCGGATGATCGCCGGTTTCCAAATCCCCTCCGCCGGTACGCTGTTCATCGGCAACCAGGATGTGACTGCGGTGCCGGCCAATCGGCGGGACATCGGCTTCGTGTTCCAGAACTACGCATTGTTTCCGCACCTGACAGTCCAGGAGAATGTCGCTTACGGGCTGCGGGTGCGGCGCCAATCGGCGACCGACATCGCGCGCAGCGTCGACAAGGTGCTGCACCTGGTCGATCTCGCCGGCTTCGGCCCGCGCCTGCCGCACGAGCTGTCGGGCGGCCAGCAGCAACGGGTGGCGCTGGCGCGCGCAATCGTGATCCAGCCGCGCGTGCTGCTGTTCGATGAGCCGCTGTCCAACCTCGACGCCAGGCTGCGGGTGCAGATGCGCGATGAGATCCGCGACCTGCAACGTGTCCTCGGCATCACCACGGTCTACGTGACGCACGACCAGGAGGAGGCGATGGCCATCGCCGACCGCATTGCCGTGATGGATCAAGGACGCATCGCCCAGTGCGACACGGCCGAGGAACTTTATCGCCGCCCGGTGTCCAGCTTCGTCGCCAGCTTTCTCGGCCGCACCAATCT
>Ga0182030_10022270_pt1 | contig 11805 bp, 5 predicted proteins | sample 812S3MmetaG_FD_121299 | JGI IMG/M metagenome (GOLD analysis project Ga0182030, IMG submission 121299) | Permafrost microbial communities from Stordalen Mire, Sweden - 812S3M metaG (Illumina Assembly) | ecosystem: Environmental > Terrestrial > Soil > Wetlands > Permafrost | place: Sweden... | reverse complement strand
TCGGTGGCCTCCGGGGAGGTCGAATTCGTTGATGCCGAAGCCTTTTTGCTGTCCGGCGAGCCAACCGGCGACAGTGGCCCGTCCGACGGCAAGGGACTGGGCCGAATGATGGAGCTGACCAACGCCGCCCGACTCGGTATCGCGCTGTTCGGCCTGGGCAACGCGCGTCGCGCGCTCGTCGAATCGCTGTGCTACACGCGGCAGCGCCGGGCGTTCGGTGGGGCGCTGCTCGACAAACCGCTGATGCGCCGCAAGCTGGCCGAGATGATCGTCGACGTCGAGGCTGCGCAGACAATGGTTTTCGACTCCATCGGTGCGGCCAACCATCGGCAGCCGCGCGGCATGCGGCAGCGCATCGCGGTGCCGGTCACCAAGCTCAAGGTGTGCCGGCTGGGGATCACCGCGGCCTCCGACGCCATCGAAATCCACGGTGGCAATGGCTATATCGAGACGTGGCCGGTCGCCCGGCTGCTGCGCGACGCGCAGGTGAACACGATCTGGGAGGGCCCCGACAACATCCTCTGTCTGGACGTACGGCGCGGGATCGAACAGACCCGGGCGCACGAGACGCTGCTGGCGCGGATGCACGACGCGGTGTCGGTCTCCGATGGAGACGAGACCACGGATCTGGTAGCCCGTCGCATCGAAGACCTGGATGCCGCGATCACGGCCTGGGCCAAACTCGATAGTGCCGTCGCCGAGGCGCGGCTGTTCCCGCTCGCTCAGTTCATGGGCGACGTGTACGCGGGCGCGTTGCTCATCGAGCAATCCGCTTGGGAGCGAGCGGCTTTCGGCACCGACCGCAAGGCCCTGGTCGCTCGGTTGTACGCACAGCGCTATCTGGCCGATCGCGGGCCGCTGCGCGGCATCGACGTCGATTCTGACGAGGCGCTGGATCGGTTCGACGAACTCGTCGACGGGGCACTGCGGCTATGAGGACTCGCGAGCAGACGCAAAATCGCGCTGTTTCGTGACGAAAGGCGCGATTTCGCGTCTGCCCGGGCCGCTAGACCGGGATCAGCCCGTGCTTACGCGCAACGCGGAACCACAATTGCTTGTCCCGCAACAGGTGCATGGACTTGCGGATCAGCAGTCTCGTATCGTGCGGGTCGATGACCGAGTCGATGAACCCGCGCTCGGCAGCGGTCCACGGGATCGCCATGTTCAGGTTGTAGCCCTCGATGAAGTCCTTCTTGATCTGCTGCGCCTCGGGCGTAGTGGGATCCGGGAAACGCTTCATCAGCAGTTGCGCGGCTCCCTCCGCCCCGATCACCGCGATGCGCGCGGTGGGCCAGGCGTAGTTGAAGTCGGCGGTCAGCTGCCGGGACCCCATCACCGCATAGGCACCGCCGTAGGACTTGCGGATGGTGATCGTCACCTTGGGCACGTCGGCTTCCACGACGGAGTACAGGAAGCGGCCGCCGCGCTTGATGATGCCGTTCTTCTCCTGCTCGGCCCCGGGCAGGAATCCGGGTGTATCCACCACGAAGACCAGCGGGATCTCGAACGCGTCGCAGAAACGGATGAACCGCGCTGCCTTGTCGGAGGCTTCGTTGTCGATCGACCCGGCCAAGTACATGGGCTGGTTGGCGATCACGCCGACCGGACGCCCGTCGACCCGGGCATACCCGGTGATGATGGCCGGCCCGTGCTGCGCGGCGACGTCGAGGAAGTCGCCGTCGTCGAAGATCCGCAGCAGGATCTCGTGCATGTCGTAGGCCGCATTGTCGGAGTCCGGCACGATCGAGTCGAGCTCGAGGTCGGTCGGCGTGATCTCCGGTTCCAGTCCCGGGTTGATGACCGGTGGCTTGTCGAAGCTGTTGGAGGGCAGGAACGACAGGAAGTCACGCACGTACTGGAACGCTTCGGCCTCGGAGTCCACCACCTGGTGGATGTTGCCGTAGCGAGCCTGAGCATCGGACCCGCCGAGCTCGTCGAGGCTGACGTCCTCGCCGGTGACTTCCCGGATCACATCCGGGCCCGTGACGAAGAAGTAACCCTGGTCGCGCACCGAGACGAGCAGATCGTCCTGGATCGGCGAATACACCGCTCCCCCAGCGCATTTGCCGAAGATGAGGGAGATCTGCGGCACCAACCCGGACAGCGCTTCGTGGCGGCGGCCCAGCTCGGCGTACCACGCCAGCGAGGTGACCGCGTCCTGGATCCGGGCGCCGCCGGAGTCCTGGATGCCGATGATCGGGCATCCGACCATCGCGCACCACTCCATCAGCCGGGCCACCTTGCGACCGAACATCTCGCCGACGGTGCCCTGGAACACGGTCTGGTCGTGCGAGAACACACCCACCGGCCGGCCGTCGATCATGCCGTGGCCGGTGACGCAGCCGTCACCGTAGATCGCGTTGGGGTCATTGGGCGTCTTGGCCAGCGCGCCGACCTCCAGGAAGGTGCCCGGGTCGACCAGCGAGTACACCCGGGAACGCGCGCTCGGGATGCCCTTCTTGTCGCGCTTGGCGGCGGCCTTCTCGCCACCGGGCTCTTTGGCAAGCTCCAAACGGGAACGAAGGTCGGCCAGCTTCTCGGCTGTGCTGTGGGGGGAGGGAGCTGGCTCGGTAACCGTCACTACTTGCCTACCTCACTCGTCTGACTGGTTTGCGCCTCCACCTTATTCAGCACCTCGGCCAGGTGGGCACCGACCTTGGCGATGAACGGTTCGTCGATGGCCTGGATGTGCTCGCCACCGATGGGAACCACCTCCAGGTCCGCCACGAACTCGCCCCAGCCGCCGTCGGGCTTGCGGATCGCATACCGCGGCTCGAACTCAATGACGTCATCGTGGTAGCGATCGGCCATGTACAGGGTCACGTGACCGTCGTAAGGCTCGATCTCGACGGTCTCGAGCGCCCGGTTGTCCAGATAGGACGTCCGCTGGTGCTCGACGATGCCCCCCGGAACCTGCACGCCGCTCTGCTGGACGATGTCCAACACGAACTTGACCTGCCCCTCGTCGTCGAGCTCTTCGAGCTGCTCGTAGGGGATCCCGGGAATCTCGACGTTGAAGGTGCGCTCGGCGAACTTCGCGTACCGGTCCCAGCGCTTGCGGGTTTCCTCCTTGGTCTGCGGGATCTCCTCACCAGCGCGCACGGTGTCGATCATTCCGACAAATCGCACGTCGGCGCCGGCCCGCTTCAACCCGATCGCGCACGCATACGCCAGCGCACCGCCGAGCGACCATCCGGCCAGGATGAACGGCTTGCCCTCGTTCATTTCCAACAGCTTCGGCACATACTGGGCGGCCCGCTCCTGAACGGTGCCCTCGACGCGCTCCAAGCCATACATCGGAGTGTCCGCCGGCAGCCGGTTGAGCAGCGGCTCGTACACCACTGTCGAGCCACCCGCCGGGTGGAACACGAACACCGGCACCTGCGAATCGTTCGCCGGGGCCCGCAGCGTGCGGACGAAGCCGTCGATCTGGCCGGCCTCGAAGTAGGCGCGCACCTTCTCAGCCAGCGCCTCGATGGTCTGCGACGTCAGCACGTCCTCGGCGCTGATCGGCCCCTCGGCCCGCTCGGCAAGTCGTTGCGCCACCTTGGCGGCGGTGTCGTCGTCCAGCTTGGGCAGTGGGTTGAAGATGCCGCCCGGGGACTTGCCGGTGACGATCGCCCAGGTGGCGAACACGACCCGCTCGGCGGCATCGCGCGGCGGCACATCGGAATTCAGCGCCTTGGCCACCGCCTCCTGGCTGAGCGTCTCGGCCAGATTCGGCTTGACGCCGTTGGCCGAGGGGCCGGACGGGTCGGTCGGCGGCGGTGGAATCGGTAGGTCCCCGGCAGGAGGGGTCGGCGCCGCCTCGGTAGCGGCCGGAGCTTCGCCGATCTTCGGGTCGGTCTTGGGGCCGCCGTGCAACAGCTCGGCCTGCTCCTTGGCGATCTCATCGGCCGTCTGGGTCTTCTGGTGCTCGTGCAGCTGCTCGACCTCGTCGCGATGCTCGATCGCATACTCGATCAGCTTCTCGACGGCGTAGAGGTTGGCGTCGCGCACCGCCGTCAACTGGATGGGCGGCAGGTCGAAGTCGTACTCGACGCGGTTCTTGATCCGCACCGCCATCAGCGAGTCCAGACCCAGCTCGATCAGCGGCACCTCCCACGGCAGGTCCTCGGGCTCGTAACCCATCGCCGCACCCACGATCGCGCCCAGCCGCTCGCCGATGGTCTCGCTGGATTCCGGTGACCATCTGCCCATGCCAGCCGGTATGTAGCGGTTGGTCAGGCTGTCCGACAGCGTTTCCGCATCGGGGTCCTCGCCGGCACCGATCGCCACGGCCTGCGGATCCTGACCGGGCGCATCGCTGACGGGCGCCACGATGGTCGGGGCGGCCGTAATGGCCGTGCCGGCGCCGACCGCGGTCGGTAGCACCGACGCAATGCCACCGCGGCTGACCAGCGCGTCGTACACCAACGTGAAGGACTCCTCGACGCGCGCGTGCACCTGGATCGACGCGCCGCCGGGGTGGCGGGTCAGCGTCGTGACCAGCCGGGCGCCGTAACCCGGCACCGCGCGCTGCTCGGCGGCCGTCAGCTGGGCATCTGGAATGACTTGGGCCGCAGCCTGTTTCACCAGGTCGGCCAGATCTGTGGTGGTGCGGGGGGCGTACTCCCACACGTGGCGGCCGTCCGGCAGCGCGACGTGAGACCCCGGCGGGAGCACCGAGCCGTCACCGGAGAAGTGCACATCCAGCCAGTGCTCTTTGCGCTTGAAGCGGGTGGGCGGGATGTTGGCGTAGTCCTGCGGGCCCGCGGCGCTGCTGAACAGCGTTCGAGCGTCCAGGTCGTGGCCGTACACGTAGAGCTGGGCCAGGGTCGACGTGATCGAGTCGACCTCGTCCTGCTTGCGGGCCAGCGTCGGGATCAGCTGGGCGTCGTGCAGCCCGGCGTCCGCCGTGGTCAGACCCACCTGCATCAGTGCCACCGGGTTGGGCGCGAGCTCCAGGAAAGTGGTGTGGCCGCTGTCGACGGCATTGCGGATGCCGTGGGTGAAGTAGACGCTGTGGCGCAGCCCCTTCTTCCAGTACTCGACGTCGTGGATCGGGTCGCTGCCGGGCTTGATGTAGCTGCCCTCGTGCACTGTCGAGTAGATCCCCGCGGTCGGGCTCATCGGCTTGATGCCCTGCAGCTCCGCCGTCAGCTCGCCGAGCAGCGGGTCCATCTGCTGGGTGTGGCTGGCGCCCTTGGTCTGGAACTTACGGGCGAACTTCCCCTCGGATTCCGCGCGGGCGATGATCGCGTCCACCTGATCGGGCGGGCCGCCGATGACGGTCTGGGTGGGCGCGGCGTAGACGCACACCTCCAAATCGGGGAAGTCGGAGAACACCGTCTTGATCTCGTCGGCGGAGTACTCCACCAGCGCCATCAGCCGGATGTACTCGCCGAAGAGCATCGCCTCGCCCTCACCCATCAGGTGCGAACGCGAGCAGATCGCCCGGGTGGCGTCGCGCAAGGACAGACCGCCGGCGAAGTAGGCCGACGCCGCTTCACCCAGCGACTGGCCGACCACCGCGGCGGGCTTGGCGCCGTGGTGCTTGAGCACCTCACCCAGCGCGATCTGGATCGCGAAGATGGTGACCTGCGTGGTTTCGATGCCGTAGTCCTGCGAGTCGTCCAGGATCAGCTCGAGCACTGAATAGCCCAGCTCGTCCTGGACCAGCGCGTCGACCTTCTCGATCCACTCGGCGAACACCGGGTTGCGCAGGTACAGGCTCTTGCCCATCTTGCGGTGCTGCGCACCGAATCCGGCCAACACCCACACGGGGCCGTTGCTGACCGGGCCGTCGACGCTGAACACGTTCGGCCGCTGCTTGCCGTCGGCGACCGCACGCAGGCCTTTGACGGCCTCCTCGTGAGTGTGGGCCAGTACCACGGCGCGGGACCGGCCGTGGTTACGCCGCGACAGCGAGCGGCCGATCGAGTCCAGCGACGCCGCCTGACCCTCGGGGCTCTCCATCCAGTCCGCCAGCTCGGCCGCGGCGGTCTTCTTCCGCGAGGTCAGGAACGCCGACACCACGAGAGGGATCAGCGGGGTGGTCGGTTCTAATTCCTCTTGCGCAGCAAGCTCTTCCAGCGCGGCTTCCTTGAGTTGCAGCGCCTCTTCGGTGACGCCGGGCAGCTCGGGCTCGAGATCCTCGGCCTCGAATTCGTCGGTGATGATGTTGCCGAAGTCGTCGAACCGCAGCGAGTGGCCTTCGAGTGCGGGGACCGCCTCGGCGACCTTGGCTTCCGTCTTATCTGAGGGCTCAACCTCACGCTCAATGACGTCGCGCGGCAGGACCTCGCGCACCACCATGTGCGCGTTGGCGCCGCCGAAGCCGAAGCTGGATACGCCGGCCAGCGCGTAGCCGCCGTAGCGCGGCCAGTCGGTCGCGGTGTCGATGACCTTCAGGTGCATCGCGTCGAAGTCGATGTACGGGCTGGGCCCGGCGAAGTTGATGGACGGCGGCAGCTTGTTGTGCTGCAGCGCCAGCACCACCTTGGCCATCGCGGCCGCACCCGCAGCCGACTCCATATGTCCCACATTGGTTTTCACCGCGCCCAGCAGCACCGGACGGTCTGCGGGCCGTCCCCGGCCGACGACACGGCCCAGCGCCTCGGCCTCGATCGGGTCGCCGAGGACGGTGCCGGTGCCGTGCGCCTCGATGTAGTCGACGGTGCCCGGATCGATCCCTGCGTCCTTGTAAGCCCGGCGCAAGACTTCGGCCTGCGCGTCCTGGTTGGGTGCGATCAGGCCGTTGGACCGGCCGTCGTGGTTGACCGAGCTGCCGGCGATGACGGCCAGGATCTGGTCGCCGTCGCGGCGGGCATCGGCGACCCGCTTGAGCACCAGCATGCCGCCGCCCTCGGAGCGGGTATAGCCGTCGGCGTCCGACGAGAACGACTTGATCCGGCCGTCCGGGGCGAGCACCGCACCGATCTCGTCGAAACCGAGGGTCACCGCGGGAGTGATGAGCGCGTTGACACCACCAGCGATCGCCACGTCGCACTCGCCGTTGCGCAGCGCCTGCACCGCCTGGTGCGTCGCCACCAGCGAGCTCGAGCAGGCGGTGTCGACCGCGAGCGACGGGCCTCGGAAGTCGTAGAAGTAGGACACCCGGTTGGCGATGATCGAGGTCGCGTTGCCGGTGATGGCGTACGGGTGCGCGGTGGTCGGGTCAGAAATCGCCAGGAAGCCGTAGTCGTTGTTCGAGACGCCGACATACACGCCGACGGCCGCACCGCGCAGGCTGGATGCTGGGATGCGGGCGTGTTCGAGTGCCTCCCAGGTCAATTCGAGCGCCATCCGCTGCTGCGGGTCGATATTGTCTGCCTCGGTCTTGGCCACCGCGAAGAACTCCGAGTCGAAGCCCTTGATGTCCTTCAGATATCCGCCGCGGGTGCGCGCCTGCGCGATCCGCGCGGCCAGCCGAGGTTCTTCGAGGAACTCCGACCAGCGGCCCTCGGGCAGGTCGGTGATGGCGTCGCGGCCTTCCATCAACGCCTGCCAGGTTTCGTCGGGGGTGTTCATATCACCGGGCAGCCGGGTGCCCAGGCCCACGACCGCGATGTCGACGCGCTCGGCGGGGCCGGTGCGCGTCCAGTCGGCACCGTCGAGGTCGTCGTCGGCCCTTTCGGGTTCGCCCTCGACGATCCGGGTTGCCAGCGATTCGATGGTCGGATGCTGGAACGCCACCGCGACCGACAGCGTGACACCGGTCATGTCTTCGATGTCGGCAGCCATCGCCACGGCGTCGCGGGACGACAAACCGAGCTCCACCATCGGGATCGACTCGTCGATCGCGTCGGGTGACTGTCCGACGGCCTTACCCACCCAGTTGCGCAACCACTGCCGCATCTCGGGCACGGTCAGCTCGGCCTTCGTGGCGGGTACCTCCCCACCAACGACCGGTTCGGTGTGGTCAGAGTTGTCCGGCAGGTCAGATTCGGTGTCAGCCATAGTTCCTGGATTCAGTCTGTTGCATTGGCGAAGGCGGAGGGCGAACCGATACCGCTGCGCAAAGTGCCGTCGAGGTAGGCGGCGCGGCAGGCACGGTGGCCGATCTTGCCGCTTGAGGTACGGGGAATCGACCCGGAAGAAACCAGCAGCAGGTCGCGGATGGTCACCCCATGACGCACGGCGATGGCCGCCCGGATGTCGTCGGCGATCGGCTGGTGATCGAGCTTGTGCGTGCCGGCGGCACGCTCGGCGACGATCACCAGCTGCTCGGAAGTGTCTTCCGGGTCGAACTTGAGGCCGACGTGCGGGTTGTCGAACACGGCTGGCGGCAGTTGGTTGGCCGGGACCGAGAACGCGGCCACGTATCCGGTGCGCAGCGCCTTGCTGGCCTCCTGCGCCGAGTACTCGAGGTCCTGCGGGTAGTGGTTACGGCCGTCGATGATGACCAGGTCCTTGATGCGGCCCGCTATATAGAGGTCGCCGTCGAAGTAGGTGCCGTAGTCGCCGGTGCGTACCCAGAGCCCGTCGTCGGCGGCTCCCTCGGCGTGCGATTCGCTGACCCGCGACTTGAGGATGTTCCGGAAGGTGTGGGCGGTCTCTTCTTCCTTCCCCCAGTAGCCGAGGCCCAGGTTGTTGCCGTGCAACCAGATCTCGCCGACGTGCCCGTCCGGCACCTCGCTGGCGGTGTCAGGATCAACGATGGCCGCCCACTCGTCGACGCCGATTTTTCCTGCGGATACCTGCGCGACGGCGCTCGGCGCGTCGGGAGCCACCTGGACGAAGCGCTGGTTGTTCAGCTCGTCGCGGTCGACGTAGATGACCGTCGGTGGCTCGTCCGGCGGGGTGGTCGAAACGAACAGAGTCGCCTCGGCCAGGCCGTAGGCCGGCTTGATTGCCGTCTTCGGCAAACCGTAGGGCGCAAACGCCTCGTAGAACTTGCGCATTGACGCCGGGGACACCGGCTCGCTGCCGTTGAGGATTCCCTTGACGTTGCTCAGGTCTAGGGGCGGCTCGTCGTCGCGGGGCAGGCCGCGGACGGCAGCGTGCTCGAAGGCGAAGTTCGGCGCGGCCGAGAACACGCCGCCGGTCTCGCCGGGCTTGCGGGCGAGTTCGCGGATCCAACGGCCGGGCCGGCGCACGAAGGCGGCGGGCGTCATAAAGGTGAAGCTTTGGCCGAGCACCGGGGCGCACAGCGCCGTGATCAGACCCATGTCGTGGAAGAGCGGCAACCAGGACAGCCCGCGATCACCTTCGACACCCTCCAGGGCGACCAGCGTCTGCAGCACATTGGTGGGCAGGTTCAGATGGCTGATCTGCACGCCGGTCGGTGTGCGGGTGGAGCCCGAGGTGTACTGCAGATAGGCGATGGTGGACATGTCGGCGTCGGGCTCCTGCCAGGTGGCGGCCACCTCGGTGGGCACCGCGTCGACGGCGATGACGCGGGGCCGTTCCTTGGCCGCGCGGGCACGGATGAACTTGCGGACGCCTTCGGCGGAGTCCGTGGTGGTCAGGATGGTCGAGGGCGTGCAATCGTCGAGCACCGCGTGCAACCGGCCGATATGCCCAGGCTCGGCGGGGTCGAACAGCGGCACCGCGATCCGGCCCGAGTAGAGGGCGCCAAAGAAGGAAACGAGGTAGTTCAGGTTCTGCGGGCACAGGATGGCGATGCGGTCACCGGGCTGCGTGACCTGCTGCAGACGGGCACCCACGGCGCGGTTGCGGGCGCTGAAGTCGGACCACACGATGTCGCGCTCAACACCGTCACGCTCGGTGGAGTAGTCGATGAATCGATAGGCCAGCTTGTTGCCACGAACCTTCGCCCACTTCTCAACGTGACGAACCAAGTTCGTATTCTCCGGGAACTTGATTCTTCCGTTCACGATGAACGGGTTGTGGTAAGCCATTGCAGCCCTCTCCTGTTACGACCCTCGCCGGTCGGCCTCGCCGACGGTGCTGGTGTCGGCCTCGCCGACGGTTTCCCCTGCGCGCGGGCCTTGCACGACGCGTTTCGCGCCGGCCATGCAAGCCTCTACCCGATCGGGAGCAACCACCAAATTCTCATGCCTCTTAATTTTCTCTTAATGTTAAGGGGCGGCGCGCGGCAGACCAAATCTCAAGGTACCGCTGATGTCGCCCGGTGCCGCCTACCTAACGGCTGTGTCCCGATCCCCGGTTCTTCCCCACGCCCCTAGAGCGCTCACCGGTGTTTGGGATGCGGCGCGTTTTCGATCAGCCCGCGCGCCCAGTTCAACGCCCAATCCGTCGCCGGAAGCCCGTCCAGATTCCAGAACTCAGTGGTGGCATACAGCGCGTGCACCGGCTGGCCGGCGCCGCCTGCCAGCGTGTTCAGCGTGTTCGGCAGGTTCGCGACGCTGAAGGCTTCCTGCGGGGCGGCGCAGATCAGGTCGCCCGGGGCGCAGATCTCGTTGGTCTTGTCGTTCAGCGTGCCAAAACCGCCCGGCCGCGCACCCGTCATGGTCAGACCGAGCCCGTCCAACACCGGCACCTCGTGCAGCGTCACCTCGGCGCCCTCGCCCGGCGGATTCGGCCCGATATCGTGGCCGACCGCCTGCTGGCGGCGGCCGTCGGCGATCAGCGTCACGCCCAGCACCAAGTCGTCGTCGACGGGTCCGCGCCCGTTACCGATGTCGCTGGCGATGTCGCCCCCGATCACCGCGCCCTGCGAAAAGCCCAACAACACGTAGCTGGTCAACGGGCATTTGCCGGTCATGTCGGTCAACGCCTGGACGGTGGCGCGGGTGCCTTCGGCGCGGCTGTCGTTGTACGACATCTGCTTGACGCCGCCGAGTGGATTGTTGAACTGCGCCGTGTAGGGGACGGTGAACACCTGCACGCGAGACGACGGGAACTGCTGGGCGATCGCCAGAGTGTCTTTGTGCAGCAGCGCATTTGGAAATTGCACCGGGTTGAGCGGATCGTCCTGCAGGGACGACTCCCAGGTGCCGGGGATCACGACCAACTGCACGTCGGGGCAGGACGCGTCTTGCGATGCCGGGCGCGGCTTGTGCGGGTGGGTGGTGGTCGACGACGGCGGCAGGATGCCCGGCGGCACCGCGCTGGGCGGTGCTTCGGTGCTGCGCAACATGGTCACCACCGCCACGATCACCAGCATCACCACGCCGGCCAAGGAGAAGGCGGCGGCCCAGGCGAGAATCCGGCGGCGCTTATTCCGGGCTTTCGCGGTCTTCCTGGCTTTGGGGGCTTTGGGGGTGGCCATGTTCTCCTGCTAGCAGAGTCGGTCGATCGCAGCTTGAATCAAAACAAGCGGCCGTCCCGCCCTCTGCTGCACTTCCTACACGGTACCGGCTCGGCGCGGCACACCATCCGCCCTGCTAGGGGCGCTGCGCGGGCCCCAAACTAGCGGATGGCGCCGACGATGTCGCCGGACATCGCACCGAGTTGCCCCGACCACGAGCCCCAGCCGTTGTCTCCGCCGCCCGGGAAGTCGAAGTGGCCGTTGTGGCCGCCGACGCTGCGGTACTGCTGGTAGAACATGCGGCTGTTGCCCATCGCCTCGCCGGCCTGGCCGATCATGGCGGCGGGATCACTGGCGTCCATCGTGGTCGGGCTCCACACCCACACCCGAGTGTTGTTCTGGGCCAGCAGCGAGGCGTGCACCCATGGGTCGTGCCACTTCCACCGGCCCAGCTGCGGGGCTCCCCACATACCGTTGCCGTCCACGCCGCCGAATTGCTGCAGGCCGGCCAGGATCGAACCGCCCGTGGTGGTGTTCGACGGGTACAGGAAGCCGGACAGTGAGCCGGCGAACCCGAACCGGTCGGGGTGGAAGGCGGCCAGCGCCATGGCGGCGTACCCGCCCTGGGAGGCGCCCACGGCGGCATG
>Ga0182030_10022269_pt1 | contig 11805 bp, 7 predicted proteins | sample 812S3MmetaG_FD_121299 | JGI IMG/M metagenome (GOLD analysis project Ga0182030, IMG submission 121299) | Permafrost microbial communities from Stordalen Mire, Sweden - 812S3M metaG (Illumina Assembly) | ecosystem: Environmental > Terrestrial > Soil > Wetlands > Permafrost | place: Sweden... | reverse complement strand
TTCCGGCCGTGGGGTTTCCAGCGGCTGCGCATCGACCAGCAGGCCCTCGCTACCGGTACCGTGACCTTGTCGGAAGCGGCCGGCATCCTCTCCGATGGCCTCCTGTTCGATATCCCCGACTCCGACCCGGCGCCGTCTCCGCGGTCGATTGCCGACCGGTTCGCACCCGATCAGGAAACCCTCGCCGTCTACCTCGCCATACCGCATTACCGCGAGCAGGGCATGAACGTAGCCAGCGGAATCCGCGACGTGGAAGCCCGCTATCGCGCCGAAGTCGCCATGATCCGCGACGATAACACCGGCCTGTCGGAACGGCCGGTGATGCTGGCCCGCAAGAATTTCCGCCTGCTGGTGGAGGGTGAAAGCCGGGAGGGGATCTCGGCGATGCAGGTGGCCAATGTCCGGAAAACTCCCGCCGGCGTGTTTCAGATGGACCCGCATTTCGTGGCGCCAATGCTGGACCTCGGCGCCAGCGACTATCTGCTTTCCATCGCCCGCCGCCTGGTGGAAATCCTGTCCGCCAAGAGCAGCACCCTCTCCGGTTCGCGCCGCCAGAAAAATCAGAGCCTGGCCGATTTCACGGCCTCCGATATCGCCAATTTCTGGCTGCTCTACACCATCAACACCTCGTTCCCCACCATCAGCCACCTGTTTGAAACGCGGGGCGGACATCCGGAAGCCCTGTTCTCCGCCATGCTGCAGTTGGCCGGATCGCTGACCACGTTTTCGCAGAAGGTGCATCCGCGCGATCTGCCGGTCTACGAGCACGAAAACCTGGGCGGGTGTTTCACCGAGCTCGACGAGAAGCTGCGGCTGCTGCTGGAGACGGTGGTGCCGAGCAATTTTGTTTCCCTGCCCCTCAAGCTGGTCTCGCCGAATATTTACGCTACTTCCATCGATCGCGACGAGTATCTGCGCAACACCCGGATGTACCTGGCGGTGAGCGCCGACACCGGCGCGGCGGACCTCATCGGGCGGGCTCCGAACCTGGTCAAGATCTGCTCCGGCGATCACATCGAACTGCTGGTGCAAAGGGCGCTGGCGGGCGTTCCGCTGATCCACTCCGTCAGTCCGCCGACGGCCATCCCGCTGAAACTGAATTATCAGTATTTCAGCCTGAGCCAGAGCGGCGGCCCGTGGGAAACCATCGTGCGCGCCCGCAATCTGGCGGCGTATGTGCCGGGCGACTTTCCGAACCCGCAGTTGGAGCTGATCATTCTGCTGCCCAATGCCGGATAGCCGCGCTACTTGAAAACGAGGTACAGCACCAGAGCGAGCGCCAGCACCACTGCCAGTCCGATCAGAATCCACAGCACGTAGTTGGTCTTCTTTTTGGGGATGGGCGGTCTGCCCGCGGGCTTTTTGACGACCTTGGGCGCGGGGGCGGGTGGCGCCGGCGCGGGAGCCTGGAACATCCTGGTGAACTCGCTGGGACCCTGCGGCGCGGGAGCCCCGGCTTGCGCCTGCTGGAGTTGAAATGCGCGAGTGGCGTCCCCGGTGGCCTGCGGCCGCGGAGGGGGCGCCGCCAGTGGCTGGCCGGCCAACCCTTGCGGAGCGAACGGCGATTCCAGCATGCGCGTGAACTCGCCCGGCTCTTTGATGCCGCCCGGTGAGGACGGCGGGAATATCGACGGGGTGGGAGATGGGCCCCCTCCGCGCGCCAGCGGCGACTCCAGCATGCGCGTGAACTCGCCCTTTTGCGCCGCGGCGAGCGGCGATCCCGCCGGCGGAGCGGCCTGGGGCTGCGGCCCGGGCTGCGCCTTCAGAAGACGCGTGAATTCACCGGGCTCGTTGGGCGGCGGAGGTGATGCCGCGCCCGGTGGCGGAGGTGTTGGCTGCGCCCGCAAGAGTCGCGTGAACTCGCCGGGTTCCGATGGCTGCGGCGCGGGGGGTGCGGCCTGCGCCGGGGGCGTCGGCTGCGTTCGCAAGAGTCGCGTGAATTCGCCGGGTTCCGATGGCTGCGGCGCGGGGGCTGCGGCCTGCGCCGGGGGCGTCGACTGCGTTCGCAAGAGTCGCGTGAACTCGTCGGGTTCCGATGGCTGCGGCGCGGGGGGTGCGGCCTGCGCGGGAGGCGTCGACTGCGCCCGCAAGAGTCGCGTGAACTCGCCGGGTTCCGATGGTGGCGGCGCGGGGGCTGCGGCCTGCGTCGGAGGCGTTGGCTGCGCCCGCAAGAGTCGCGTGAATTCGCTAGGTTCCGATGGCTGCGGCGCGGGGGGTGCGGCCTGTGTGGGAGGCGCCGACTGCGCCCGCAGCAGTCGCGTGAAGTCGCCGGGTTCCGATGGTGGCGGCACGGGGGGTGCGGCAACGGGCGCGGCCTGCGTGGGCGGCGTCGACTGGGCGCGCAGCAGGCGCGTGAATTCGCCGGGATCCGATGCCGGTGGCGCGGCTGGCGGCTGAACTGCGGGCTGCGCTGCCGCAGCCGACTGCGGACGCAGAACTCGCGGTATGTCGGCAGGCGTCGCCGCCTGCGCGGGCGGCTCCGGCTGAGCGCGCAACAATCGCGTAAACTCGCCCGCTTCCGCGGCAGGGGGGGCCGGCGCCGCCTGCGCGGGCGATTCCGGCTGGGCGCGCAGAAGTCGCGTAAACTCGCCGGGTTCCGCCGGCGCTGCCGCTTTGGGCGTATCGATCGCCGCCAACAATCGCGAAAACTCGTCCGCGTCGGGGCCGCCGGGATGCACCGGGGCGGACCGCGGCGGGGCCACCGGTTCCGGCTGTCGCGGCGCCAGAGTGGTCGCCTCGGGCTGCGGCGCCGCCTGCCCGGGGTTCGCCCAGGCGGGAATCTTCCAGGCTCTCACCCTGGTGAGATCGTGCGGATTGGACACCTTGTCGACAGCGATTTTGGCCTTCAACCCCACCATCCACTGGCGCAGCGGCGGATTCCCCGCCAGCACGTCGGTGATGATGTAGGGCGTGCCGTTGTGATCGCCAGTCTCCACAAAGCAAACATGGTACTCCGGCGGAAGCGCGGCGATATCCGCCAGCAGCCCCTCATTTGCCGCGCTGTGACCGCCGGCAAGCAAATGTATCGTAACGGACCGCCCGGTGGAAATCTGGCGGCCGGTCAACGCATGGTCGGTCTGGCCGATGGAATCGGCAATCCGCCCAGCCAACTGAAACCTTTGATCGAAGCTCATGATTTATCCATACGCCCCATGGATTTAGCGGAGAAAATTCAGCCTCCGCGAGGCCCCCACAGCGACCCGTACTCGTGCTTCAAGACCCCTGCATATGATACAGTATCCCTACTGCGAAATTCGCGATTCAGCTTCGGCGCGAAAAAACGGCATTACAAATTGCCCTATGAGATCCCTGTCGCAAGTGGTGTGGTCGGAGGGCATGTACCTCGGTCCTCACGAGTTTCAGGCACAAGCACGCTACTTTGAAGATGCGATCCACTTCGCCACAGCCGCGTTGTGGTTCCAGTGCTACGGCCTTATCGGCTGCACCCTGGACAACGACGCGCTGCGCAATGGAACCGTCAGCCTGGTGCATGCCTCCGGTATTTTCCCCGACGGCACGCCGTTCCACATGCCGCAATCCGACGCCGTCCCCGCGGTCCGTCCCATCGCCGATTTATTTCCGCCCACGCGCGATACCCTGACCGTTTTCCTGGGCATCCGCGAACGCAAACCTGGTGGGCGCAACTGCGCCATTGGCGGCGATGCCGGCGATTCGCGCTATTTCGCCGAACTCCGCAGTTTCAACGACGAAACCAGCGGCGGAGACAGCCGCCCGGTCCCCATCCGCCGCAAGAACATCCGCCTGCTGCTGGAATCCGAGCTCACCGACGATACCGTCGCCCTTCCCTTGGCGCGCTTAAGGCGCGACGGCTCCGGCCATTTCATTTTCGACCCGGCGTTCGTGCCTCCCTGCCTGCAAATTACCGCCAGCGAGCAACTGATGCTCATGCTCCACCGGCTCATCGAGATTCTGGAAGGCAAGAGCAGCGCGCTCAGCCGCACCTCGGCGGCGGGCGGCGGGCTCACCGAATTCTCGTCGCGCGACCTGGCCAATTTCTGGCTGATGCACGCCGTCAATTCCGGCCTGGCCACGTTGCGCCACCTGTGGATCTCAAAGCGCGGCCATCCCGAGCAGCTCTTCATGGAGATGTCGCGCCTGGGCGGTGCGCTGTGCACGTTCGCGCTCGATTCGCATCCGCGCGCGCTGCCGATTTACGATCACCGCAACCTGGGCGACTGCTTCGAAAAGCTCGACGATCACATCCGCCGGCACCTGGAGACCATCGTTCCCACCAATTGCGTCTCCATCCCGCTCACCAAGGTGGCGGATTATTTCTATGAAGGCGAAATCGGCGATACTCGCGTTCTGGGCCGCGCCCGCTGGGTCCTGGGACTGCACGCCGCCATGGGAGAGGCCGAACTCATCGAGCGGACTCCGCAACTGGTAAAAATCTGTTCCGCCAAGTTTGTAGGCGAACTGGTAAAACGCGCCATGGCCGGCCTCAGCCTGACGCATCTGCCGGCGCCGCCCCCGGCCATCCCCGTGCGAGTGGAAACGCAGTATTTCGGCGTCTCCAGGGATGGTCCTTTCTGGGACCACATCGTACAAACCCACCGCGTCGGCATCTATGTTCCAGGAGAAGTGACCGACGCGGAGCTCGAACTTCTGGTAATCCTGGACAAGTAGGTACGAGGACAATCTGCCATGACAGCCAGCACTCCCGGCGCGATCCGGACCGATAATCTCGCGCTGATTTTCCAGGAAGTTCTTACCGCCATCGTTCGCCTGCGTTCCAACCGGCAGGAGTTGTCGGATGCCGAATCCTTCCGCTTCTACATGCGGGAAGCCATCAAGACCGCCATTCAGGAGGCTCGCAACCAGGCCGGCTACAACGCCGACGATATCAAGATGGCCACCCTGGCCCTGGTGGGTTTCCTGGACGAATCGGTGCTCAACACGCGCAACCCGATGTTCGCCGATTGGCCGCGGAAACCCCTGCAGGAGGAACTCTTCGGCATCCATATGGCCGGCGAAATCTTCTTCCGCAATCTGGAACAACTGATGGGCCGCTCGGACTCGGCCGATCTGGCGGACCTGCTGGAGGTGCATTATCTGTGCCTCCTGTTGGGATACGGAGGCCGTTACAGCCTGGGCGGGAAAGGTGAATTGCAGGCCATCGCCACGGCCACCGGAGAGAGGATCCGCCGGATTCGCGGCGTCTCGAACGACCCCTTCATGGAGGTCCTCCACGAAGCCGAAGTGGTGAAAGCCACCGAAGATCCGTGGGTGAAGAAGTTTCTGATCGCGGCGGTGGCCTGCTTCGTTCTGGTATTGGTTCTGTTCGTGGCTTTCAAGGTAACGCTGGGGTCGAGCGCCTCGGAAGTGCGCGCCGCAGCCGCGGAATCCAAATAGGGGACTTGCGATGAATAAAAAGAGTTACATCATCGTCGGCAGCATCCTCGTGTCGTTCACCCTTTTCGTCAGTTGGCTGGGGAATAACATCCGCAAAGTCCCCGGGATGAGCCACGTCGATCCGCTGGCGGCCCAGATCGCAATCTCGATCATCGGCATCGTGGCGGCGGCCATTGTGACGTGGATCATGAGCCGGAAAGACAAGAAGTCCGGCTCGGAGGGAGGCGGTGCGCAGGCCGAGGCGCCGGAAGAAGTCACCGATCTCGACGAACTGCTGGGCGAGGCCGAAGCGCGGCTGGCGGTGGCGCAGCAGGAGAAGGATTCGAAGCTGGGCAAACTGCCCGCCATCGTGTTGCTGGGCGAAACCGGCGCCGCCAAAACCACCACCATGGTGCAATCCGGAGTGGAGGCGGAATCGCTGGCCGGCCAGGTGTACGAAGAGAACAACATCCTGCCCACCCCCACGGCCAATTTCTGGTTCGCGCAGCATACCGTATTCGTGGAGATGGCCGGCAAGCTTTTGGGCGATTCCGATTCGTGGAAACAGCTCATCGGCCGTCTGCAGCCATCCAAAGCGGCCGCCCTGCTGGGCACCGCCGAGCAGGCGCCGCGCGCCGCGCTGGTATGCGTCGATGCCGAGAGCCTGACTTCGCCGAGCCCCGATCCATTGGCCGCGTCCGCCCGCAAACTGCGCGCCCAGTTGGCCGAGATTTCGCAACTCCTGGGCATCAATCTGCCGGTGTACGTGCTCTTCACCCGCAGCGACCGTCTGCCCTTCTTTACCGAATATTTCAGCAAGCTGAACAACGAAGAATCCACGCGAATTCTGGGCGCGACGCTGCCCATCGTGCAAAATCGCCAGGGCATTTACGCCGAACAGGAGACCACCCGCCTGGGCGGCGTGTTCGAAAAGCTGTTCCGCTCGCTCTGCAATGCGCGCCCCACCTACCTGGTGCGCGAGAGCGACCCCATGCAACTGGCGGGAATCTACGAGTTCCCGCGCGAGTTCCGCAAGGTCCGCCAGGCGATGGTGCGGTTCCTGGTGGAGTTGTGCCGGCCCAGCCAGTTGACCGTGGGACCGTTTCTGCGCGGTTTCTATTTTTCCGGCGTCCGCCCCATCATGGTGAACGAAGTGGCGCCCATGGTTCCCTCCCCCGAGAGTCAGGCGGCCGGCGGCCGCGTGGGAGCCACGGCCATGTTCCGCGCCAAGAGCGGCGCGGCCCAGCCGGCCGGCGGAGGCCAGCGGATCGTCGGTCAACGAAAGGTGCCGCAGTGGCTCTTCCTCGGCCACTTTTTCAACGACCTTCTGCTGGCCGACCAGGCCGCCAAAGGCGCCAGCGCCAGCAGCATTCGCGCCAGCGTGCCGCGCCGCATTCTGCTGCTCACCGCCGCCGCGTTGTGCCTGATCTACAGCATCGCCCTGATGGTTTCCTTCGGCAAGAACCGCGCCCTGGCGAACGACGTGAAACAGGCTTCGGCGGGCATCGCCGCGGTCGGTTCCTCGGGTGATGCGATACCCTCGCTCGACTCCCTCAAGCGTTTGGAAACCCTGCGGGCATCGCTCGAAACCCTCACCACGTACAATCGCAAAGGCGCGCCCTGGAGCTATCGCTGGGGCCTCTACATCGGCGACGACCTCTACCCCGAGGTCCGCAAACTGTACTTCGCCGATTTCCGCCGCATGCTCCTGCTGCCCACCCAGAACATCATCGTGGACGGGATGCGCGGCCTTCCGCCCACACCCACCGGCCCCGAATACGGCCCCACCTACGATAGCCTCAAGGCGTACCTGGAAACCACTTCGAACCACGATAAGAGCACGCACGATTTCCTGCCGCCGGTGCTCGCGAACCGCTGGAGCGCCAACCGCAACGTGGATCCCGACCGCATGGCGCTGGCGCAAAAACAATTCGAGTTTTACGCCGACGAATTGAAAATCGCCAATCCGTTCTCGAACGACAATGACGCCGCCGCCATCGGCCGGGCGCGCCTGTACCTTTCGCAGTTCGCCGGCTTCGAGCGGGTCTACCAGGCCATGATGGCGGACGCCGCCAAGACCGGCCCGGCGATCAATTTCAACAAACGCTTCCCCGGGTCGGCCGAAGAAGTCATCGACGCCCAGGACGTGGCCGCGCCCTATACCAAGCCCGGCTGGGACTTCATGAAGGCCGCCCTGCGCAATCCCGAAAAATATTTCGCCGGTGAACCGTGGGTGCTGGGCGACCAGGCTACCGCCACCATCGATCGATCCAAATTGGGACAGCAGTTGGCCGACCGCTATTACTCCGATTTCGTGAAAGCCTGGCGGGCGTACATCAAATCGGCCAGCGTGGTGCGCTACGCCAGCCTGCCGGACGCCGCGAAGAAACTCGGCGTACTCTCGGGCAATCAATCTCCGCTGCTGGCGCTCTTCTGGCTGGCGTCGCAGAATACCGCGGTGGACCTGGCGGACGTCGCCAACGCCTTCCAGCCGGTGCAGACCGTAGTGCCGCCCGCGCTGGTCGATCGCTATATTGCGCCGGCCAATCAGACGTACATGAATGCTCTGGTGACGCTGCAGGCGTCGGTGGATTCGGTGGCGCAGCAGCCCACCGGAAACGACGCGGCCGCGAACCTGACGCTGACCAACGCCACCAATGCGCACGTAGCGGCGAAACAGGTGGCGCAGGCATTCCGCATCGACACCGATTTCCACATCGAGACCATCGTACAGAAGCTGATGGAAGATCCCATCACCAACGTGGAGGCGCTGCTGCGCAATCTGGGTCCGGCGGAGCTGAACGGCAAAGGCAAGACGCTGTGCGGCGCGATTCGCCCGGTGTTGGGCAAGTTCCCGTTCAACGCCGCGGCCACGCAGCAAGCCACCGTGGAGGAGTTTAACGCCATCTTCAAGAAACCGGATGGCGCGTTCTGGAAGTTCTATGACGAGAACCTGCAAAAGCTGCTGCCCAAGCAGGGATCGCAATACGTTCCGGTCACGGTAGGCGGGGTGACTTTGAACCCCGGCTTCGTGGCGTTCTTCAACCAGGGCGCGGCTTTTGCCGACTCGCTTTACGCCGGCACACCCGATCCGCACTTCACTTACTCGTTGAAGCCGGTTCCCGCCGAGGGTATTCAGAGCCTGGGCCTCAATCTGGATGGACAGGCATTCTCGTATTCCGGCGGCGATGCTCCGGCCAAGCAATTCGTGTGGCAATCCTCCGGCGCGCACGGAGCCAAGGCCACGGTGAAATTCGGCGGCGGCCCCGATCTGGCGTGGTCCTCGAACGACGGCCTGTGGGCCATCTTCCAGTTCTTCAATAAGGCCGAGACGTGGCATCCCTCGGGCAATGGAAGCACGCTCGAGTGGGTCATCCGCATCGGCAAGGATCCGGTGCTGCTGCCCAGCAACAAGCCGCTGACGGTCCGCTTCGAGCTCGATATGGGCGCGAGCCCGCAAGTTTTCCAGAAGGGCTATTTCTCGCGCCTGGCGTGCGTGGCGGACGTGGCGAAGTAGTTGGTTTCTGTCGCGAAACTCCCGTGCTGCGGGAAGCAACCGCTCCCTTGCGGTCGCGGCTCGGTACGAAGTCCCATGAAATCAATGGAGCCGTTTCCGAGCCGCGCGCGCCAGCAAGCGGTTCTTGCCATTTGAAGTGAGTTTCGCGACAGAAACTAGCGAGGCGCGTAAACTTATTCGGGGTTACGGGCGAGACCCGCCCCGTTACCGTCGCGGCTCGGAACGGTCGCATTGATTTCGCAAGAGTTACCGAGCAGGCCCAGAGGGCACCCCGTAAGCAAGCGGGGCGTTCCCAAGAATCTGTAAGCACGCAGTAGGTAGTGGGCGTGCTCGGCATGCTCTAAACTGAACACATGGCGATGGTAGATTTGTTTGACCGAATTACGGTTGAACCGGGGAAGTGCGGCGGGAAGCCTTGCATCCGGGGGATGCGGATCACCGTTCGCCGCGTGCTCGAGCTCCTTGCGACTTACCCTGACCGCGCTGCCCTGCTTTTCGAGTACCCCTTTCTCGATCCCGAGGATCTTGTGCAGGCTCTGCATTACGCGGCAGCGGTTGTCGCTGATGAGCGATTCAGTATCGATCGCGTGGCAATTCCCTAATGGTCGGCCTGCACTTGCGCGTGCTTCTGGACTCCCTTAAAGAGCAGCGCCAGCGGTATACAGAGCAGCGCGAGAAACGCCAGGAATCGGAAATTATCGACATATGCCAGGAGCGACGCTTGCTGCCGCACCACTCCGTAAAGCGCTCCCAGCGCCTTTTGATGACTGGTGTAAGCGTCCGCCCCTCCCAGGGAAAATGCTTTCTGCAGACCACCGAGCAAGTCACTCGCCGCGGGACTTCCAGCCGTGACATTGCCCACCAGATAGTGCTGATGTACCTGGGCGCCGCGCACTAGAAGCGTGGTGACGGTGGCGATACCGACGCTGCCTCCGATGTTACGCATCAGATTGTAAATGCCCGCGGCATTACCGATCTTTTCCTTACTCAGCCGGCCCATGGCCATGGTAGTCAGAGGGACAAATATGAAGCCGCCGGCGAAGCCGTTAATCAGGTTCGGCAAGGCGACGGAAACCATGGAAATGCTTAGATTAATGCGGCTCAGCAGGAAAATCGAGTAGGCGAAAATGCCGAAGCCGAACGCCAATAGCAAGCGGCCGTCCACATAATTGACTAACATCCCCACGACAACCATGGAAACTATGGCGCCAACGCCGCGTGGACTTACCGCCAAGCCGCTATCCAGGGCCGGATATCCCAGCAAAGTCTGCAAAAAGAGCGGCAGCAAAGCGGTCACGCCATAAAGAACAAACCCGTAGACGCCCGCGGTGAGCGTACCAACCAGGAAGTTGCGGTCGCCGAGCACGCGTAGTTGTACAATGGGCTCCCGATTGGTGAATTCGCGCAGGAGAAAGCCTATTAGTGCGACCGCGGAAACGGCCGTCAGCCATCGTATCCAGACCGCTCCGAACCAGTCCGCCTCCTGCCCCTTGTCCAGCAGGAGTTGTAGACTGCCCAGCCAGACAGCCATCAATCCGAACCCCAGATAGTCGATCGCTCCTCGAAGCGCCCGCCTGATATAGGGTGGGTCTTCGACGAACTTATTGGCCATCAGCAGCGCCACCAGGCCTATCGGAAGGTTGATATAGAAGATCCAGCGCCAGGAGTAACTGTCGGTAATCCAGCCTCCCAAAGTCGGGCCGATTACAGGAGCGACTACCACCCCCACGCCATAAACCGCCATCGCCGTACCGTGCTGCCGGGGCGGAAAGCTTTCCAGCAGGATGGACTGGGCCAAGGGCTGCATGCCGCCTCCGCCAACGCCCTGCAGCACCCGGGCGACAATCAGAACCGGCATGCTGACGGCCATCCCGCACAGCACGGAAGCGAAGGTAAACACCAGGATTGAGATCATCAACAGACGCTTGCGTCCTATGCGCCGGGCAATCCATCCGCTGGCGGGCAGCATGATGGCGTTGGACACCAGATAGCTGGTCAGCACCCACGTCGATTCGTCCGTGGAGGCAGAAAGATTGCCGGCGATGTGCGGCAAGGCAACGTTGGCCACGGAGGAATCGAGCACCACCATGAAGGTGGAAAGCATCACCGCGGCCGCTACCATCCAAGGGTTCGCGGAAGGTTTCCAGTCGAGGTGTTCCGCCGGGGTATCTTGTAACGCGCCGCTGGGGCCGCTCGTCGGGTTCTCCGGCGTCATTCTTCCCCGGATTGAGAGCCGACCGTGGCGTGGCGGATGACCATACAGTCATTCTAAATGATGGCGCAGTTTGGAGATTCTCCAGCTCTGGTGGCAAGCTGAAGGGCAATGCAGCACTGGGAAAAACGAGCGGCAGCCCGTCCCGCAATTCACGCTTGCACGGCCTCCCAACGGCGCGCAAGTTCCCGGAACCCACGCTCTTGCGATGGCCAATCGTGCAAGGTAGCGGGATCGAAATCCGCTCCGTTCGGCCACACGAGCGTCTCTACATCGGGATCGATCCGTACCTGATTGAATAACTTGGGGTCGCGCAACCCACCGTACAACTCGCCCGCAAGAACCGGCCGAAAATCGATGGTCTGCTCTGTGTTGTCGTCGAAACGAACCCGGATGGTGTACGGAGCGACAATGTCGAACGACCGAACCCGGTAAACTGAATGACTCATAAGCGACCTACCTCAACGGCTCTATGGGTGCTGGGCTCCGGCCTTCCTGCAGGCGCTCCCAATCGGCTATCAACTCAGTCTCTGGACTCCTGATGTCGCCCGCAATTTCGGTTGGCCCGGGGAAATAAGGTGAGCCACTTCGGGCCGCCACCCGCTGGCGAGCGTTTCGAAGGTGGGGCAGACTTCAGTCTGCGGCGGGCTTCAGCCCGCCCTCCTGCCAGCGATGTGAGACCTGCGGCGGGCGGACTGAAGTCCGCCGCAGGCTGAAGCCTGGC
>Ga0182030_10022267_pt1 | contig 11806 bp, 13 predicted proteins | sample 812S3MmetaG_FD_121299 | JGI IMG/M metagenome (GOLD analysis project Ga0182030, IMG submission 121299) | Permafrost microbial communities from Stordalen Mire, Sweden - 812S3M metaG (Illumina Assembly) | ecosystem: Environmental > Terrestrial > Soil > Wetlands > Permafrost | place: Sweden... | reverse complement strand
CCGCGGCTTTGGAGTGGTTCGACATAAGAGTCATCCTCTCGGCTTTAGGTTTTAATCGTGAATGAAGCCGATACGGCCTTTGTAGTTTTGGTTCAGATCGGGATTATTCGGCGACGCATAGAGGCGATTGATCCGGCCCAGCAGCCAAGTCTGCGGATCGCTCGCGTCCCTGTAGTTGTCGTCTGGACGCGACACGTCCTTCGCCGGAATGGGCTTCACGATGTAGGGCGTGACGACGATCAGCAGTTCGGTCTCCAGGCGCTGATAGTCGTTCGAGCGAAACAGCGCGCCCAGAACCGGCAGATTCAGCAGGCCTGGCAGGCCGTTGATGACGGTGCTGTTGTTTTGCTGAATCAGACCCGCGGTGGCGATCGAACCGCCGGACGGAAGTTCGACCGTCGTTTCGTTTCTGCGCGTCTTGAAGCCGGGCACGGTGCCGCCGGCGTAGGTGACGGAAGTGGTGGGGTCGATTTCGTTCACTTCCATGCCGACATGGATCAGAATGCGTCCCTCGGCCTGCACGACCGGCGTGAAGGCCAATGACACGCCATAGGGTTTGAAGATGACGCTCGGTGTGCAGATATTGGAGCCGGCCGCTCCGACGCAACTGCCGGGACCGGGAACCGCGATTTCGCCGCCGACCATCACCTTGGCGATTTCGCCCGAAACCGCGGTCACGGTCGGTTCGGCGAGAATGCGCGCGACGCTGTTGCGCTCGAACGCCTGGAGCGTCAGCGACGTGCTGCCCGGCCCCTTCAGGGTCAGCGCGGCGTTGCTGAGCTGCCCATTGATTGAGAAGGGGTTGTTGTTGGTGAGACTGCCCCAGCCGCCACTTGCGAGAATGTCGGCGCCATTGGTTGGATTCGCGGAAACGCCGAGCTGCTTCAGCACCGTGCGCGAAACCTCGGCCACGGTGACCTTCAGCATGACCTGATCGTCGCCGCGAATAATCAACCCGTTGATGACGTTTCCGCCCCCTTCGCCGCTGCCGCTCTCGGCCTTTTTCGCGGCGAAGCCCTTGGCTATGTCGACAGCGCGCTGCGCGTCGGCCGGCGAAAGCACGAAGCCCGTCAGGATGATCGTGTCGTTCACCGTTCGCGCGACGATCTCCGACCTTGGAATCGCGGCCTTCAGCAACGGGCCGAGTTCGCCAACGTCCCGGCCAATGCTGAGTTCGTATTTGGCGAACTGGCGACCCTCGCTGTCGACCGCGAACACCGTCGTCTGACCCTGCGCGGCGCCCATGAGGTAGACCTTTCGCGGCGTCCGCACGATCGCGTTGGCGATGGCGGGATTGCCCACGACGATCTCCGCCGCGTCGCGCGGCAGTTCGAGCACGACGGATTTGCCGACGCCCATCTGAATGCTGCGCGTCGCTTTCGCGGTTTCGACCAAGCGATCGTTGGAGCGCTCCTGCGCCTTCGCGGAGGCGAGCAGCGACGCCGCGCCGATCGCCGCGGCCAAAGCGACGCCGATCCCATTATGCATCAAGCGGCTCATGCGCAGCGCTCCGTGGCTGTTGCTGGAAGGAATTTGTGGTTTCATCATGAAATTCCACGCTCTGGCGATTGCTACCGTGCTCGCAGACTGGTCGTCACGCCGTAGCGCACGATGGTCAACGAGCCATCGCCGGGCGATTCGGCGACAGCGGGATCGCCGTCTTTGGGATGGGCGTCGACGAGCGGACGCAACTCCAGCGACAGCGAGCCCGAGCGTTGCGCCAGCAAGACAATTTCCGCCTGGCGCGGCTCGAGTTCGAGTGTCGCGGTGGCGCCCGTGACGACGGCCTCGCCGTTTTTCGTTTCGACAGTCTGACCCATCGCCAGAACGCGAACGTTCGAAACAACCAGTTCCGACGCCATCACGTCGGCGCCACGGTCTTTCGTCAGTTCCGGATCGCGGTAGAGTTTAAGAATATCGACCCGGTCGTTCGGCAGAATGAATCCGCCCGCCGTGCTGTTCACCGACACGTCGATCGCGATGGCGCGTTTACCGCTGCTCAGCAGCGTCGACATCATGCTCGGCGTGGGGCCATTGACGAGCCGCTCGCGCCGAATCGGCGCGCCGTTGGCGATCGGCGCGCGAACGAAGAATCCCTTGAGCTCCTCGAGAGCCTTGGGCGACTCGGCCTTGGTCACAACACCCTTGGGCGTCGTCGACTTCGGCCAGTCGACCCATTCGAGGTCTCCATCCTTCAACGCCGTTCCGTAAGGAAGGTCGCGTTTCGCGACAAGCAGCTGATCGGTCATCATCGGAATGATCGGAGACACCACCGAAGGGAGCCTTGGCGGCGGCGCGCCGGCGGGACGGCTCATGATCATGAACGCGCCTCCGCCCGCGAGGACGGCGACGGCTAATACGGCGATCTGTGCCTTGTTCATTTTCGCTGTTCCAAATTCCTCGCCTAATCGAGGTCAAGTTGGATTGAACGAGAAAAACATCAAATTAAGGTTAACCGATTGCTTCAAATTTTATGGCTTGGTCCAAAGCGCTTACGCCGCCGGACGTTGGAGACCAGACGCGGCGCGTCGGGAGAATGGCGAGATCTAAAGATCGCGGGGTGACGAAACGAAAAACGCCGCCCGTGGCGACGGGCGGCGTCGGAATTTTCGCGCGGCGCGCGCTCTATAGATGTGCGAGACCCGTCCAAACGCTGGTGTGCGGATAAATCGCCAGCCCGGCGAGCGCCAGCGCGATTCCATATGGAATGCCGCCGTTCTTTTCCGCAAGCTTTGCGATAAATCCGACGGACAGGAGTTTCTCGGGCAAGTCGTAGTGTCGCAGAGCCAGAAGCGCGACGGTCAAAACGCCGCCGACGAGCGAGGCGACCAGCCCATATTCGAACAGCGCCGGCCATCCCAGCCAAAGCGCCGTCGCCGCCGCAAGCTTGGCGTCGCCGCCGCCGATCCAGCGCATTTGAAACATCGTGAAAGTCAGCGCCAGCATCGCGACGCCGCAGCTCGCATGAAGTCCAACGGTCGCCAGCGGCAGGCGCAAATACAGCGCCAGCGCGAAATAGGCCGCGATCAACACCAGGGAGATTCGGTTGGGGATGGTCATCGTGAACAGATCGGCCAACGCCGCGAAAATCATCAGCAGCGGAAAGACAAGCAGCGCCAGGGAGTCGAACATGCACGAGTTCCTGTGGGTCGAGGAAGGGCGACGAAGCCATTCGGAGGCGAAGGACAGACTATGGGGCAAATCTTGCTCGCGCGTTAACCACAGCTCGCCGTTTCGACGTTAACGGCGATTCGGCGCAACGTAGCGACGCCGCTTGGTTGCAAACCCGCTAGCAAAACGTATCGACGGGCCGGCAGCCGACGGAGTTGAAAATCGCGTTCGGATTGCCGCCAAGACGGTGAAGGAGCCGATCGCCGCGATCGAGATCGACGACGCGGTCGAGCATCCGGGCCTGGCGACCGAAGCGATTCGGATTCGCTGTGGCGGCGGGCGGCGGCGCTTTCGGCGTCCGGCTCGTCCCTCGCAAAGCGCAAGAAAATCGGAGTCGTCGCCGCGCCGTGCGTTTACGCTGTTGCTCGGCTTGCGAGCGCGCAACATCGCCTTTACGAAGCGTTTTGGCCTTTACGAAGCGCTTTCCAGTGCGCGAGGAATCCGCCGAACAGGCTTGCCCAACACGCCCGAGCGCGGAGAAAAAAAGCGGCGCCAATTCCGGCGCCGCTTCTGTTCAACCGGCGGCGACTTCTGTCGCCGCCGATAGCATTTACGAGTTGAGCTGGGCGGCGACACCGGCGAAGGTGGCGCTCAGCTTGGTGCCGACGGTTTGGAAGGCGGCGATCGCCGCGATCGAGATCAAGGACGCAATGAGGCCGTATTCGATCGCCGTGGCGCCCGATTCGTCCTTCACAAAGCGTGCGAAAAAGTTGGTCATGATTGTGCTCCGATTGTGCATTTTCACTGAAGTTCCGGTGTCGACAAAGGGGTTTGCCGAAGGAACAATTCGGAATATCCACGCAGAGTGTTACGAAGGCGTTGACTTAAGCCGTAAAACCTATCCCCGCCTGAAAAAAATCGTCAGTTCAGCCGGCCGAACCACGGCGGGGCGCGCGCTTCGAGAGCAAAATCCGATCGGCGGGGGGAGCGCGTATGATGTTGGCAAATTGGATAAATCACGGTTTCATGACGCTCTCTCCCCGCGCCTCTCCGCCGCCCACGAAATTCATTAACGCTATCGCGCGGAGACTAAAAGAATCGATCCGCGCGGGGCGCGCTTTTTCGCGCAAGGAGAAACAGAGCGCGCATTCTTTGCGGGCCTTTAGCAAACATTCACCATTAGCTGCTTTAAGTCGTCGTTAGGCCTGTCTAACCGCCCCCCGCTTCACGGCGTGCGTCTTTCACGGGCGTTCGCGCGCAATATATCCAGGGTGAGCCGAATGAAGTCTTCGTCGTCGCTTTATAAGGGGCTCCTGCGCCTAGGGTGCGCCTTGGTCATTTTGCTAGGCGGAGCAACCGTCCCTTCGTGGGCGAATGAAAAAGCGATTAAAGTCGAACTCGACTACGCGCGCGTCGTGAAGATCCCGCCGGGCGCTCAAACGCTGGTGATCGGCAATCCGCTGATCGCCGACGTGACGATGCTTAGAAACAATCAGCTCATGGTCATCACCGGCAAGAGCTTCGGAACGACCAATCTCATCGTGTTGGACATCACCGGCGCGCAGGTGGGCGAGTCGACGATCACCGTCGTGCATCCCAACGACAAACTCGTCGTCTATCGCGGGCCGCATCGCGAGTCCTACTCCTGCACTCCGGACTGCATGGCGTCGGTCGATCTTGGCGACGATCATGGCTATATGGGCGAAACGATCAGCGCGATAAAGCTGCACGAGGGCACGCTGACGATCGGCAAGCACTGATCCATTATGGAACGACCAAGCCTCGCGCGTCTTCGCGCCGTTCAATCACGGTAACATGTCCGCAAGCTTTTTAGCGCAATATGTCTTCATTCTCGGCATGGCGCCGTTCGCCATCGCGTTCGAGCACTGGACATGCAGCATGAAGCGCGAGCAAGTTAGCAAGATCGCCTTTTTGGCGACGTTGAGGCGCAGGCTCGCCAGGATCGCCTTTTTGAAGAATCGAGATGGCGTGGCCGCCATCGAGTTTGCGATGATCGGCGTTCCATTCCTGGGGTTGCTCTGCGCGATCTTCCAGACCGGCATGGTCTACTTCGAAGCCGCGCAGCTGCAAGAAGCCACCCAAATCGCAAGCCGCGCCATCCTGACGCAATCCGCAGCTAGCGGCATGACTTACGGGACTTTTCTGAGCACCTATGTTTGTCCCCAGTTGAGCGGGATGTTCAACTGCGCCAGTTTGCAGGTGGACATAGAGAGTCCGGCGAACTGGACCGCCGCGGGAACGCTCGACGTCGGCAACTTCTATAACTCGGCCAGCAACACCTCTGCGACGGTGATCAACATGCCGGCGGCCAACAGTATCGCGGTCGTGCGCATCCTCTATCCGATGAGTCAGATGGCCGCGATCATTGGCGGCACCGTCTTCCAGGCCGGCTCGATCGGCGCCGTCACCGCCGGCGAAACGACTCTCAACGGACAGACTGTGACAATGCTGGTTGGGATTTACGCCTTTCGGGTGGAGCCGTGATCATGCTGCGGACGCAGACTCGGACTGTATGCAAGCGCTTCTTGGCGCCCACGTTCAGCAAAAGCCAGTCGGGGCTCGCGGCGGTCGAATTCGCCTTCGTTCTGCCGCTGATGCTGGCGATTTACCTTGGCATCGTCGAGCTTTCGAACGGGTTGAGCGCCTCGCGCAAGATTGATCTCGTCGCTCACGCGATGTCGGATCTCACGGGGCAAACGACGGGCGGCTCCGGCGAGGCCGCGATCACCGACGCAGGAATGCAGCAGATATTTTTGGCGGGCGCGGCGTTGATCGCGCCTTTGTCGGCGACCTCGCTGACGATAACCATCAGCGAGGTTAACATACAACTCATCAGCGGCGCCTATAAGGCGACCGTGGATTGGTCGGTCTCCTATAATGGCGGAACGCTGCGCAATGGGGTGGGCTGCACTCTGAACACCTATTTGAACGCGGCGGATGTGGCGCCCGTAAGCCCGACCAGCATGCCGACCAGTTTCACCAACGCCACGCTGACCCCGACGCTCGGTCCGGTGATCGTCGCCGACGTGACCTATAGTTATAATTTGGGCTTGGGCAATATCGTCGAGGCGTGGCTTCCGACCGGCGCGATCCTGATGAAGCGCACGAGCTATTCGCCGGTGCGCAACCAATATAACAACCCCAACGTCAGTCCCGCGCTCTATAACCATATTGAAAGCCCGACGACCGCGACGAGTTGGACGACCGCGATCACCGGCTCCACGAATGTGAATTGCCTCGGCCATTTGACTCCCGCGCTGCAGTGATCCCGCGCGCCGCATCCATCCGTCAGCCTCGCGCGCCCAGCATCAGCGCGAGATTCTGAACCGCGGCGCCCGAGGCGCCCTTGCCGAGATTGTCGAGCCGCGCCACCAGCACCGCTTGCCGGCGCGCCTCGTTGGCGAAGACATAAAGCTCCATGTCGTCGGTTCCATTCAGCGCGGTGGCGCCCAGCCGCGCGTTCTGCGGCGCGGGAAGCGCGCGCACGTGCTTGGCGCCGGCGTAATGGCGGGTGAGCGCGCCTTCCAAATCCACCGCCTTGGGCCGCCCCGGCAGCGCGTCGAGATGGAGCGGAATCGAGACCAGCATTCCTTGTCGGAAATTTCCGACCGACGGGACGAACAGCGGGGCGGCCGCCAGTCGTGCGAAGGCCGCGATTTCCGGCACATGCTTATGTTCGAAGCCGAGCGCGTAAAGCTCGAACGGCGGCGCCTGGTTCGCCTCATAAGCCTCGATCATCTGGCGCCCGCCCCCGGAATAGCCCGAGACGGCGTTAATCGTCACCGCCATGTCGGCGGCGACAAAACCGGCGTCGACGAGCGGGCGCAGCAGCGCTATGGCGCCCGTCGCATAACAGCCGGGGTTGGCCACGCGCGGCGCGTCCGCGATTTTTTCGGCCTGTCCGGGCGCGAGTTCGGCGAAGCCATAGACCCAGCCCGGCGCCACGCGATGCGCGGTCGACGCGTCGAGCAGACGCGGCGCGCGCTCGCCCAGTTCGTCGCAGAGTTGGACCGTCTCGCGCGCGGCGTCGTCGGGCAGGCACAGGATCGCCAGGTCGACGCCGGCGAGCAGATCGCGCTTGGCGCCCGCATCCTTGCGCTGCTCCCGGGCGATCGAAACGATCTCCAAATCCTTGCGGCCGGCGAGCCGCTCGCGGATCTCTAACCCGGTCGTGCCGGAGTCGCCGTCGATGAAAATCTTAGGCATGGTCCCTCCCCTGCGAAACGTAAAAGGGCGGCCCGATGAGCCGCCCTTTCGCAAACCGTGCCGAAGCGCTTAACGCTTCGAGAACTGGAAGCTGCGGCGGGCTTTCCGCTTGCCGTATTTCTTGCGCTCCACGACGCGCGAGTCGCGGGTCAAAAAGCCTTCGCGCTTCAAGGGGCCGCGCAGATCGGGCTCGTAATAGGTCAGCGCCTTGGACAGGCCGTGACGCACCGCGCCCGCCTGACCCGAGAGGCCGCCGCCGGCCACCGTGACCGTGAGGTCGTACTGGCCGGCGCGCCTGGCCACGCCGAGCGGCTGCTGGATGATCATGCGCAGCACCGGACGCGCGAAATAGACCGCCACGTCGCGGCCGTTGACCGAGATCTTGCCCGTCCCGGGCTTGATCCAGACGCGCGCGATGGCGTTCTTGCGCTTGCCGGTGGCGTAGGCGCGGCCCTGCTTGTCGAGCTTCTGCACATATTTGGGAGCCTGAGCCGCCGCAGCGACCGCCGACTGGTTGAGGTCGGCGAGGGAGGAGAGAGTGGTCTCGACCATGATCAGGCGCTCCGGGAGTTTTTGGCGTTCATCGCGGCGATGTCGAGCGGCGCGGGAGTTTGCGCCGCATGGGGATGCTCGGGGCCTTTGTAAACGCGCAGATTGCCGAGTTGCACGCGGCCGAGCGGGCCGCGCGGCAACATGCGCTCCACGGCCTTTTCGAGCACGCGCTCGGGAAAGCGCCCGTCGAGAATCATTTTGGCCGAACGCTCCTTGATGCCGCCGGGAAAGCCGGTGTGGTGATAATAGATCTTCTGCTCGCGCTTGCGGCCGGTCAGCACCACCTTATCGGCGTTGACGACGATGATATTGTCGCCATCGTCCATATGCGGGGTGAAGGTCGCCTTATGCTTGCCGCGCAGGCGCAGGGCGATGATCGAGGCGAGGCGCCCGACGACGAGCCCCTTGGCGTCGATCAGCACCCATTTCTTTTCAATGTCGGCGGGCTTCGCCGAATAGGTTTTGCCAAACATGGGAATTCGGTTCCGTGGCGTGTCAATGGCGCCGCATCTCGCGGCTGTGCCGCTGCGATAAGCGAGGATGCGGCGGATGTCAAACAATTTTTGACGCGACATCGCGCGGGACCGCTAGAAAACAGGCCCCTTGCGGCAAGTGGTATCACAATACCGCACATTCGCAGCCCCCGCGCGTCTCGCCAGTCCGGCACCACGCGCCCCCGCCTTCGTCCCGAGGTCGCCGCAATGCGGTGTATCATGGCGGCGACCGATTCGTTACGAGGAGCCCATTTGATGCCTCTGGAACATCAGCGTTACGTTTGGCTGGCGCCGCTGGCGCTTGGCGTCGCTCTCGCCTTCGCGCCTTGCGGCGGCGGGGCGCGCGCCGCGACCTTTGAATTTCTCGCCGCGCCGCAGACCGATCTCAACCGCGTGTTCCGGCTCGATAAGGTGACGGGCGAAGTCGGCGCCTGCCAATACGGCCTCAAGGACGGCTCGCCCTTCGGCGTCACGCTGTGCTATCCCGCCGGCGAGGGCGCCAAGGCCGGCCCGCCCGGCGAATATGAGCTGATCGCCTCGCGCCACACCGGCGAGGCCGGCGTGTTCCGCGTCGACGTGCGCACCGGCTATATGTCGATCTGCTTCGTCCTCAACGAAACTTCCGTCGTCTGCACCACGCCCGCGAAATGACGGCGAACCCAGACGCTCTCAAGCGCGCCGCCGCTTCCGCCGCGATGACCTTCGTGCGCCCCGGCATGAAGCTGGGGCTCGGCACCGGTTCCACCGCCGCGCATTTCGTCGATCTGCTCGGCGCCAGCGGGCTCGACGTCGTCTGCGTCCCGACCTCCGAGGCGACGCGCGCCCAAGCCGCGCGGCTCGGGCTAACACTCGCGACGCTGGACGAATGTCCCAGTCTCGATCTCACCGTCGACGGCGCCGACGAGTTCGACGACGCGCTGCGGCTCATTAAAGGCGGCGGCGGCGCGCTCTTGCGCGAAAAGATCGTCGCGGCGGCCTCCGCCCGCATGATCGTCATCGCCGACGCCGGCAAGCGCGTGAAAACGCTCGGCGCCTTTGCGCTCCCCGTCGAGATCGACCCGTTTGGCGCCAAGGCGACGCTGAGGCATGTCGAGGCGGCGGCGCGCGAGCTTGGACTCATGGGCGGCGCAACTTTAGGCGGCGCCGCAAAAAATGTCGCGGTGACTCCGCGCGAAAAAAACGGCGCGCCCTTTGTCACCGACGGCGGCCATTTCATCCTCGACTGCGCCTTTGGCTCCATTCCCGATCCCGAGGCGCTGGCGGCGCGGCTTAACGCCATCCCCGGCGTCGTCGAGCACGGGCTGTTCATTGGTCTGGCGAAAACGATCCTTTGCGCCGGCGAAAGCGGCGTCGAGGTGCTGGGAGACACGGCCTGAGCGAGTTCGAGGCGCTTCTGCTCTCCGCCGCGGTGGAGGCGATCATTGCCTACGCGCTCGCGCGGGCGACGCGCTGGGACTGCCGCGGCGCTTTGCATGTCGCGGCAAGTTCCGCCGCCGCCACCGCGATCACCCATCCGCAACTTTGGGCGGCGGCGCTCTGGGCCTATGAGCGCTACCCCTATTGGCCGTCGGTGCTAACACTGGAGGCGGGAGTCGTCGTCACCGAAGGCGCGCTGATCGCCTGGATGGCGATGCTGCGGCTAGACCGCGCGATGCTGGTCTCGCTCGTCGCCAATTCGGGATCGCTGGTGGTGGGGTTGTTGTTGGAGAGGTAGGGCGCCCCCGCTGTTTTGAGCATCATACGACATCCGCGAAATCAGCTCGCAGGGGCGATTCCCTCCCCCTTGCGGGGAGGGTTAGGGTGGGGGTTGGGCCACAACAACAATGATTCCGCGAGCCCCCCACCCGACCCCGCTTCGCGGGGCCACCCTCCCCGCGAGGGGGAGGGATTCGCGCCCTTGCGACGCATTCAGCCGGAATTCGCGTCAGGACTTGCGGCGCTGTTCCAACACCGCGAGGCATTTGGCCAAATTTCGTTGCACCATGTCATGGAAGTACGGCGCGGCCTCGCGCGTCCATTCCTCTAGTGCCGCGCGCAAAGCCGTGACCGCCTCCTCAAGCCGCGCCGTCCCGCTTTCGCGCTCCCCGAGCCCCAGGAGCGCGGCGCCGAGATTGTTCTGCGTCGTCGCCCATAGGAGGGGAACACGCCCGCGCCTATATTCCTTCAACGCCTCGCGAAAAGCCGCGACCGCCTCGTCAAGCCGCGCCGTCCCGCTCTCCCGCTCCCCGAGCCTGAAGAGCGCTCCGCCAAGATTATTCTGCGTGGTCGCCCAATCGAGCGGAACACGCTCGCGGGTTCTTTCCTCCAGCGCTGCGCCAAATGCCAAAACCGCCTCCTCAAGCCGCGCCGTTCCACTCTCGCGCTCTCCCAGCTGCGCAAGCGCGGTGCCGAGATTGTTCTGCGTCGTCGCCCATAGGAGGGGAACACGCTCGCGTGTCCATTCCTTCAACGCTTCGCGAAAAGCCGCGACCGCCTCGTCAAGCCTCGCCGTCCCGCTCTCGCGCTCCCCGAGAATCCCGAGCACATTGCCGAGATTGTTCTGTGTCACCGCCCAATTGTGCGGATTACGCTCGCGGATACATTCCTTGAGCGCCTCGCGAAAGGCCTCGGCCGCCTCATAAAGGCGGGCCGTCCCGCGCTCGCGCTCCCCGAGAAACCGGAGCGCCTCACCAAGAAAGATGCGGGCATGGCCCCGTTCGTCATCGCTGGAGGCGACTTCCAGCAGTTTTCGCGACAGCGCGATCGCCGCGACAAGATGCACATTGCTGCCGCGATCGCGCCCATGCTCGAGAAGCGCCTTCGCTTCCGCCGTCAGCGCCTTAAAAACCCCCGCCCTGTCCGCCCCATGAACCGCCTCGGTCCGCGCGGCCACCGCCTCGGCGGCGGCCTCGCCGTCATAGCTCGCCAGCGCGATGTCGCGTTGCCGATTGCGGAGTGCGGTCAACCCCGCGACGTAGTCCGCGCGGCGTTCCTTTTCCGCGCGCTCCAATTCCTCGGCCGCTTTGTTCAGCGTGGCGTCGGCGAGGCGCGATTTGCCTTCGTCAAACTGCGCCTTCGCCTTGGCCAGCGCCGCGTCGACAATCTCGCCGAAATTGGTTTGCGTCAGTCCGCCGGCGATTTCCTTTTCGTAAATTTCTATCGCGTTGCGCACCGCCTGCTTTTTGCCGTCCAAATCAAGGTTGCGGTCGCCGGCGACCCTTTGCGCCATTTCGTGAATAAAGCCCAGCGCCACGTCGCGCTCGCGCGCAATTTCCTCGGCGTAGTTCCGCACCAAAAGATCGAGAATCCCGGAAGAATAAATATGGCTCTTATCGCGTTGTTTGTTGAAATCGGCTATCAAGCGGGCTGCCGCTCCGTGCGACACGGGAGTTCGCCATGGACCCAACAGCGTTTGAGATTTGGCTTGGTGAGATCGCGGCGCT
>Ga0182030_10022264_pt1 | contig 11807 bp, 11 predicted proteins | sample 812S3MmetaG_FD_121299 | JGI IMG/M metagenome (GOLD analysis project Ga0182030, IMG submission 121299) | Permafrost microbial communities from Stordalen Mire, Sweden - 812S3M metaG (Illumina Assembly) | ecosystem: Environmental > Terrestrial > Soil > Wetlands > Permafrost | place: Sweden... | reverse complement strand
CGCTTCGCTCCGGCCTTGACAGGGCTGCTCCACGGCCAACAGATCTCTACCTGAGAAAGAAAAGCAGAAAAATGTAGGTTATGATTTCATACACCGAACTGGACGAAGAATGGGGTCAGGTCAGGCGGCGCGCTGGCTACCTTCGACCGGCAACTGGCGGAGGCGGCGCGCAAGGCCGGGGGGCCGGTGTTTGGGGACCCGGCGTAGGGTTGTTCACTTCGCATTGTCTCGTTTGAATGCCGGGTTTGTGGAAAGGCCCTTGAGCTCCGTTTTTACTGCGGCAGGAGTGTCCGCCGAGGCGAGTATGTATTCGATGTAATCGGCAACAAGTGGGTCGTTTTTTTGGAAGGACCCCATCGACCAACCAGCAGCCATGTAAGCCAAGCCGCGCGCCAGCGACGGCGTTATCTCCGAAGGATGTGTCCCACTCTTGCGCATCTTGTCGAAATCGTCGTAGTCGGCGCCCCAGGCCAAGGTGCTTGCGATGGTCTTCACAGGCTCCAATTGGCCGGTCGCGCCAAAGGTGGACCACATCAGATCGAGATGCCCGAATAGCTCGCGTGTCGGAGCAAGGTCGTAGGGATCCGGAAGTGCGGGGATAGACTCGAATTTCTTTTGCTCTTCAGCGTCGAGCGTCTTGACTACGCTACTAATGTCGTATCCCGCCGCGCGAAGGACGATGAGCCCCAATCCGCGCGTTAACGGTGCCTGAGATGCCATACGCGCAAGAAAATCTTTCGCTGCAAAAGGGTCGGCTTTGAGCGCGGCGGATAGAAAAGCCGAGGCATTCCCAATGAGGTCCGAATTTGGATTCGCAGTTTGCGCCTCGACGACGAATTGCAATGCAGGAACGAGGCTAGCGGGATTTGGTTGGCGATAGTAGCTTTCAATGAAGTTACCAAAATCCTCCACACTCTTGAACTTCTTCTTACTCCCTGTTGCGAAGCTTTCGATCTGGACGGCGGCGGGAGTTAGCGTCTCGGGGCCGCTCGGTGTCTCCACCTCCGCTTCCACGGTGGCTGAGCCATCAGCGGCGTCGGCAGGGACGCACCAGCCTGCCGCGGAAGCGCCCATCGAAGCCACCGTTAGGAGAGGATTCTTAATGCTGGCAGAAGCCAGCGCCGCGGTGACAAAGTCGCCCCCTTCGGGCTTGATCTGCTTGGTCTGTGCGAGGCTGGCGAGAGCACGGTCTTCGGTCCTTCCGTTGAAGCGAACGCGAAAGCTGAGCTTTGTCTGTTCCAGGTAAGGATCACGGTTGTCTCCGGTGGCGATGATGCCGACCCGAATGCATTGACCTGGGTTCAGCAACTCAACGTTCTGTGGAGCATTCACCAGTTTCAGCGTGTGCGGCCACTGGATCTGCACAACCGGCTCGCCGATCAGCATGATCTGTTTCTCAATCTTTGCGGGCGAGGATTTGCCCGGCGCGGTAACGGTATCTTGCGCTAGGAGCGGCGAGACCGTCAGAACTGGCGCAAGGAGTGCAAGAAGCATTCCACCCACAGCACGAGCAGAGGGTAGAGGATTCAAGAATCGCATGATGGCAGCAAGTAGACAGCAAATCCTGGCTCAACGCAAGTGGGCTCCGCTCCTCAGTCAGGGCAATCGCATTTGAAAGAGCTTACGTTTTGATTTGGAAGAAGAGCTGCGTGCGAGACACGGCAGAGGTCGAAAAAGAGAGTACAGGCGGCTCGAAATGTGGCAGGGGCTAAAGCCCGACATGTTTTTGAGAGCGTTTTGCGGCACGACTGAAGTCATGCCCTGTTACAAAGCTCGCTTCGATGGAGTCCGTGCAGAAGCATGAGACGTGCGCTCGCCATGAAATTTCAAATGCGATTGCCCTGGCCTCTCAGTGCATCCCCTGCGGCGGGGTGGTGTGCCTTTTCGGCTTTTTGAAGAGCCAGGTGGCGGCGGCGCAGAAGAAGGCCAGCAGGGCCGTCCAGCGGAAGACATCGACGTAGGCCATCAGCGCGGATTGCTGCTCCATGAGTCCGTAGAGCATGCCGAAGGAACCGCCGCGGGCCTGCGCGGGGCCAATGTGGTGGGCGAGGTAATGGCCCAGCGCCGCTGACTTTTGCTGAAGGATGGGGTTGGACGCGGAGATCTGCGCGCCGATCTCGTCCTGGTGCAGGGCGGCGCGGCGGATGAGCGCGGTGGTGGCCATCGAAATTCCAATGGACCCGCCGATGTTGCGCAGCATGTTGAACAATCCCGTGGCGTTGCCCATCTCCTCGCGAGGGATGGTGGATGTGGCCATGGTGGCCAGGGGCACGAAGACGAAGCTGAGCGCGAAGCCGGTGAGGGTGATGGGGACGAGCAGCGTGTAGGGGCCGATGTCGAGGTTGACGGTGCCGAACGCCAGCGCGCAGATGCCGAAGACGAGGAATCCGCTGGAGAGCAGGATGCGCTGGTCCATACGGGAACCGAGAAATCCCACCACCGGCGAGCCGATGAAGGAGCCGATGCCGCGCGGGCCGACGACGAGGCCGGCGGTGAAGGCCGTATAGCCCAGCACCTCCTGATAGTAGAGGGGCAGGATGGCGATGGTGATGTAGATGGCCATGCCCAGCATGGCGATCATGAAGCAGCCGGTGCGGAAGTTGCGGTCGCGGAGGATGTGCAGATCGACCAGGCCCTTGGGGTGGGTCCAGGAGTGCCAGATCCAGCCGACGAGCGCGACCACCAGTGCGGCCACGGCCCAGCGCACCCAGATGGCGCCGAACCAGTCATCTTCCTGGCCTTTGTCGAGGACGATCTGAAGAGCGCCGGTCCAGACCACGAGCAGCCCGAAGCCGATGTTGTCAAAGGGGCTCCACTTGGCGTTTTTGATGTAGGGCGGGTCGTGGACGAAGCGGCTGATGAGGATGACGGCCAGGATGCCGACGGGGATGTTGATGTAAAAGGCGTAGCGCCAGCTGAAGGTGTCGGTGAGCCAGCCGCCCAGCGTGGGGCCGAGCACCGGGGCCAGCACAATGCCCAGGCCGTAGGCGGCCATGGACATGGATCGCTTCTCGATGGGAAAGCTTTCGAGGAGGATGGATTGGGAGAGCGGCTGCAACGCTCCTCCGCCGGCCCCCTGGACCACGCGGGCCAGCAGAATGACCCCCAGCGAGGGCGCCGCACCGCAAAAGAACGAGGCCACGGTGAAGACGACCACGCAGAAGAGCAGGAAGCGCTTGCGGCCGAAGCGGCGGGCGAACCAGTTGGAGGCAGGCAGAATGACGGCGTTGGCGACCAGGTAACTGGTGAGCACCCAGGTGGCCTCGGAGTTGGAAGCCGAGAGAGAGCCTGCGATATAGGGCAGGGCCACCGAGGCGATGGCCGTGTCCAGCACCTCCATGAAGGTAGGCAGCATGACCGAGACGGTGACCAGCCAGGGATTGACCCCCTGGCTGAGCGGGTACCGGGCTTGGGCGGCTGCGGTGGTCATGAGTGCGGGAACCTGCTGATGGTACATGAGACGGGGAAGGCGTGGTTGTGACCGGTGACAACTGTTGCCTGGCGCGGCTCGCAACTGCCGGTTGCGGTAGGATGGCTCTTAGATTCTGGACTCATCACCGATTCGGGGGCCGATCTCAGGCCGGGAGCCTCATGCGATCATCCATTCTAGTTATCCTGTGCGTGCTTGCGGTATGGCCCGGCGCCCCGGCGGCTCGTGCGGCCGGTCCCAACCCGGACAAGTATTCGCTGCGGGTTTACATCTTTCGTTATGCGGTGCAACCGGACACCCGCCACTCCCGGCACCCTTCGGACATGGTGGACTACGTGAGCGGCATCGGCCAGGCAGACCTGTTTGAGGGCGGGGAGCCGCGCGGCTTCCAGTTCAGCTTTGCCTGCATGGCGCAGATGACGGCCTCGGCCGGGTACCAGACGTTTCCGGCGCGGTGGAAGAAGCGGGAAGCGGTGCTGGAGATTCTGCTGCCGCAGAAGGGCAAGCCGGACAGCCTGGACTCCTGTGAACTGCAGCCGGAGATGAGCGCGGGGCAGGCATACTTCTGGAAGAACGGCGGCGTGGCGCAGGAGCCCTCCGCGCTGCTCAAGGCGTGGATGGCGAAGCACAAGTTCGACCCGGAAAACGGGGCCGAGGAGCCGGTACAGACGGGCGCGGAGCCTGATCCTGACGACCCGATGCTGGCGCCCTAGCTGGGCTTTCCGTGTTCTCATTCTGGGCGCATATCTATCAAAATCATATGCTTAGGAGGAAGCGCAGCGTGGCTCGCGGCGCACTCCTGCGTGGTCTGCGGAGCTCTGCCCGGCCAGCGCTCGCGGCCTCGTTCGTCCAGCGCTATGGTTTATGGCGATACAATCAAATAAATTTGACACTAAGTCACTCAATCATGCATCCTATAAAAGTCAGAATTTTAGCGAACAGGCAGGTATTCAAACATGGGAAAAATCATCGGCATTGACCTCGGCACCACCAACTCGTGCGTGGCCGTTTTAGAGGGCGGAGAGCCCAAAGTGATTGCGAATGAAGAGGGCGCGCGCACCACGCCCTCCATCGTCGCGTTTTCAAAGAGCGGCGAGCGGCTGGTGGGCCAGGTGGCCAAGCGCCAGGCCATCACCAACCCGGAGAACACCATCTTCTCCATCAAGCGGTTCATGGGCCGGCGGTACAACGAAGTGAACGACGAGATGAAGATGGTCCCCTACAAGGTGACCCAGCAGGGCGACCACATTGCGGTCGTGGCCCAGGGCAAGGAGTACACCCCGCCCGAGATCTCGGCCATGATTTTGCAGAAGCTGAAGAAGAGCGCCGAAGCCTATCTGGGCGAGACGGTTACCGAGGCTGTGATCACCGTTCCCGCCTACTTCAACGACGCGCAGCGGCAGGCCACCAAGGACGCGGGCAAGATCGCCGGCCTTGATGTGAAGCGCATTGTGAACGAGCCCACTGCGGCCGCCCTGGCCTATGGCCTGGACAAGAAGAAGGACGAGACCATTGCCGTGTATGACTTTGGCGGCGGCACCTTCGATATTTCCATTCTGGAAGTGGGCGAAGGCGTCATCGAGGTGAAGTCGACCAATGGCGACACGCACCTGGGCGGCGACAATCTCGACCAGCGCATTGTGGAGTGGCTGATTGCCGAGTTCAAGACCGAGCAGGGGCTCGACCTGGCCTCGAAGGGCAACGAAATGGCCTTGCAGCGCCTGAAGGATGCGGCGGAAAAGGCCAAGATCGAGCTCTCGACGACCGTTGAGACGGAGATCAATCTGCCCTTTGTGACCGCGGACGCAACCGGGCCGAAGCACCTGGTCCGCAAGCTGACGCGCGCCAAGCTGGAGCAGCTGGTGGAAGACCTGCTTGACCGGTCTCTCGAGCCCTGCAAGAAGGCTCTGGCGGATGCCGGCATCGGCGTGGACAAGATCGACGAGGTGGTTCTGGTTGGTGGGCAGACGCGCATGCCCAAGATCCAGGAGATGGTGAAAAAGATGTTCGGCCGCGAGCCGCATCGCGGCGTCAACCCGGACGAAGTGGTGGCGATTGGCGCGGCTGTGCAGGCCGGCGTTCTGGCCGGCGAGGTCAAGGACCTGCTGCTGCTGGACGTGACGCCGTTGACGCTGGCGATCGAGACACTGGGCGGCGTGGCGACGCAGATGATTCCGCGCAACACCACCATTCCGACCAAGAAGACGGAGACGTTTTCGACGGCGGCCGACTCGCAGACCGAGGTCGAGGTGCACGTGCTGCAGGGCGAGCGTCCGCTGGCGGCGCAGAACCGCACGCTGGGCAAGTTCAAGCTGGCCGGGATTCCGCCGGCGCCACGCGGCGTGCCGCAGATCGAGGTGACGTTCGACATTGACGCCAACGGCATTCTGAACGTGACGGCCAAGGACAACGCCACCGGCAAGGACACGCGCATCACCATCACATCGAGCTCCGGCCTGAGCAAGGACGAGGTCGAGAAGATGGCCAAGGAAGCCGAGGCGCACGCCTCAGAGGACAAGGAGAAGCGCGAGGAGATCGACGCGCGGAACTCGCTGGACGGGCTGGTCTACAACATCGAGAAGATGCTGAAAGACTCGGGCGACAAGATGCAGGGACCGGAAAAGGGCGAGGTCGAGGAGGTTCTGGCCGAGTCAAAGAAGGTGCTGGAAGGCACGCCCAGCTCGAAGGAGCTGAAGGACCAGCACGAGAAGCTGACCCACGCCAGCCACAAGCTGGCCGAGGTGCTCTACAAGGCCAACGCGGCTGCGGCTACGCAAGGTGGGCCCGGCGCAGTGGGCGAAGAGCCGCCGGCAGGCGAAGCGAAGAAGGACGAGGGTGTCATCGACGCCGAGTACGTGGACGTCGAAGACAAGAAGTAGGCACCTGCGGTGCGGCAGACCCGCCGTTCCGGCGGAAAAACAAGGGGTGGATAACGGTTAGTTGCCCACCCCAACTTTTTACCCCACTAACACTGTCATCCTGAGCGACGCGTACTTCAGCGGAGCCGAAGGACCTGCCTTTCGTTCGTAGAACTGAGGTCATTCTCGAAGGGAAGGGCCAATGAGCATTCCGGAAAACGAGGTAGCAGTCGACAACCAGCGGCGGAGAATGGAAGAAATCTCCAAGTCACCCGTCGGCGGCGTAATCGAAAACGCCGTTCTGCTCGCCCGTCCAGCATAGGCCGTTGGTGCTGCTGTGATCGCCAGCGGAGCGTCTTCGGCAACAGGAATAACCGTTGCGGGAAGCGTTGTCGCCGGGCTCGGTATTGTGGACTGGTTTCGCAAACTTGGCGCCGCCAAGGTCAACGAGAATCTTGAGTCCCTTGGTCAAGCTACTGAAGACGCCCTGAATCGGGTGGAGCGTGTCCTATCGGAACACGGCACGAGCATTGATGAGCTTAAGAGCCGCCTGAATAGTCAAGGCTTCAAGGATGGTATGGCAAGTGCCTCGCTTCAAGCGTTGCGCACGGCCCAGTCCAACAGGCTGAAAAGGTTGGCTCTGATTCTCGCCAACGGCGTGAGGGAAATGGGGACCGTCGTGAGCAAGCTTGGCGAGGGCATAATTCGAGGACTTGAGCAGGCTCTAGCCATTGCAGAAGGCACGGCGGAAAAGGGCTCGTATGTGGTGCATACGCCGGAGGAGATAGAGGCCAGACAGGCAGTCAAGCGGCAGGAGGCTTTTGCGCAGGAGAACGAACCGCGCCTAGAATAGCTTCAACATCAACACGGCGGAGGTAGCCAGTGGATTACTCGCAGATCATCACGATCGAACCCGGCAAGCGCAGCGGCAAGCCCTGCATTCGCGGTCTGCGCATTACCGTCTACGACGTTCTGGATTATCTGGCTGGCGGCATGACGCACGATGAGATCCTGGGCGACTTTCCTGACCTCGCCGAGGAAGACATTCGCGCCTGTCTGGCCTTTGCCGCCGACGCCGAGCGCAGATTCGAGATCGTCCCGCTGTGAGGCTGCTGTTCGATGAGAACCTCTCGCCGCGGCTGGCGAGTGCCCTCTCCGAGCTTTACCCCGGCTCGCTTCACATTGTGGATTGCGGATTGCGCGGGGCTTCGGATGCCGAGGTCTGGCAGTATGCCAGGGACAATCGCTTCGTCATTGTCTCCAAAGATTCCGATTTTTCCGAGAGAAGTTCCCTGCTTGGCAGCCCACCCAAGGTGGTGTGGCTGCGCATTGGCAACTGCACTACAACTCGCGCCGACTTTATGTTGCGCAACGCCGCTCCGCGTGTACGCACTTTTTTTGCGAGTGCCGAAGAGAGCTGCCTCGTCCTTGCGCATCCTCGTGTCCGTCGAGGAGCCGGTTCCGTCGGCTGAGGCCACAGTCGGAAGCACGAATCTGGACGAAATACATGAGCTTCGTGTCGCATCGAAGAGGGAGGATCGGCATCATGGGCACCTGCTGGTGATTGACCGCGAACCGAAGGCTGTCGAGAAGGCGCTGCGGATTGCATGAACGCAAAGCCAGTCGGGCATTCCGTTTCACGTGTTACGATAAACGTTAAGCATGATCCGCTCGTTTGCCGATAGAGAAACCGAGAACCTATTTCATCGGCGTTCCAGGCGGCAGTTTGCCAGCTTTGCAAGGGCGGCGTTTGCGAAGCTGGTCATGATCGATAACGCCAGGCGCATCGAAGACCTGATGCAGCCACCGGGCAACCGGCTGGAAAAGCTCAAGGGCACCGGCAGGGCGCGTGGAGCATCCGTATCAATGACCGGTGGAGAATCTGCTTCGAATGGGAGGATGGCAATGCGGACAGAGTTGAAATCGTTGACTACCACTGACGAGGAGTTGAAGGACGGCGCGCCGATGCCGCCTCTGCATCCCGGAGAGTTGCTGCGCGAGGACTTCATGAAGCCGCTAGGTTTGTCGGCCAATGCATTGGCGATGGAATTGCGTGTGCCGGTGACGCGGATCTCGGAGATTGTGCGGGAGCGGCGGGGTATTTCGGGAGACACTGCGTTGCGGCTTGGGCGCTACTTCAATATGTCGCCGGAGTTTTGGATGGGCATCCAGACGCGCTTCGAGCTGGATGTGGCGGCGGATGCGGCGGGCGAGGTGATCGAGAGGGAGATTCGACCGCGGCCGTTGGCAGCCCTCCCGCAAGAGGAAGACTCCAGGGCGATTGCCTGAGCGGCGGCCAACATTAGCAGTCTCTACAATGGAAGCCAGCCGATGAACACGTGAATTGCAACAGAGCGCAGGGTCCGCAGTTAGGATTAACCGGAGATTGAGTCCAAACACACATGCCCACTACACAAAACAAAGACTATTACGCACTGCTCGGCGTGAAGAAGACGGCTACTTCGGACGATATCCGCAAGGCCTTCCGCAAGCTGGCGCGCCGCTATCATCCGGATGTGAACCCGGGGGACAAGAAGGCTGAGGAGAAGTTCAAGGAGATCTCCGAGGCCAACGATGTGCTGAGCGACGAAAAGAAGCGCAAGGTGTATGACCAGGTGGGCTTCTACTCCGACCAGATTGACCCGGCGCAGGCCGAGGCGTATGCGCGGCAGCAGGCGTCGGGCGGGCAGCCGCCGGTGGATTTTGGCGGGTTCGACTTTTCGGGCTTCCAGGGCGGCGCGGGTCCGCAGCAGGGGGCCGGTTCGCAGTCCTGGGGCAGCTTCAAGGACATTTTTTCAGGTATCTTTTCCGGGGCGCAGCAGCCGCAGCATCCGCGCGGGCCGCAGCCGGGGACGGATCTGGAGTACCAGGCCACGGTCGACTTCTGGACGGCGATTCGCGGCGGCCAGGCGCGCATCCAGGTCAACCGGCAGGAGACCTGTCCCACCTGCCATGGGCAGGCCTCGACCGGCGGGCCCACGCAGTGCGTGGAGTGCAACGGCACCGGCCAGGTGACGCAGATGGGCGGGCGGATGAAGTTCAACATCCCGTGTCCGCGCTGCAACGGGACGGGACGCACCACCAATGCCTGCGCCACCTGCCACGGTGAAGGCGTAGTCAACCGCACCGAGACGGTGGATTTCCGCATCAAGGCGGGGACGCGCGACGGGCAGCGGATTCGCCTGCAGGGCAAGGGCAATGCGGGGCTGAACGGTGGCGCGGCGGGCGACCTGTTTCTGATTGTCCGGATCGGGACGCATCCGGTTTTTACGCGGGTGGGCGACGATATTCAGCTCACTGTGCCGGTGACGATTGCCGAGGCTTCTCTCGGAGCGAAAGTCGACGTGCCGACGATTGACGGGCGGGCGCAGTTGAAGATTCCGCCGGGCACGCAGAGCGGGCAGAAGCTGAGGATGCGGGAGCGCGGCGTGGAGAATGCGGGGCGGCCGGAGCAGCGCGGCGACCAGATTGTGACCGTGGAGGTCGTTGTTCCCACGCTCAACGACGAGCGCAGTCGTGAGATCATGCGTGAGCTGGCCCGGCTGAACCCGCAGGACCCGCGGGTGGCGCTGTTTGACAAAGACAGGGAATAGGGAACAGGGATTAGGGAATAGGAACCGACGGCCGATTGGCTTTTCACAGTGCGGCGCGGTTGCTTGATGAACTTTGGGCGGGGACTGCGATAAGCTGTTGGCACAAACACTATGGCCGCAAAACGCAAATCGAAGGGCGCGTACATGATCTCGGCGGTGGCCGAGATGTATGAGATTCATCCGCAGACGCTGCGCCTGTATGAGCGCGAGGGGCTGCTGAAGCCGTCGCGCTCAGAAGGCAATACGCGGTACTACACGGAAGAGGACCTGGAACGGCTCGAGTTCATTTTGAACCTGGCGCGCGATCTGGGCGTGAACATTGCCGGGATCGGCATCATTTTGCAGATGCGCGAGCGCATGGAAGAGATGAACCGGCAGATGCAGAGCTTCGTCGAATATGTGCGCACGGAGATGCTGACGCGGTTTCAGCAGAATGCGCCAGGCCCGGCGGGGGCTATTGTGCCGATCCGCAGGCCGACGGTGGTGGCCAGGACGGCTGCCCGGAAGCCGTAGATTCCCGATCTCCGCAATCATGTCGCCGGTGGGCCATTTGGATGAGATGAGGACCAATCTTGCTCCTGCAATCGGCATCGAGAGGCAGTGAGGCAATTGAGGGCATCAGAAGATTCCGCAGGGGCTAAAGCCCAGCCTGCTTTTTCTGACCTTTTGCGGCACGACTGAAGTCATGCCCTGTTACAGGACAAAAGCATTTTGATCGCCCAAGCTAATTTCCTGACCGAAGCTGATAATCATCTTGAATAAATTTGATTTCAATTCTGATTGTGGAGAAGACTGCGTCGCTTGATTTGGCCCGGTGCGGGTATGCTTGACTCTGCATGTTTTACGTTCTTCTAGCATTGGGCGCTCTGGGGCTGGTTACCTCCACCGGATTTGCTGCGATTGTGCTGGGTGCGGTGCCGGGGTTTCTGCGTGAACGCCGGAGGGCCCGCGCGCTGACCGAGGCGCGACCAGGGTTTACGCCGCCGCTGACGCTCCTGAAGCCATTGCATGGGGCGGAACCGGGCCTCGAAGCAGATCTTGAGACTTTCTTCCAACAGGACTATCCGGCGTACGAGATTCTTTTCTGCACGCGCTCGGCGGAGGATGCGGGGCTGGCGATCGCGCGCCAGGTTGCGGCGCGCTATCCGGCTGTTGCGGCCAAATTCTTGTCCACAGCCGGCGAGCCCGACTACATCAATGCCAAGGTTGCCTCGATGGAGCGGATGGAGGCTGCGGCAGCGCACGACATCCTGGTCATCAGCGACAGCGACGTGCGGGTGACGCCGGATTATCTGCGCGCGGTGGCGCTGCCGTTTGCCGGTCCGCGCGTGGGCGGCATGACCTGCCCGTATCGCGGTGTAGCGGCTAAAGGCGGTTTGTGGGCGCGGCTTGAGGCCGTGGGCATGAGCGTGGAGATGACCTCCGGGGTTCTGGCGGCGCGGGCCATGGAGGGGATGCAGTTTGTGCTAGGGCCGACCATGGCCTTCCGCCGCGAAACGATCCGGCGCATGGGCGGATTCAAAGTGACGGCCGACTACTGCGCCGACGACTTTGTGCTGGGCAATGAGACCTTCAAGCTGGGCGAGCGAGTGGTGTTGAGCCATCACGCCATCGACCACATGGTGATCAATTCGAATTTTCTGGACTCGATGAAGCACCAGGTGCGGTGGATGAAGTCGACGCGGTTCTCGCGGCCGGCGGGGCATTTTGGCACGTGCCTTACGTTCAGCGTGCCATATGGGCTGGTGGCGCTGGCGGCCTGCGTTGGGCTTGGCCATGCGGAGTGGGGGTTGGCGCTGTTTGCCTGGAGCCTGGTGACGCGGCTGGCGCTGGCTCTCGCCGTGGGGCGAGGCGTGGTGGGGGATCGCAGCTGGTTTGGGCTGCTGGTGCTCTATCCGGTGCGCGATCTGATGGGGTTCGGGTTCT